>Ga0075466_1000645_pt1 | contig 12960 bp, 10 predicted proteins | sample DEB08_DNA_16_FD_71486 | JGI IMG/M metagenome (GOLD analysis project Ga0075466, IMG submission 71486) | Aqueous microbial communities from the Delaware River and Bay under freshwater to marine salinity gradient to study organic matter... | ecosystem: Environmental > Aquatic > Marine > Coastal ... | reverse complement strand
TATTCGATAGGCTCGCCATCTTCGGCAAGTATGGCGCCAATGGTGCCCGCTCTATCGGCTTCGATCTGGTTCATCATTTTCATGGCTTCGAGTATGCAGAGCACATCACCGACTTTTACTGTGCTACCAACCGTAACAAAGGCGGCAGAATCTGGTGAAGGCGACGCATAAAAAGTGCCAACCATGGGTGATTTAACCATGTGCCCAGCCACTTCGTCAGGGGCTGCGGCTACAGCGGCCGCAGCGGCCGGAGCTGGCGCAGCAGCTGCGATAGCTGCCGGCTGCGGTGCAGCTGGCGCTGGGGCAGCATAGGCTTGCATGGGAACACCGCGACTGATGCGTACGGATTCCTCACCTTCGGTAATTTCCAGTTCATTGATGTTTGACTCTTCGAGCAGTTCAATGAGTTTTTTTACTTTGCGAATGTCCATGTAGTTTTCTCTTTCTTAAATGAATTCTAAAATTAGTTTAGCTTGCCGAGTGCTGCTTGCAGGGCCAGCTGATAACTGTTGGCACCGAAGCCGCAAATTACACCTTCAGCAATATCGGAAAAATAGGAGTGATGACGGAAGGCCTCTCGGGCATAAACATTGGAGAGGTGCACTTCGATAAACGGAACCTCAACACCCAATAGCGCATCGCGAAGAGCAACACTGGTATGGGTAAAGGCACCGGGATTGATAATAATAAAGTCGACGGCTTCGTTGCGAGCGTCGTGAATTCTCTGAATTAACTCAAACTCAGCATTGCTTTGCAGTGCTGCAAGGCTGTGTCCGGCTGCTGCTGCCTGGGTAATCAGGGCCGCATTAATTTGCTCAAGAGTTTCGGCACCATAAATTTCTGGCTCTCGAGAGCCGAGTAGATTTAGGTTTGGACCATGAAGTACCAGTAGTGAAGCCATTGGATCCCTCGGAAATAGGTTGGTTAGCAGATTGGTTACCGAATTGGGAGGAGTCTGCCCGAAAATAAAAGTACTGTCCATGAATACTTGGATAAATACTCTTTTCGACGAACTTAGCAGAAAATGCCTGCGTTATTTAACATTATGGCCGTACTTTCTTTTTGCAGCTTTACTGAAACGGCGACGTTAGCGTTTTTTAGGGCAGTTTTTACGGTCAAAAAGGTTAAAAAGCGATAAAATCGGCTAAAATCTTAGAATGTCTGAAATAATTTGGTTAACGTCTTCGAAATCAGTTAATTGCTTGATTTAGGGCGTCAATAACCATTGATTCGGTGAGAATCTGCGGAAGAATGACTGCTTCACCTTGGCCCCGAGGGTAGAGCAGGTAAAGTGGCACACCGCTGCGATTAAAACGCCCAAGCAGTTCGGTGATCTGGGGGTCGCTGTTGGTCCAGTCGCCCTTGAGATAACTGATGCCGTTAGCGCCCATCAATCCTATAACCTTTTCTGAGCTTAGAGCCACGCGCTCATTTACCAGGCAGGTAATACACCAGTCCGCAGTAAGATTGATAAACACAGGCTGATTGTCATCGCGAAGTTCCGCAAGAAGCTCTGGAGAATAAGTTAAAAACTCAGGTTCCAAGTTGGATTCTGAGATCGCCGCCACAGGCACGGCCAGAGCAGCGACAAATAACGCTGCTGCTATCAGCCGGGTTACCGGCTTGCTGTTGAGTTTCCACATCCACAGCGCCATCACCAGTAGGATCAGGCCAATTATTACTGCCGCTGCCACATCTATAGAGGTCTGACGCCCAGCAACCCAGAGCAACCAGACTGCAGTCATATAGATCGGGAAGGCGAGAAACTGTTTAAATACATCCATCCAGGGGCCGGGTTTTGGTAGTCGCTTGGTAAGACCGGGAATCCAGGCCAATAGAATAAACGGCAATGCCATGCCGAGGCCGAGAAAGGCAAAGACTAATACGGCAATAGAGGATGACTGGCTAATCGCAAAGCCCAGTGCCGGACCCATAAAAGGTGCAGTGCAGGGGCTGGCAACTGTGGTGGCCAGCACACCGGTCATAAAGGAAGAGCGCAAGCCCTCTTCATTCTGATTGTTTTGCCCTACCGACATCAGGCTGCTACCGATCTCGAGATAGCCAGAGAGTCCAAGACCCATAATAAAAAACAGGTAGATCAAAAAGATGACGAAGAGCGGTGACTGCAATTGAAAGCCCCAGCCAATACTCTCTCCCGCGGCGCGCAGAGTCAGCATAGCGATGGCGATCGCTACAAAGCTAGAGATCACACCAGCGGTGTAGACCAATCCGTGAATATGTCGGCTGCGATCGGTCTTGTGATTCATGGTGAAGCTCAACACCTTGATTGACAGTATCGGGAATACGCAGGGCATCAAATTGAGAATCATGCCGCCAGCCAGAGCAAAAAGTAGTACCAGGGCCAGTGGTAGAGATGCTGTGTCACCAACATTGTCAGGTTGTTTGTTTGTTGCAGGGGGCTGGCTGCTAATTTCAACAATGCCGTTGATCAGGTCTATATCTAGCCACTGCTTATAAGGTGGATAACAGAGTCCTGCATCAGCACAGCCCTGAGATTCAATTTTTAGATTCAGACGAGTCGCATCGGTGGTGAAGGGCAGCACAACGCTGGTCTGCTGGTAATAGACCTCAAGCTCTTTCTCGAAATACTCATCCCATTTGACCAGGCCGTTGCCAAATTGTGGTGCGGCCAGAACAGTATTGCTATCCACAGATCCAAACTTAAAGCGATCACGGTATAAGTAGTAGCCGTCCCGAATGGTCCAGTTGAACAATAGGCGCTTATCCTCAACCACCACATTGACGCTATAGGCCTTTTCAACCGGAACAAATTCCGGGCTAGCAAGCTCACCAGCCCAGCTGTTTTGGTCAGCTTTGGACAGAAAGTCAATTTCTGCCGTCGCAGTTATCCAGGCGCACATCAGAGCTAGGCTCAGCAGGAGGTTACGTATTGTTATTTTCATAGCCTTTTCGCCTAATTTTTCATAACTGTATTTCTGGATGGCTCTAGTATAATGCAGAGAGATACGTAACCGCGCGCTAAACTGATTTCAATTCGTTACCCGGCGTGATTTAAGCCAGGTCAATAATACCGGTTTGCGATCAATATTCTGATCGCATGCTATAGTTTCAACAAGGAATCCTATGAAAACTCGATTAATCTATTGCTTTGTTTTTTGCCTCGCCATGCCTTTTGGTTTGACGGCAGGTGCCTCTGGCTTCTCGGTTGAAGACGCTTATATGCGTGCTATGCCGCCAGGGCGAACGGCGACGGCAGCTTATTTGTCAGTGACCAATAACCATGACAAAGCCTGCGCAATTATCGGTGGCGCCACTGAGATCGCGGCGAGGCTGGAGGTTCATCAGCAACTGATGAATGACGGTATGATGAGAATGCGCCCGGTTACTGAAGTGACAGTTGCAGCTGGAGAAACTCTGCTATTACAACCTGGCGGATTTCACCTGATGTTGCTCGATGTGGAAGCTCCATTGGTGCCTGGTGAAACACATAAGATGAGCCTGCAAACCAAGGACTGTGGTGCTATTGAAGTAACCGCTGAGGTGCGCAGCCTGTTTAAGAAACCTACTCCGGCGGCAAAGGCCCATGATCATTCCATGCATGGGCATTCTATGGATAAGGGCCCTATGGACGACCACTCGGGCCACAATATGGAAAAAAACGGTATGCATAAATGAAATTTTGGCGTCGAATAAAAACCGGTGGGCAAAAACCCTTTCTGGATACGGCTGAGAAAATAGCCGATGGCTATGTGGATAGTCACAGGCCGGCTTATTTGCGCTACGGGCTCACCATCTTTCTGGTTATCGGATTGTTTTTGCTTGGCCTGGGTTGGTACTGGAGTTGCGAACCCGACCTGTTTGATGTTCGTGCTGAGACCGAAAAAGAACTGGCAGGCAAGCCTCTGGTGGTTGGTGCCACCACTACGGCGACATTGATTCACACCATTGAAGTATTGTTGAAGAAGCCCGGTGGCTATCTTAGCAATGACATGATGCCACCCGGCATTTGGCTGGATAACATTCCCAGTTGGGAGTTTGGTGTGTTGGTGCAGATTCGCGATCTCAGCAAAGCTAATCGAGAAGCATTTAGTCGTTCGCAATCCCAGTCAACCGAAGATCGCGATCTGGCCATAGCCGAGCCGCGACTGCATATTGATCACAGTCGATGGGCTGTGCCCTGGCCTGAATCTGAATATGCCGAGGGGCGGCAATATTTTCGTCGCTACCTCGCGCGACTCGCTGACACACAGGCCCCTGATGCGCAGTTTTATGCCCGAGCGGACAACCTGCGCTACTGGCTGAGTACGGTTGAAACTCGACTTGGCAGTCTGTCTCAGAGACTCTCTGCAAGTGTTGGTCAGCGGCGTATTAATACTGACCTCTCCGGCGATGCTGCGGGCCGTCAGTCAACTCAGAGCGCTCAGGAAATTGAGGTGAAAACCAGCTGGCTTGAGATTGATAATGTATTTTATGAAGCTCGTGGTACCACCTGGGCACTGCTGCACTTTTTAAAAGCCGTGGAAGTAGATTTTGCCGATGTGCTAAATCGTAAAAATGCGATTGCAAGTTTGCAGCAGATTATCCGTGAACTAGAAATGAGCCAGCAGCCAGTTAATGCACCAGTAATTGTTAACGGTGAAGGTTTTGGTCTATTAGCCAATCATTCATTGGTGATGGCCTCTTATATTAGTCGTGCCAATGCGGCGATTATTGATCTTCGGGAGTTGCTCTCTCAGGGATAAGATTAATCTGAAGAAGAGGCTGTAGTATCAGCCGCTAAAGAAAGAGTTGGAGAATGACAAAGGGTTAAAGGATGAACGATATTTTCCACACAAAGGGAGTTGGTGAGGCAGGGTCCGAGTTAAGTCGGGCTCTAATTGCGGCGCGCCTGCAGGGAGGCGTGATGGTTGTAGACCGCAATCTCAGGGTGGTAATGATCGATCGCAAGGCCGCCGATTTCTGTCGGGTCTCTTCAGGTCAGTCTCAGGGCAAACGTTTCTACGCGCTATTTCCAGCGTTATTGGGTAGTGGCTTCTCTGGAGAGCTGCATCAAATTATTAGCGCCACCGGCAATAGTCGTTTTACTCGGCCAGCAGACAACAGTCTGCTAGACCAATTCACCGAGGCTTTTTCTCGAGACAGTTCTACGCTGTTGGAAGTCTCTATGAGTGTTTACGACGATGGTTCTAATAATTACTGTCTGATCCGCTTTAGCCTGCAGGCCGAAACCAAAAATGCTATTGCCAAACATAGAATTCACAAACAAAATCACGCAGAAGTTAGCGCTCTAGATATCCACTCGCCAAAGAGTAGTTCAGGCAAAAATGGCGCAAAAAATGATTTGGAAAATAGCCCAGAAACAAAAAACGCCGAGCTAACGGATCAGCAGCTTGACACCTTCCTCGTCGATAAAAGCTCCGCCTACATAACCACTGATCAATTTGGTTTTATCTCTCAGATTAGCCCCGCTGCAGAAACATTGTTTGGCTACAGCAGTGAACTTTTGCTCGGCAGTTCGGTGCGCACGCTATTCCCCGGCCTCGATGATATGCATGGGCTGGACCTTGTGGAAAATATGACTAGCCTTGCCACTCAGCATAATCAGGGTTATGTGCTGGCCGCCACATGTCATGGTGAAAGTCGTTATCTGGATGTAAAACTATTCCATTCAGCCGTCAATCAAGAGCAGTTAATTATTCTCTGCAACGACTGCACCCAGATTAGCCAGCAGGCCGAGGAGCTAATTAACCGCGGTGAACTGTATGATCTTACTTCAAAACATATTGCCGACGCGGTTACCCTTGTCGATGCTGAGGGGTTTGTTTTAGAGATGAACCCGATCGCCGAGCAGCTATTGGGTTTTACATTAGACAAGTCCAAGCCAGTACAGATTCATGCGGCCATGCCACTGTCTAACGAAGACACAGGCATTGCCGAAACTCCGGTTCAGGATGCGCTGAACAAGGCCCTCAATGTGGAGTCCAACCAGTCGCTGTTATTAAATGTGCGTGGTGCAGCGCCGGTGAGTGTTTCAGTGTCGGCATTTCCACTGCGCGATGCCATGGGTCGTATTGTTAAGTGCCTGGTGATCTTTAGGCCTCTCAGCGAAGCGCGCCGGGTTTCCAGTCGCCTGCAGTGGCAGTCGATGCATGATTCGCTAACTGGGTTGCCGAATCGCACATCGCTCTCTAAACGTATTCAAAAAGCTATAGAGATTGCTCGACAGGAGGGGGCAATACATGCGCTGCTCTATATCGACCTGTATAACTTTTCAGTGATCAACGATACCAGCGGTCATACCGCCGGCGATGAACTTCTCAAAGAATTTGCTCAGTTACTGATTAGACTTGCCGGGCCCAGCGATATAGCCGCGCGGATTGGCAATGATGAATTTGCCCTGCTGATACATAGGGTCAATTACGATAAGGCGATGATACTGGCGGAGCAAATTCTTGCCGAACTGAAAGAGTTGCGGGTTCCCTGGGAGGGGGAGGTGTTAAAAATTGGCGCGAGTATTGGCGCCATTCTGATTGATGACACAGCACTTTCCGATATCGACCTGATGATCTCGGCGGGCTCTTCCTGTGCCACGGCGCGAGACAAAGGCCGCAACAAAATTCATTTCCAGTCATTTAATGAAGAGGTTGCTCGACGGCGGAGTTTGGCCACCAGCATGCCCAAAATCGTCTCGGCCCTAGATGAAGATCGCTTTACCTTATTTGCTCAGCCGATTGTGCCGCTAAACGGCTCTGCCGCGACGGCTAAATGTTATGAGGTGCTGGTGCGGATGCGCGAAAGTGATGGGACTATTTTACCCCCCTCAGAGTTTATTCCCGGCGCTGAACATTTTTCACTGATCGACGATCTGGACAAATGGGTCTTCAGTCATTCGCTAAAATTTCTTCAACGTCTCCAAGCTAAAGGCTCGCCCTTGCCACTGCTATCGGTAAATCTATCCGGCAGCACGGTGGGGGATGAGAATGCGATCGACTATATACTCAGTGGTTTTAGTGACACCGGAATCTCACCAAAGCATATTCAGTTTGAAATCACAGAGACCGCAGCGGTCAAACACCTTCAGGAAGCCAAGCGCTTGATCTCCACATTGCGCTCGGTGGGGGTGTCTATTGCACTGGATGATTTTGGCAGTGGGCTGTCGTCTTTTGCTTATTTAAAAGAGTTGCCCATCGACTGTTTGAAGATTGATTCGAGTTTTATCCACACCATGGAAAACAGTGATGTGGATTATTCAGTAGTCAGCACTATCAATCACTTGGGTCATATTATGGGTGTTACCACTGTGGCCGAGGGAGTGGAAAACGAAAACCAACTGCGCCTGCTGAAGAAGATAGGCGTCGATTATTTACAGGGCTTCCTGTTCCAGCATCCTCAGCCTCTGGACCAATTCGGGCGCTAAATTAGCCAGCCTCCAGCGCTTACTTTAAGCCTTCTTTGAGACCATGGTACTCAGCGCTGTGCAAGCGTGGCCCATACTGACCGACCACTGCGCTGGCGGCGCGATTGGCAAATACTGCAGCAGACAAATTGGAGTAACCCTGAGTAATACCATAGAGATAGGCGCCGGCAAACATATCCCCTGCGCCGTTAGTGTCGACGGCAGTAATCGGTTGGGCCGCAGCACGCAGATAATCCATACCATCAAATACCACTGAACCTTCGCTGCCAAGAGTCACTGCGAACTGTGCTGCGCTGTTTTGCAGCTGCTCTAGAGCCTTATCTAAATTGTCAGTTTGGCACCAGCTCAGAGCTTCCTGTTCGTTGCAAAACAGCAAGTCAACGCCATCGCCGACAATACTCTTTAGGCCGTCACGAAAATATTCAACAATACCTGGGTCGGACAAGCTCAATGCGATTTTGGTTCCCGCTTGGCGAGCAATTTTACAGGCCTCAAGAACGGCTTTTAGGGAACTCTCTCCGGTAACCAAGTAGCCTTCTATATAGAGATATTCTGAATTCTCTATAGCTTCTGGGTCAACATCGGCAGAGGCCAGCTCTGAACTGATGCCGAGAAAGGTATTCATGGTTCGATCGGCATCATCAGTGATCATTACTAGGCACTTTCCGGTAATCCCCTGAGCGATCTGGGCATGAGCATTATGGTCGACGCCGTTGTCGATTAGGTCCTGCATATAGAACTGGCCATTTTCGTCGTCAGCCACCTTGCAAGACAGATATCCCTTGCCGCCAAACTGGCTGAGTGAAATTACGGTGTTTGCCGCAGAGCCACCGCAGGCGCGCTTGGACATCACCAGATGATCGCTGAGATTGTCCTGCAAAAAATGCTGACGCTCTTCATCTACTAGCGTCATCAAGCCTTTTTCAATGCCAAGATCACTGAGGTTTTTTTCACTGACTTCAATTTCTGTATCAACCAGGGCGTTGCCCAGGCCACAGACGTGATATTTCTTCATGGTTTTAATCGCCGCTGTTTATGCTTTGGGATAGTGCGTTACTACGCCCTGCTGGGTTGCCAGAAATAATACATCAGCCGCTTTTAAAGCAAAGAACCCGTTAGTAACAACACCGGTAATTTGATTGATCTTCTCTTCCAATGCCTGAGCGGAGCCAACGGGATAGAGGTGGTGAACATCGAGAATTTGATTGCCGTTGTCGGTGATAACATTTTCACGCCACACTGGATCGCCGCCTAGCTTAACCAGCTCTCGTGCAACATAGCTGCGCGCCATTGGAATCACTTCTACGGGTAGGGGGAACCGGCCTAGATGATCGACCCACTTGCTCTCGTCGGCAATGCAGACAAATTCATTAGCTACGGCAGTAACAATTTTCTCTCTAGTCAGTGCTGCACCGCCGCCTTTAATGAGCTCAAGGCGAGGGTTGGCTTCGTCTGCGCCATCTATGTAGATAGTGATTTCTGCAGCGGCATTGAGCTCAACAACCTCAATGCCATGGCCGCGCAAGCGCTCTGCTGAAGCTTCAGAGCTTGCCACTGCAGCCTGAAAGCTATTTTTATGCTCGGCGAGCAAGTCGATAAAACAGTTGGCAGTTGAACCTGTGCCAATGCCAACAATACTCTCTGGGTTGATCTTACTTAATGTGTACTCGACTGCAGCGGCCGCTACCGCGAGTTTTAATTGATTCTGATCCACCTGTGACCTCACCGATTGTGTGTTTTTGTAAGGCCGCAATTATACGGTGATACGCGCAATAAAACAGATTCATTGTTTTCAGGCTGGCGTAAAACTGTTTATCAACTTACCATTGATTCTTCAGACTCAGATTATGGATTCTTCATGCCCCACAAGTACGTGAAAAAAATTCTCGATGCGCGTATCTATGACCTGGTAATCGAAACCCCAATCGATCCAGCGCCACTGCTCTCTCAACGATTGAACAACAATGTGTTGTTAAAGCGCGAAGACTTACAGCCGGTGTTTTCATTCAAGTTGCGCGGGGCTTACAACAAGCTCCGTCAGCTCACCGACGAGCAGCGCGCTACTGGTGTGATTGCCGCCTCGGCGGGAAACCACGCTCAGGGTCTGGCTTTGGCGTCAAAGAAGATGGGGGTTAAGGCAACCATCGTGATGCCCAAGACAACGCCGCAAATTAAGGTGGATGCAGTTCGCGCTCGCGGCGCCAAAGTAGTTTTGATTGGCGACAACTACGATGCGGCATCTGCTTACGCGCAAAAATTGGTTGAAGAAAAGGGTTTGGTTTATATCCACCCTTTCGATGACCCTGATGTTATTGCCGGGCAAGGTACTATCGGCATGGAAATTTTGCGTCAGTTGCCTGGTGATCTTGATGTGATTTTTATTGCTGTTGGTGGCGGCGGTCTCTGTGCCGGGGTTGCCGCCTATGTTAAATATGTGCGCCCCGATGTAAAAATTATTGCTGTCGAAGCCAATGACAGTGCCTGTCTTGATGCAGCATTAAAAGCTGGCCGGCGAGTGCGCTTAAAAGACGTGGGGATTTTTGCCGACGGCACTGCTGTTGCGCAAATTGGTAAAGAGACTTTCCGGATACTGAAAGACCTGGTCGACGAAGTGATCACGGTAAGCACCGATGAGATCTGTGCGGCGATTAAAGATGTCTATAGTGATACGCGAGCTATCTGTGAACCCTCAGGTGCTATGGGTTTGGCCGGTCTAAAAAAATATGTCGAGCGGGGTGGGGTGAAGGATAGGACCTTACTCTCGATTCAATGTGGTGCCAATATCGATTTCGATCGCCTGCGCTATATTTCTGAACGCACCGAGATCGGTGAAAAACGCGAAGCGGTGTTGGCCGTAACCATCGATGAAAAGCCGGGCAGTTTTAAGTTGTTTTGCAAGGCTATGCACAAGCGCAATATTTCTGAGTTTAATTATCGTTTTAGTGATGCCAATAAGGCGCATATCTTTGTCGGCGCCCAGGTCGTTGATGATCAAGATCGTCATCAATTAGTGGCTGAATTGCGCGAGCAGGGCTATACGGTTGCCGATATGACCGATAACGAAGTGGCGAAATCCCATATTCGTCATATGGTTGGCGGGCGTTCGCCTCAGGTGGGGGAAGAGCAGGTGTTTCGTTTTGAGTTTCCCGAACGACCCGGTGCGCTGTTGAATTTTCTTACTCAGCTGGGAGGCGAGTTTAATATTTCGATGTTCCATTACCGCAACCATGGTTCGGCTTTTGGCCGTGTGCTGGTGGGTATTCAGGCGTCGAAGAAAGCCCTTAAGAAGTTGTCTGGGTTTCTCGATAACCTGGGTTATCACTATGTTAACGAAACTGAAAACGAAGCCTATCAGTTCTTTCTTGGATCCTAGTCTTTGGGAACTTGAGTCTTTTAAAATCAAGTCTTGTAGATTTTCACATTCGGCCCCTAGGGGCCGAATGCTGAATCAATTAAAGCAGGTCGGCAATCTGGCGTATCTGAATCGCCTCAATACCGTCGCCGGCTAGTGTATCTGAAATCACTACCACTCGATCTTCCGGTGAGAACTCATCACGCTTAATCATAATTGCCGCAGCTGCCGCCAGAGTGGCGTCGGAGTCTTTACCAAAATCAATTTGATAACTCAGTACATTGCGGTTCAAAACCAGCTGACGTCTGGTGACGCCACTATTGGTGAAGGCGCATATAATCGGTTCCTGGGGGTGACAGTTGGTTACGCGATTGGCCATGCGACCACGTTTGGTGGGCACAATAATCGCCTTCGCTGAAATCGCTTCCGCAAGATTCACCGCTGCCTGAGCGATCTGCTGTTTGTCCCCTTCGATAACCAGATTGTCGGTAAATCTAAGCCCGCGGCTGCTTTCTGTAGAGCGGGCAATACGGTCGAGAATCTCGACGCACTTAACCGGGTACTTGCCTACGGTGGTTTCGCCGGAGAGCATAATTGCATCCGCTTCTTCGTATACCGCATTGGCAACATCAGTCACCTCGGCACGAGTGGGATTGGGATTTTCAATCATCGACTCGAGCATGTGGGTCGCGACTATGGCGCGCTTACCCATTTCCGCACAGGTGCGCAGAATGCGACGTTGAATTCTCGGCAACACCTCGAGAGGCACCTCAACGCCGAGATCGCCACGAGCGACCATCACCCCGTCGGCGGCTTCGATAATCTCAATCATGTTGGTCACAGCTTCCTGATCTTCCAGTTTGGCGATGACTTTAATTGTGTCGGCTTTGTCTCCGAGCAGTTCCCGCAGTTCGCGAATATCGTCAGCCTGACGGACAAACGAGAGGGCGATAAAGTCCACATCTAAGGCCATGCCGAACTCAATGTCGCGGCGGTCTTTTTCAGTGATAGCGGGCAGGTTGACACGAATACCAGGCAGGTTGACGTGACGTTTGCTTTTTAGCAGGCCGCCATCGATGACCTTACACTGCATAACGCGCTCTTCTTTGCTCAGCACTTCAAGATTAATCAGACCATTGTCGACAGTAATGATGTCGCCGATACCCACATCGGTAATCAGGTCTTCATAGTTAATATGAATTGAGGAGGATTCCACGTCTTCAGCACCGCGAGCCACTATTGAGATGGTGTCGCCTTTATTGAGGTGGAGATCATTGGCCATATCGCCGGTGCGAATCTCAGGGCCCTGGGTGTCGAGTAGAACCGCGATAGGGTGATTGAGCTTGAGGTTGAGTACGCGGATCGCCTCAATCACTTTGCGGTGGGATTCATGGGTGCCGTGAGACATGTTTAGCCGCGCTACATTCATTCCGGCATTGGCCAAATTTTCTAGCATTTCCAGAGAGTCCGTGACCGGCCCAATGGTGCAAATTATTTTCGTTTTGCGCATATTATCTCTTGGTCTGTGGCTATCTTGTGTAAGGGAATGTCCCAGCTCTGAGCTGGGATTCCAGCAACTTCTTGCAGTTGGTGAGCTAGGCCGATCAGTTTTGGACCTGTTGGTTTACCCGCTCTTGGGGCCAGAGTGCGATCGTAAAAACCACCGCCCATACCCAATCGATTTCCCGCTCGGTCAAAGGCCACAAGGGGTACAAGGATCAGGTCGAGACTCCATGGCGGGGTAACGGCTGTGGATTTGAATTGAGGTTCGAGTATACCAAAGCGATTCTTGTGCAGGGTGTCGCCATATTGATATTCAGCAAAGTGCAGGCTATTGGCTTTTAAAGGATCGATCAGGGGTAAAAAGCAGGCTTTTTTGGCTCTAAAGGCGGCATTAATAATAGGTGTTGGATCGATCTCACCATCGTTGGCCAAATAGATTCCGATGCGCTTGGCGCGCTGGAAGAAATCTTGTCGACAGAGCAATTTAGCCAGTTGTTCAGAGGCTGTTCGTTGCTGACTTGGATTCAACGCTCGTCGTTTTTCTCGAATGCTATTTCGTATTTCGCTAGGATTCATCGGCAGATGGCCATGGTTAAAGTAAATCCCAGAGTGCCGCTGTCAACGTGGCCTCGAACCGAAAAGTTCAAGGTGGCTGCCCTCGCAATATATCAGGCTTTCCGACGCACGGAAGTGCACAACAACATTG
>Ga0075466_1000635_pt1 | contig 13026 bp, 8 predicted proteins | sample DEB08_DNA_16_FD_71486 | JGI IMG/M metagenome (GOLD analysis project Ga0075466, IMG submission 71486) | Aqueous microbial communities from the Delaware River and Bay under freshwater to marine salinity gradient to study organic matter... | ecosystem: Environmental > Aquatic > Marine > Coastal ... | reverse complement strand
TGAAGTAACTATACCGCTTATTGATCTTGAGACTATGATGCCTGTACTTATGGGTATGCTTGGTCTTGGTGCAATGCGTTCTTATGAAAAGACTAAGGGCGTATCGAGGGAAAAGTAAATGGCTAGAAAAGCTAAAACAGGAATGCTAACAGGTAAAACAGATAAACCTGCTATGCCTACAAAAGATACAACACCTCCTGAGACTGGCGGTATTAAGCCTATGCGAGATGTTAAAGGCGATAGCACTCCTTCTGAAATGACGTTTACGTTTGTTGAAGGACGTGAAAAAGGAGACGCACATCTTGACTATTTATATGGTCAAACCGGTGAAGTACAAAACTTAACTGTAGATGAGTTGCGTAATTACTTTGAAGGTGGTGACGTAAACAGACTACAAGAAATGTTTGGTTCTTTTGATAACTACCTTGCTTACATGACTGAGCGTGAACAGTTAATTCAGTCTGGTGATTACGACACAGGAAACTGGGCAGAGGCTGATACTGGCTTTACAGAAGACCAACAAATGATTCTTGAGGGGGACGCTGATCTTACTATAGACGCTAGCGATCCCGGACAAAACATAGAAAATCTTCGTAGACAGCAAACAAGCACTCAACAAGGCGCTTATAATAACTGGATTAACTCTGACGCTAACCAAGCACTGTTAGAGAAGTACGGTGTTAGTCCTATTACTTATAGCGAGTCAGGTGATAAATTTCGATGGAATGGTTCTGCTTACGTTAAAACTGAAGAGGTAAGCAGTCCCGGACCTACACAGTTTGCCAAAGCTGGCATTATAGCGGCAATGAGTTTTTATGCTGGTGGTCCTTTAGCTGAAGCATTGGGTCCTGTTTTTAAGGGCAATGCTGCTCTTGCTGCGGGAGCTTCTTCTGGAATCACAAATGCAGCAGCACAGCTTGTCGCTACTGGTGAGGTAGATTTAAGTCAAGCACTTGAGTCTGCTATTAGTGCGGGTTTGACTACTACTGCTATTAACTACTTACAAAACTCTGGTGTTTTAGATTCTCTTACAGAGTCTTTAAATAATCTTACTCAAGATACAGTACAGTTAGCAGACGGTACAGAATTACCAATGAATACTTTTGGTAAAAATACTTTTGTTACGCTTAGTGACGGAACAGAAGTTCTTTACAGTGATTTTATTACTCAAACAGCAGAAGCTGGGAATGCTGTAGTCGCAGAAATAACAAGAAGTACTTCTGATTTTGTAAACACTGTTGCTGATGCTTTTGAAACTTCAGGAGCCGCTCAAGGTGTTGTTAATGTTCTTGACCAAATGACAACCGATGTTTCTCCTTATCCAACAGCAGGGGAAGGTCAAACTGTTTTCAATCTCCCGGAATACGAACAAACAGGAGAGTCTGAACAAGAAACAACAGAAACCGATATTTTTACAGATACTGTTGAACAAGAACAAGAAGAAGTAGAAGAAGAAATAAAAGGAGAGGAAGTAAAAACAGAAGACCTAATAAATGATGCAGAAGTAGTACCTGAAGTAGTACCTGAAGTAGTACCTGAAGTAGTACCTGAAGTAATACCTGAAGTAGTACCTGAAGTAATACCTGAAGTAGTCCCTGAAGTAGTACCTGAAGTAGTACCTGAAGTAATACCTGAAGTAGTCCCCGAAGTAGTGCCTGAAGTAGTCCCCGAAGTAGTACCTGAAGTAGTACCTGAAGAAGAAATAGTTGATATTACTTCAGACGATTCTATAGAAGCTGATGATTCAGAATTACAAGATACCACATCTATAACAAATGAAATTTTTGGAGATGTTATAGAAGCAGGGGAAAGCGACGCAGCAGTAGTTGACTACACTACAGCAGAGCAAGTAGCTGAAATGATTAGTACCGTTCTTGCTAATCAACCTAATGTTAAAAACATGACTTCTGAAGAAGTTACTGAAATTGTAAATCAAACAATAGCTAACATACCTGAAGCAGAAACTTTAACTTCTGAACAACTTGAAGCCGTTATAGAATCTTCTACTTCTGGTTTTTTAACAAGCTTAGAAGCTCTTGAAGAAGGTCAAACACTTGCTTCAGATGAAAGGCAAGAACTACAAGAAGCTATTGTTGCTGTTAATGGAGACATTACAAAACTTGATGAAGCAAATCAAGAGCGTTTTGAAACATTCGGTGAAACTATTGATGAATTGTTTGGCAATGTTAATATCGATCTTGAAGCACTACAAGCAGGACAGCTTAGTCAAGCTGAAATACAAGAAGCTTTTGAGTCTAGTGTAGCAGAAGAGTTTGAACAAGCGGAAGAAGAGCGAGCAGTTCTTGGAGGAAGTTTAGGGACATTAAGCGAGGAAGTTGCTGATATTGCTTCTGATTTAATTAAAGTAGACGGTAACATAGAAGCATTAGATGAAAACACTCAAGATAGGTTAAACGAGTTAGGTTTAGATATAGAACAGCTTGGTTTGTTAGTGAATGTTAACTTTGAATCGTTACAAGAAGGTTTGTTGAGTCAAGAATCAGCCATGCAGGAGTTAATTGAGGAAACAGTTAGCCGATCAGAAGAAGAGGTAAGGTCAGATATTACCGGGCTAGGTCAACAAATCGGTGGTGTTGGAGCAGGTCTTGCGGGGCTTGGTGAAGGCATTGCAGGACTAGGACAAGGATTAGGTGCTGGCTTAATGGGTCTTGCATTACAACAACAACAACTACCGGAACAAATAGTAGCGGCTATGCCACGACAGCCTGTAAAGTTTGATCCATTCTTAAAAGGACTATCACCTAGAAAAATGCCTAAGCCATTAAAGGTACAAGGAATGCTGGTATGACATATTTAAATCTTATGAACAGTGTACTACGCAGACTTCGTGAAGAAGAAACATCGTCTGTTACTAGTACAACCTACGTTAAGATGGTAGGTGATTTTATTAACGATGCCAAAACATTAGTAGGTCAAGCTGCTGATTGGTCTGCGTTACGTGAAACATTAATTATAACTACTTCGGCTTCAGACAATACTTATTCATTAACAGGCGGTAGTGATAACATTAAAGTAATGTCAATGTTAAACGATACTCATAACTGTTTTATGGAGTATCAAACTAAAGACTGGTTTAACGAAGCACTGTACATTGGAAACGCTTCAGAAGGAACACCGCAATATTATACTTATAACGGTTTAGATGCTAACGGTGATACGCAGATTCTTGTAGGACCAACACCAGACGGTGTGTATACCATACGTGTTGATACTGTTAAACGACAGGTAGATTTGTCTGCTGATGCTGATACATTGTTAATACCTTCACAGCCAGTAATACATTTAGCTGTTGCTTTGTTAGCTCGTGAACGTGGTGAAACAGGTGGTACTTCTACTGCTGAGTACTTTACTATTGCTAACCAGTACTTGTCAGACGCTATTGCTATTGACGCGGCAAAGCATCCTGAAGAGATGGTATTTAGGACTATCTAATATGGCTCAAGAACTTCAAAGCATTAATCTTGTAGCTCCAGCGTTTAAAGGAATCAACACTGAAGATTCTCCGCTTGCTCAAGATCCGTCGTTTGCAGAAATTGCAGACAATGCCGTGATTGACAAACGTGGTCGTATTGCTGCACGTAAGGGTCACACTGTTATAACAACAAACAAGACTGTGCTTGGTACTGATTCATTACGCGCTATCAAAGACTATAGAGACAATGCAGGAAACACTAAGTTATTTTCTGTAGGTAACAACAAGATTATCAGCGGTACAACTACACTGGTTGATGAGACTCCTGCTAGTTATACAATTAATGCTAATGATTGGAAGATTGTTAACTTTAACGATCACTTATTTTTCTTTCAACGTGGTTTTGAACCTCTTGTATATTCTCAGCACACAGGCGCTGTAGAGAAAATGTCTGTACACGCACACGCTACAGGCGTAGCCAGCACTATGTATGGTCATGAAGTGTTAGCTGCTTATGGGCGTTTATGGACAGCAGACTTTAGTACCGACAAATCTACTATATACTGGTCTGACTTATTAGACGGTGTTGCTTGGTCAGGCGGTTCTAGCGGTAACATAGACATATCTAAAGTATGGCCTGATGGTTACGATGAAATTGTATCGTTAGCTGCACATAATGATTTGTTAATTATATTTGGTAAGCACAGTATTGTTGTTTATGCTGGTGCTACGTCTCCTGCTTCTATGACGTTATCAGACACAATTGCAGGTATTGGTTGTGTTAATAGAGACACGGTGCAGTATACAGGTACAGATGTATTATTCCTAGCGCATACCGGACTTAAAAGCTTTGGTAGAACCATACAAGAAAAGTCAATGCCTATTAGTAGTTTGTCAGGCAATATCACTAAAGACCTTATTGCTGCGTTACAGAATGAGACTGAGTTCTTTAGGTCTGTTTACAGTCCCGAAGAAGGTTTTTACTTACTGACGTTTACTGGTCAAGACATGACGTACTGCTTTGATGTAAGAGGCACGTTAGAGAATGGGTCTTATCGTGTTACTCGTTGGCCTTCTACTGGTTTTACATCATTTACAACACTTACTGATGGAACATTATACATAGGAACCAGTGACGGTATTAGTACTCATACAGGTTATACCGATAACAATGTTAGTTACAGGTTTAAGTATTACAGTCCTAGTCTGACATTCGGTGATAGCTCAAGAATTAAGATTTTAAAGAAGCTTAAGCCTACGTTAGTGGGTGCTAACAATGCAACAGTATTTATGAAGTGGTCGTATGACTTTGATACAACATACGCTACAGCAGAGTTTACAGTAGGTACTCAGATAACTGGGTTCTACGGTGAAAGTGAGTATACAACAGTAGAGTTTACAGGTGGACAGTTAACAAACCAACGTAGTCTCAACACAACAGGATATGGAACCAGTGTACAGGTAGGCCTTGAATCAGAAATTAATGGCTCATCTTTATCGCTACAGGAAATTAACGTAATGGCTTTGATAGGTAAATTACTATGATAATAAATCCAAACAGTTTAAACCTTCCCGGTTACACTGGACAGGGCGGATTAGGAAGCGGCTTAAACCTTCCGGGTTACACTGGGCAGGGTGGTGGACTTTCTGGAGGAGGGCTTAACATACCTACTATGGGTAACGCTAATATATCTCCTCAGCTTGCCGCTGCAAACCCTACAGGATTTCAACAATTCCTTACCGGTGCTGGTAATGTTCTTGGTGACATCTTTGGAGGAGTGCAACAGATAGGCTCTGCTATCTCACCAGCTATGCCAGCTATTGCTGGGTCTTTGCTAACTAAAGAAGCATACGACAGACTTAGCAACGTAGGTGACACAGCTTATCAACGCTCTATGGATCTTGCAGAAAGGGGTCAACAAGAGTCACAGTTCAGACCGTTTACTGTAACTACTCCCACAGGATCTGCGTTTACTGCTCGTATGGGTGGTCAACCACAACCCCCTATGATGACTGGTGGACCTGTAGCGCCTCCTCCGGGGATAATGCCGATAGCTCCACCTTCTATGGTATTGCCCGGACAAGGGACTAGGGGAAGACCGGGAATAACTCCAAACCCTCTAGCACCTCCTATGATGACTGGTGGGCCTGTATCTCCCGGCTTTACACCTGTTCTTAGACCAATGCCAGGAACTTTTCAGCCCGGTACTGTGATGGACGCTGGCGGTGCATTTGGAAGTGGACAAGGTCGTCCTGCTGAAATGCCCCGCTTTGCTGGTAGCCCTGACAGTCAACCTGCGGCAGATGCTATGGCAAGGCAATATCAACAGCCAGCGCCTCAACCTCAAGGTGGTCTTGAGATAGGGATGTCTTTGTCGCCTGAAGAGCAATCTATGTACGAAGGATTGTTTGGTGGTGCAGGGCAGTTCTTCGGTCAGGCTCAACAGCCCACAGCAGGACGTGAGCAAGAAATCTTTAACCGTATGAGAGCGGCACAGATGCCTGAAGAGCAACGCCAGCGTCTTGCGTTAGAAGAGCGTTTAGCGGCTCAAGGTAGACTAGGAACATCTTCTGCTGCTTACGGCGGTGCTACTCCTGAAATGCTGGCTATGGCTACAGCGCAGGAAGAAGGACGTAACAGAGCTATGCTAGGAGCTATGCAACAGGCTCAAGCAGAACAAATGCAACAAGCATCATTAGGTCAACAATTCCTTGGTTCTAGTTATCTGCCACAACAACAGTTACTAGCTGCTTTACAACCCGGACTTACACAACAACAGATGGCACAACAGGCTCAACAGTTTGGTACAGGACTCTTTGGTGAGACTGCTCTGTCTGGTATTGAGGCTCAACTGTTAGCGGAGCAAGCACGTGCTAACCTGCTAGGTGGCGTAGGTTCTAACATTCTTTCTGGTATGTTTACGCCACAAACTAATAGGGTTACTGGTGTTAGTACTCCTGCTGCTGGTCTTGGAGACTTAGGCGGTCTGTTTGGTGGTATTGGAGAAGGGCTTGGCGAAATCGGTCGCGCTATTGGAATAATTGACTAACGAGGTTAATCATGGCTAAGTTTTCACAAACATTTTTACAAGGTCTATTACAGCCTTCTTATCAGGAAGGTTTGTTTAGTGCTGCTCGTGGTATTGGTCAAGCTCCCGGACTTCGTAAACAACAACAAGAACAGCAACAGCAGATGCAGGAATTACGGTCTATGACTCCAGAGCAACGTGCTCAGTTTGCTATGCAGTCAGCTCAAACACCTCAGCAAATTAATGCTGCTCAACAGCAGTTAACCGCTGCTCAAACAGCTTCAGCTAATAAAGCAAAAGAAGCTGCCGTTGCACAACTAAATGCAAAGTATCGAGAGTATATAAAAGAAGCAGATCCTAAGCGTATTAATCAGCTTGAGCAAGAAATACGAGGTTTAGCTACTGCGGCTGGTCGTGATGTTACTTCTGTAGAAAATCAATTACAATCTGTTCGTAGTATTAAGGCAGCGCAAGTTACGCAAGCAGAGTTTGAGACATTCTTTGATAAGTACGTACCGGAAGATAAAAAAGAAGAGTATCGTGGTCTTACTCAGGCACAGATTATAAAGCAGCTTAATGCTGATGCTAACGTAGAAGAAGCAAGAGAATGGGCTAATTGGTTAAACAAAAATACCATAACTGATAGCAATAGACAAGAAGCTATTAATCTTGCAGTGAAAGCATATGGGGCAGACGCCGCAGAAAAAGTAGCTAAAGCAGAAACTAGTCAGTTCTCTAAAACTAAAGAGGCTAAGGAAGGAAGAAAACGTACTTTGTTAGTCACTTATCAAGGCAAAGAAGAAGCATTTAGTCTTGGACCAGCACCTACTAAAAAACCAACTAAGCTAGAAATTTACTTAGATGAGAATGGTAATGTACCTGATCGTATTCTTAATATGCTAAGTGATACGGCAACGTCTGCCGTAGGTCAAGACTTTGAATACACGTGGCCTCCTAAGGTTCCTTTAAGAAATGAGCCACCGCCACCGCCACCAACAAGTACAGTTCCTACTCTTAATCAATTAATGGGTCGTTAATAATGGTACAGCTTGCTGTTAAAGAAGACACTAAGCAGACACCTACAGTAGAAAAACTATTAGAGAAATATGGCAATACGCCTTTTGATCAAATACCCGTAGATGATCTGTTAGTAATCTTTGGTAATACCCCTACTAATGAAATACCAGAGCAGGTTCGCGCTACTCTGATGAACGCGGCTGTCCAACGTAGGGCTAAAGAGCTTGGTCCTGAAGAGGCTGGGTTTAGTGGTCTTACTTCTGCACAAGCAGCAGAGATGGCTCCGTTTGCTCCTGCTGGTATGGGTATTCAACGTATAAACGCAGCATCTATGGCTGGCTTTACAGACGGCATGGGGGATTCTCTTCGTGGTCTTGGCATAGTACCTAAGAAGTCTTTAGAAGAAGAGTTTGAGACTAGAGTAGAACGAGCTAGAGCACCTGAAGATTATTTTTCAGGTATGTTAACAGGTGCTGTATATGATCCTGTTGGTTTAGCCGCTGGAGGTGTTGGAGGTAAACTTGCTGTAGCGGGGGCTACTAAGGCTCTACCTAACGCTCCTAGAGTAGCTACTGCTTTAGGTATTACACTAGGTGGCGGTGCTGAGGGCGCTGCTCAAGGTGCTCTTATTCCTGTATACGAAGAGTTTGGTGATAGTCGCTTAATGAATTCTCTTTATGGTGCTGGCATAGGAACTGTATTAGGCGGCGCTATAGGTACTGCTGGGGCTGTTGTTACTCCTCCTTTGCGTAGACCTGAAGTTAAACCAGAGCTTGCCCCACAGCCTGTATCTTTACAGCCTAAAGCGCTTGCCGGTCAAGACTTTAAGCCTCGTATGAACAGACCTGTAGAGACTCCTGTAACTACTTCTGTTGTAAAGCCTACACCTCAAGTTACTCGTTCTACTCCTGCTACCCTTAAAGTGCAGAACATAGACCAACAGATTGCAGATCTTGAACAAAAAGCAAATGCAGTAGGACGCAAGAAACGTAAGCCTATTGAAAAGCAGATAGAAAATTTACAAGTTACTCGACAAAAAACATTAAATCAATCTAACGAGCAAGCCGCTGTAATTAAAGAAAAGGTTGTTACTTTAGAAAACCAGTTAGATAGATTAGCACGTCGTAAAGCAGAGTTACAACCCGGACAAGCTGGTGCTAAAGCTAGGCAGGCTCGTGCCGAACGTAAGGAAGAAGAGCTAATAGAAGAGATAGATACTCTTACTGGCTTAGACTACTCTCCCAATGGCGGCTACGTTGTTACTGTATCAGGGGTAGGATACGATAATCCTCTTCAGCTTGTCAATAAGAAAAACAGGTTAGAGTTAAATAATCCTACAGGTGCTGAAATTAAAGTAAAGCTAGAGCCACCTAAAAAAACTGGTGATCCTGTTACTGATGCAGCAAACAAATTAAATTACATTCTTATCTCTGACGATGCTGCTCCACGGTTAGGATTAGATGCTCCTCCTAGTGCGTCGTCTGCTGGTGTACGTCCTGCGGTACAGTATGCACAAGAAGTATCAGAAGGAATTAATGCACCAATAGCACAACGAGCAGGTGAAATGCCTCCGTCTACCGCTAGAGATAGAAAAGATATGCCTGTTGGTAGAGATACAGGTAGACAAGCAGAAATGACTCAAGAAGAAGTAGGGCGTCGTGCTACGTTACTTGCCGCATCAACAGAACAAAAGCAACGGCAAGAAGCTAAACAGCTAGGCTTTAAAGATGAAGACGTTGACTGGGCCATAGAAAATCTTCCTACTATTTCTGAACGTAAATTTACATACGACAACGTAGAGCAAGCCGCTGCTCGATTAAAAGCAGGTCCAATAGGTAGAGACTATGATACACTCGTAGACTTTATAATGGATCAAAACGGTAGAATATTTAGACCAGAAGAAATGGAAGCACTGCGTCCTTTGTTTATTGAGGCTAATAACAGAGTAGACCAGACACTTAAGCAGATGCGTAAGCTTAAGCAAGACGGTCAAGCTGACAGTGCTGAGATGGTTAAGTTAGTAGAAGATCTGTACTTTAACAATTACATCGCAGAATTACAACGTACTAACGGTCGTGCTGCATCGCATATATTAACTCAAGCTAAAAAAACTAAGCGTTTTGTAGCAGACAACACACGTAGAGTTAACCGTAATCAACTGATCACTAACCTATTTGGAGTTAAGTGTGGCTAGAAAAGTTATATCAAAAGAATGCGAAGAAACCGTTAACAAGCTTCTTGCTGCTGTTGACTCTATGCCAGAAGAGTTTGATTCTATACGTCCTGAAGTAGTCCGTCAACTACTTAACGATGGGGGATCTAAGAATTTTAACTTTGGTACTATAATAGCGTCTGCTCATAATAACTCTCTTCTTATGTCTACTGGGATGTTTATGGGAAACATAGGATCTGCTATGGCGCAAGGTCTTGTATACGTCCCAAGATCTATGATACGTAACGGTGCAGTAAATACTTACGCTGCTTATTCTTCTATATTAGGTAAAGACGCGCAGTTGGCTACTAACATGCTTAGGTATTTTAAGTCTGCTATGAAGACAGGTATTGCTTCAGACGTAGAAACTGATATTAAAGTTGTAGCTGCTCGTGCTGGTTTAACAGAAGAAAAGTTAAAAGAAAAAGCTAAAGAAGCTTATGTTAGATCATGGGCCGCTACTGACGATAACATCAGAGAAGAAGACATACAGGCCTTTGTTGATTCTATTAATCTTACAGATCAAGAAGCTCTTAGGTTTTTTTCTGACATAGAATTTATGGCTAATCAGAGAGTCCCTGATAGTCTTAGGTGGATTACTCTTCCTCAACGAGGGGCTGTTGCTATTGACGAAGCAGCTAAAGTATTTTTTAGAACAATTAAAGTTTCTGAAATGGCACGTAAGCAAGCAGTTAAAGACGCTAAAGCTACAGGCCGACCTGTTAATGAACTACAGGCTGAGTACTTTGCTGATGTTATGAATGCTCACAACGCACGTTATCAGGGAGAAATTGACTTAGCAAAAAACTTAGAAACTACTTCTAATTTTAAGGCTGTTCGTGGCGCTACTGCTGCATTAGAAAAAAAGAGTAATGAGTTTTTTAAAGATTTGTTTACTGAAGAAGATATACCCTATGAAGATTTTAGAGAGTTTGCTTTGGGTTTAAGTTTTCAAAGAAGGCTTCCTACAAAACCTCACCCATTAGCTTTAGTTCCTCAAGCAGTTAATGCACTAAGCAGGGCTAAAGGACGTATGGGTCCAGAGTATTCTATAGGTGAGAATATTGCAGGCGCGGCGGCTAGCGTTGCTTTTCCTTTTGCTAAGACTCCATATAACATTGTAATGGACGGTATGTCTTATACTCCTCTTGGCTTAATTCCTTTCTTTAGAGCTAAAGTATTAAAAAAGAAAATGAGGGACGGTAAGGTAGTTACAATAGAAGGTTATGAAGATGACTACTTAGCTAAGGTAGCGGTAGGCAGTGCATTTATGATGAGCATTGGTACATTGTTTGCAACTCAAAGTGAAGAAGGTCTTCCTTTTATTACCGGAACTCCTAAAGACTTAGAGGAAAGACGCAGATGGCAACAGGCAGGCATACCTGAAAGGTCTGTTCTTGTTGGTGATGTCTATGTTCCTTTTGATCGTATTGAACCTATAGGTACTTACCTTGGACTTTACGTAGACACGGCTGAAGCTATATTTAGAGAAAGAGACTTTAAAGATCCTAATGAAGCACCAGCAATAGATATGATTGATGAAATGGTAGGAGGTCTTCTTAATGCTTCGTTAAATAAAACAGTACTTGAGTCTGGTATACGATTCTTAGATAACTTTAGATACTCTAACAAAAGTTTAGTTGAAGGGGCTATTGCTTCTGGTGTTGACATAGGTAAAGGTTTTATTCCTACTGGTGTTTCAGACTTAGCACGTATACTAGATGAAGAAGAACGTATATCTAAAACTGCTTATGAAAAGTTTATACAACGTGTGCCGGTCTTAAGAGAAACCCTTCCAGTAGATACTCCTCAACTTGAGGGCGTAGACATGGGTCAGAATCTTTTTGAGATAATTACAAAGATGAACTTTGTCCCTACTAATCAATCACAAGTGCAGATAGAAATATATAAAAAAGAAGCTAACATACCTGTTATTGACAGTCAGTTTATAGGAGTGAAGCTTGACGGTAAAGAGCTGTCTTTACTTAGAGAGTTAGCTGCTCCTTATCAGAACGCTGTCCTTGGTGCGTTAGTTGAGTCGGGTAATTATAAGTTAGCTGGTAAAGAGTTAGGAGCTTCTAGGCAGAGAGTATTAATACAAGATTATGCTTCTCGTTCTGTACATCCCGGAAGAAACAAGCAGCTTTACGGTAAGTTTATTCAAGAAGGTACTAAGCGTTTTGGTCCTAACTGGTTGCGTAGTCTTGAGGCTAGAAAGTTTAACCAAAAGATTAGGCAGAAAGGTTTACAAGACGCTAAAGAATTTATGGATCAAACTTATTAAAAAGGGGCCGAAGCCCCTATCAAGTTACAACTCACAGTTATTGCCGGTGCAGGCTAACTGTTGAGACCCTTCCGTCATGTCAGAGTTCTCAGAGATGTTCCAATCAATCGTCTCTGGGAATTCCTCCTTCAGCTTCTCATAGGTCTCTACGTCGATGGGTTCATAAGGAGCCTGTTGGTATGTGTGTTCGGAATAAGGAAGGAACGACACTCCGCTTATCTTATCGAACTTGTTGTACAACCATTGACCTACCTCAAGGAACTCATCATCACGATAGTAACACGTCATAGATGGTTTGTGTTCGCACCAAAAGTCCTGATATATCTCCCATAGTTCTAACTGCTCCATAGCACCCATCTCAGAGGCCACCACAGCCCCGTCAGGAGATTTTATAGGGAAGGAGAATACCTTGGTAGAGGGTGACATTACATCGTCTTCTACGGGGATTCCTGCGGCTTCAAGTACGGAGCACAGAGGGTCTCTTGCATCTGCTCGTACTCTTCTAATGTACTGATCCGCATATCGAGGGTGTATCCCGCTAGCAGAATCAACCAGTTGAGACACAGTACCGCTAGGCTTAACGGCGGTAATAGCAGTAGAAATATTAATATCCAGTCGGTCAGCCCATGATTTATTCGTAGCGATAGCTTCTTCACGAAGCTCAGTAAGCCATGTTTTGAGGACACCTTTATCTCTCCTTCCCGACAGCGTCGGATGATCCATGATCCCTGTTAGCGATACCCCTAGTAATGCCTCTTCCTCTGTGTTCTTCTGCCACACCTTACGTAAGTAACGGAAGTCTGTCAGGGTAGCCTGTAAAGTTCCAAGGATAGACGCAGTACGTACTTTTCGTTTGAGGTCTGACAGCGTATCGGTTGCCCTGACAACAACTTCTGATAGATTGCAGAATTGGTTAGGCCGTAGGATGATTTCGCTACATGGATTAGTTCCAAAATCATAGGAAGCATCTCGTCGCTCGTTCTTTGCAGCTTGCTTTTGACTTGCGACTCTAGAGAACATACCTCGCTCTCCTGAACGGGACTCGTATAAA
>Ga0075466_1000628_pt1 | contig 13069 bp, 10 predicted proteins | sample DEB08_DNA_16_FD_71486 | JGI IMG/M metagenome (GOLD analysis project Ga0075466, IMG submission 71486) | Aqueous microbial communities from the Delaware River and Bay under freshwater to marine salinity gradient to study organic matter... | ecosystem: Environmental > Aquatic > Marine > Coastal ... | reverse complement strand
TATTTGATCGGAGCGGATTTGATGCAGCGCCATTCAGTGCGAATTCTCGATGGTGCCGAGTTGATGTGTAATTATCTGCAGCGAGCTCGCGAAAAATAGTTATTCGTCGCTTTCGCTCATACGCTCTATACGTTCCTGCTCTTCAGCGAATGCGGCCTTAATCTCTTCCATCACCGTATCCACATCAGCCAGTTCAGTGTCTTCTTCAAAGTAGCCAGTCAATTGGCTGTTGGGGGTTAATTTACCCTCTTCAAATAGCGCCCACATCTCTTTGTCGTAGTTGGTTTCCAGCAGCTCCGGCGCGTATTGACCATAGTACTCAGTCATATTGTTCACATCTCGAGACAGCATGCGTTCAGCGTGGTTGTTGGCGGCGGCGTCCACGGCCTGAGGCAGATCGATAATCACTGGGCCGTAGTCGTCCACCAAGACATTAAATTCCGAGAGATCACCGTGGACCAGGCCGGCACAGAGCATACGCAGCACATACTGCATCACCACATAGTGGTCTTCTATGGCCTGTTCTGCGGACATGGAGATATCATTTAAGCGCGGCGCCACCTGGCCGTCGTCCAGAGTGACTAGCTCCATCAGCAAGACGCCATCAAAGCAGCCGTAGGGCACCGGCACGCGAACATTGGCGGCGGCGAGTTTGTAGAGGGCGTCGACTTCGGCGTTCTGCCAAGTTTCTTCCTGCTGCTTGCGGCCAAACCTTGAGCCCTTTTCCATGGCGCGCTGGCGGCGGCTATTGCGGACCTTGCGACCTTCTTGATAGGTGACAGCCTGTTTAAAACTGCGTTTGCTGGCTTCTTTATAGACCTTGGCGCAGCGAATTTCCGAACCGCAGCGCACCACAAAGACAGCGGCTTCTTTGCCGCTCATCAATGGGCGAATCACCTCATCGACAATACCGTCTTCGATAAGTGGCTGAATACGTTTCGGAACTTTCATGCTCTCTATACGCCCTTATATCCTTGCGCCTTTCATATAGTGCAAGGCTGACTATTTTTGCTGAGATTATGTCGCTTTGAGAATAGCGTAGCAATAAAAAAGCCGCTGATAAATATCAGCGGCTTAATGCCCCTTTGGTTCACCCCGCTAGTTCTTTAATCCATCTTAAGGATCGGCGGTGCGTTCGGGCTGTTATTTTTGTCCCCTAACCTTTCTTATTGTTATAGATCATACCCCCTCTCATCATGCTCTGCGAGATCAAGACCCATAGTTTCGTTTTCATCGTCGATGCGCAATCCTAACATGGCATCAACCAGTTTTAACAGTACAAATGTCACAATAGCGGTATAGACAAATGTCGCAACAATTCCGACTATTTGAACCTGTACCTGAGAAGCCATGTTCATACCTTCGTTGTAGCCTTGGCCACTGAACACGCCGAGGGCGTCAGAGGCGAAGATACCGGCGAGCAGTGTACCCAGGATACCGCCGACACCGTGGACTGGGAATACATCAAGGCTGTCATCAATTTTCCAGCGCTGCTTGATTGCCTGAGTGGCGTAGTAGCAGATAACACCGGCGCTTAAGCCGATAAGCAGTGCGCCACCGGGGCCAACAAAGCCTGATGCTGGAGTAATAGTACCCAGACCTGCAACCATACCAGTGACTATACCCAGTACAGAAGGTTTGCCGTGTTTGACCCACTCCATAGTCATCCAGGCCAGTGAGCCTGCTGCTGCAGAGATATGGGTGACCAGCATTGCCATACCGGCATCGCCATTGGCGGCCAGCGCAGAACCGCCATTGAAACCAAACCAACCGACCCAGAGCATGCCGGCGCCAGTCACAGTCATGGTCAGATTGTGGGGAGGCATCGCCTGCTGTGGGAAGCCTTTGCGGTTACCCAGTACCAGAGCCGCAACCAGAGCGGCGACACCAGCAGTAATGTGAACAACAGTTCCGCCGGCAAAATCCAACAGACCCATCTCGCCGAGCCAGCCGCCGCCCCAAACCCAGTGGGTAATAGGAGAGTAGACAGCAATCAACCACAGGGCACTGAACAGCAGCATGGCGCTAAAGCGCATGCGCTCGGCAAAGGCACCGACGATCAGTGCTGGGGTGATCACAGCAAAAGTCATCTGGAAGAGAGCAAATACAGACTCGGGAATATCCCCAGCCATGGAATCTTCTTTGATATTGCCCATTAGGATGTTATCTAGGTTACCGATCCAGGCATTCATTGAACCGCCATCGCCAAATGCCAGGCTGTAACCAAAGGCAAACCAGATAATCGACGCTAGGCAAGTGATAGCAAAACATTGCATCAATACAGATAGAACATTCTTTGAACGAACTAAGCCGCCGTAAAACAGTGACAGGCCGGGAATGGTCATAAACAGCACCAAGGCTGTAGAGGTTAAAATCCAAGAAGTGTTGGCAGCGTTCAGTTCGTCGGCAAATACCTGGGTTGAAAACGTGGCTGCCAGGAGTGCAAAAGCAACTGCTACGAGTTGGCGATATCGGGATAACATGGACTTTCCTCTTTAGTAGCGCACTAAAATAGTGCGTTAAATTATTAGATAGTAGTGTTGCGCACTATGAGTGTGCTTTTTTTATATAAATACGGGCTTAAAACCTCACCTTGCACAGAATAAAGCAATTTTTGTGCCATACATTGAAGCTGTGCACTAAAGTGAGGCGCAAAAGTGAGGCGCTAAGATGAGGTACTAGAGTGAGGCGCCGCAGAGATTCTCTTGCAGTCTATACTTCAGGAACAGTCCACGGGCTGTCGGCAGCTAGTCAGGAGTTGTCGAATTAACTGGAGTAACCTATGCCGAACAGTGAAAAGACAAATCAGCGCAATCAGCTAAAAATCCGACTCGAAGAACTCCATAATCAGCTGGTTAAATCCTCGCACATCAGTGCTGCCGACAGGGATTTAATGGGTAAGATGGTGATGGGTATCTTGCAGCTTGAGGATGTTCAGCAGCCTGATGCTGAGGCTATCGACGAACAGGGTTTACGTGACACCCTGGAGCAGAAGAGCCTCGAGTATGAAGCGCAGCATCCGAAGTTGGCCTTTACCTTGCGGCAAATACTAGACATTCTTACCCGAATGGGCATTTAATAATGTCTGACCGCCCCTTGGCATCTGTCGGCTAACTCAGAACAACAATTAAAACGACTAATCCTATGTTGAAAAACTCCCTTGGCATTTTCACCTCGCGATCACTGCTGCTGTCGATAGTATTTTTGATATCAGCTTGCTCAGGACTTGGCTCTTCGGATTCGTCGCGTTCGTCTGCAGGCCCAGATAGAGAATATATTGGCTGGCACTGTCAGGGTGCAATTGAGTCGAGTGATCAATGGCACTGTTCCGAGCAGCTGCTTAGAGGTGGTGAGTTAGTCTCTCCTGTTCAGGTTGAGGCAGAGACAGTTGAGCCAAATTTTTTAGAGATAAATAGTCCGGAGATAGATAGCTCGGAGATAAATAGCTCGGAGATAAATAGTCCCGAGCCAGCCGAAACCGTCCCGGATACCAGTGCCCCAAAAGCTGAACTGGTTGAAGAGGGCGCTAAAGATAAGCCACTTACTAAAGTGATGGCGTTTGATATTGGCGCCAACGGCTACACCGTGCAATTAGGGGCCTACCTAACTCAAGCAGTGGCGGAGCAGGCTGCCGATAATATCAGTCTCGCTGAGGGAGAGTTGCGGATTGGCACTATAGCCGATGGCGAACGCTATCTCTTTGTTGTGGTCTACGGCCAATATCCCTCTCGCCAGCAGGCCGAACAAGCCACTGCACAGTTAGTTGAATTAAATCCGCAATTGGATTTTTGGATTCGAACTATTGCCTCTATACGCCAAGCCGATTGACGAGCTTACTATGTGTTGGTGACGGTTCTCAGTCTCTTATCTGCTAGCTGCGACGCTGTAAATAAGGTATAAACGAAGCCACTGAAACCAATAATTCCCTGTACTTCTTGAGAGCTCTTTTTATGAGTACCCATCAGTCTGCAGCCGGGCAGCTTATTTTTCGCCTCTTCAAATACACTGTCTATGCACTGCTAACCTACAATATTTATCTTTTCTTTCAAGAGGAGTGGCTGGCCACCGAGCAGACTTTTAGTCAGGGTATTGTATTCTCTGATCTAATTTCTGGATTTGCCGCCACCATAGATACAGCGGCTTGGGTTTTATTGTTGCTTTTGTTTGAGCTGGAGACCTCGGTTATTGATGATCGGGTGTTGCGACAGCCGCGGGTTAAATACAGCTTTATCGCCCTCCGGGTGGTTTCCTATAGTTTTATTCTCTATGCCTTTTACGGTTACTTCGACAAGATGCTACTGACCTACGATATAAGCCCCTTTGCTCTTGAAGGTTTGGCCGACAATCTGTGCGGTCTGGTGGGGCAGGGTTATGCCAGTATTATTACTATCGACGAATATCCGCTTTTGGATGCTCAGAGTTGTTTGGCGCTGAACGGTCAAGATATCTATAGGCTCAATGGTCAGCAGGTCATAGGTACATTACCGGACTGGCAAGCGGTGCAATGGTTGGCTTGGGTTGATGTGATCAACTCTATTACCTGGGTCGGCGTGGTGATTATTTTGGAAGTGGATGTGTGGCTGCAGCTACAGGGACGCTTTCAGGGTAGCCTGGTTACTCTAAGTAATCTGATTAAAGGGGTTTTCTACAGCATACTGTTTGCCGCAGCGGCCTACTGGGGCGCGCTGGGCGACTTCTTAGATTTTTGGGATGCGTTTATGTGGCTGGTGGCCTTTGTGTTTATTGAGATGAATCTATTTCGCTGGCAGGCTGAAACCAGTTCGGAGTAGTGTTTGCTGAATAGAAATGAGTGGCTCTATTTATCCTGAGCCACTAACATTTCTAACTAAGCAGTCGAGCTACCCTACCCTACATAGGCAGTATGGCCAGAGTAAGCTTGGATAGACAGGTTAATTTGCCGCGATCATCTTCCAGGCGGATCTCCCAGATATGCGAGCGGCGACCCAAATGAATCGGTCGCGCCGTACCAGTGACCAGTCCACTTGAGACAGACCGCAGGTGACTGGCGCTGACTTCTTGGCCGAGACATTTGGTGGTGGCAAAGTCAATCACATGGGCACCGGCGATACTGCCCAGTGTCTCTGCAAGCACGACATTGGCACCGCCGTGAACCACGCCATAGGGCTGAAAAGTTCGCGCATCAGCCGGCATGGTTCCAGTCAAGTAATCATCTCCGACTTCAGTAATTTTAATACCCAGATGCTCAACAATGGTGCCACTGTTCATCTTGCCATTCATCATTTCAAGGTTGGGTCGATTGTGCCAAATACTGCTCATAGACATTCCCTAGGCTCTCAGGCGCTTATACTTAACTCTGGTGGGTTGTGAGTCTGTACCTTTGCGGCGAATATAGTCTTCGTGGTATTCGCTGTAACCGCCGGGAAAGAACTCCATATGGCTCTCGCCTTCATAGGCCAGAATATGCGTGGCAATACGGTCGAGGAACCAGCGGTCGTGAGAGATAACCATAACGCAGCCAGGAAAGGAGAGAATCGCTTCTTCTAGGGCGCGCAAGGTTTCAATATCCAGATCATTTGACGGCTCATCAAGCAGCAAAACATTGGCGCCCTGTTTTAAGGTGTTGGCCAAATGTAGACGACCGCGCTCACCACCGGAGAGTTCACCGACGCGCTTCTGCTGGTCGGAACCGCGGAAGTTAAAGCGACCGGCGTAGGCTCGCGAGGAGACCTCATAGCTGCCGATGGTGATCATATCGTGGCCACCGGAAATGGCTTCCCAAACATTGTGATTGTCGTTTAGGGAGTCGCGGCTCTGCTCAACATAGGCCACCTTGACTGATTCACCGAGGCTAACTGTGCCGCTATCTGGTGTTTGAGTGCCGGCAATCATTCTGAATAGGGTGGATTTACCTGCACCGTTGCCGCCGATAATGCCGACTACTGAACCTTTTGGAATCGCCACCGAGAAATCATCAATCAGCACCTGATCGCCAAAGCCTTTGCAGACATTGTTTAGTTCAATGACCTTGTCGCCGAGGCGCTCGCCTGGGGCTATATAGATCTCATTGGTTTCATTGCGGGCTTGGAACTCCTGAGAGTTCAACTCGTCGAAGCGAGCCAATCGTGCCTTACTCTTGGCCTGACGACCCTTGGTGTTTTGACGTACCCATTCCAGTTCCTGCTTCAGTGCCTTCTGTCGAGTGGCCTCCTGCTTGGATTCAGTTTTCAAGCGCCGGACTTTGCCGTCCAACCAAGTGGAATAGTTGCCTTCGTATGGAATGCCGTGACCGCGATCCAGCTCGAGAATCCAGCCGGCGACATTGTCGAGGAAGTAGCGATCGTGGGTTACTGCAACCACAGTACCGGCAAATTCTTCGAGGAATTTTTCCAGCCAGAACACTGAGTCAGCATCCAGGTGGTTGGTGGGCTCATCCAGTAGCAGCATATCGGGCTTGGATAGCAGCAGGCGACAGAGAGCAACACGGCGACGTTCACCACCGGATAGGGAGGTGACATCCGCATCCCAAGGCGGCAGACGCAGAGCATCTGCGGCGACATCTAAGGCGTGATCGAGATTGTGTGCATCCCAGGCTTCAATGATTTCTTCCAGCTCCCCCTGACGTTTCGCCAGCGCATCAAAATCCGCTTCGGGGCTGGCATAGTCGGCGTAGACCTGGTCCAGTTCCGCAAGCGCATCCACAGCCTCGCGAACACCGTCTTCAACATTGCCGCGCACATCTTTGTCCGGATCCAAATGGGGTTCCTGAGCCAGATAGCCAACCTTGAGGCCGGGCATGGGTCGCGCTTCACCTTGGAATTCGGTATCCAGGCCGGCCATAATTTTCAGCAGCGTAGACTTACCGGAACCATTGAGGCCGAGCACACCAATTTTGGCACCAGGGAAAAAAGAGAGTGAGATATCTTTAAGGATTTCGCGCTTCGGAGGAACAATTTTGCTCACCCGGTTCATTGTGTATACGTATTGGGCCATGGGTTAAGACGTCGCCTATGTGCAGATTAAAGAGTGCGCAGTGTAGCGGAATACCGAGCTTGAGAGAATTGCCAATGGGCAATTAGTGGTTGCTGGTTGATCAGACTCCGCCGGCTGGAGAAGCCGGTAGAGGTTTGACGAAAAATTTCTGGAAATGCTTCCCTGCCTAGGATGATGCGCAACTCAACATAGAGTTGGTGCGCAGCTCTGCGTAGGGTTAATACGCAGCTCTACATAGGGTTGATACGCAACCAGGGCTTCATCAAAAAGCCAAATGGATTGGTCAGTTTAATCGGTGCTGACAGGGCTGAGAGGCAAATACATTCGCCATTCTGTGCGCCCATGGGCTGATGTACATCGCCGGGTTCGCGGACCAAGAAATCACCCTCGCGGTAGACTGCGTTCTCATCGGAGAAGCTGCCTTTCAAAACCACTGTGTACTCAAGGCCCTGGTGGTCATGCTTAGGTGTCTTGCCGCCGGCACAAATTTTGTGCAGCGCTACTTCAAATTCACTCTGTCCAGTCTCAAAGCGAGCCACGTCCACTGATGCGGTGAGACGCTTCCAAGTCTGAGAGACAAGGTTGTTTTTCATCAGCTTGCTAACGCTAAAGGGATAGCTTGTGCGCTTGTGCTCGGTTACGACTGGAGCCTGTGGGGCGCTGTCGAGATTGGCCATCACTGACTCAAAGGCATGGTCTTCCAGCTCCAGAGGTTTGGCTTCACTCATCAGCTGGGCACCCACTTGGTCGAGGCGCAGCAGAGACGCGCGACACTTGGAACAAAAGTGCAGGTGTGCGGAGACACAGATTGAGGGTGCTGTGGCTAAGGTTCCCGCGGAGAACTCTAAGAGCATGGTTTCATCGGGATGGAATTGGCTTGAGTTGTTCATTCTTGCGCCTCTGTGGACACTATTACTTGCATTTTTTGTAGCGCCAGACGCACACGTGATTTAACGGTGCCCAGCGGTAACCCCAGTTCGGCAGACGCTTCGGCGTGGGATTTACCTTCGAGGTAGACCTTGCGCAAAATTTCATCTTGCTCTTTCGGCAGCTGAGCTAGAGAGCTCTGTACCTTGTCTTCGCTGCGCTTTTGCTGCAGCAGTGAGATCGGTGTCTCTTCATCTGGCTCATGCCAGAAGTCTTCGTTTTCCAGGGGAAGATGTTGGGTATTGCTCTTGCGGCGCAGCATATCGATGCGGCAGTTTCGCGCAACAGTATAGATCCAGGTGGTTGCTGAGGCTTTCTCGGCATTGTAACCACCAGCCTTGTTCCACACTTTAATCATCACTTCCTGAACTAAATCGTCTCCAAGCCCTGGGAACCAACCTTCGTTGCGGCTGGCATGGGCAAAGCCCTTGAGCAGTGGGCCAAAATGTTTAAACAACTTGGCAAAGGCCGCGCGGTCGTGAGTCTCGCCCACAGAAATAAGCAGCTGACTCCACTGGTCAGAGCGCTTTTCTGTAGATTTGAAGACGGCCACGCGATCACCATTGGGTCTAGGAGTTGCTGGAGTTTTAGTTTCTATGCTGTGCAGGCTCATCGAGCTGGTCCCTACTTTATCATCTTTTATCGCAGTTTTACGCCCCATGCGGGCAATTGGATTAAATCTATAGTGACTATTTACCCTCTGATCATAGGTTGCTACTAGTCTTTGAGCCCATTGTGGTTCGTCTTACGTATATACTGCGATTCATAAAAATATCGTCCTTATAAAAATAAATCTTCAGGATAAAACATTGAAAAAAGTTCTTATGCCCGTTGCTGTGCTCGTTGCAGCTGCAGCCATCTCAGTCATTATTACCATTCTGCGTCCAGCGCCTCTAAAACTAGAGGCTCCAGATACAGCAGTGGCGGTAAAAACTCTGACGCTCTATTCCCAGAGTGCCGATTTGCTGGTTGAGTCCCAGGGCACAGTGTTGCCACGTACTCGTACTCAGCTGATTTCAGAGGTCTCCGGTGCCGTATTAACTGTGTCGCCCCAGTTTGTGGTGGGTGGCACCTTTAAGGCGGGAGATGTTTTGCTGCAGTTGGATCCCACCGACTACGAAGTTGCACTGCAGCGTGCCGAAGCTCGCCTGATTAGCATGAATGCCCAGGCCACTTTTGAACTGGCTCGGGCCACTCAGGCACAAAAAGAGTGGGCTATGACCGGCCGCCCAACGTCGGAGGCACCACTGTTGGCTCTCCGTGAGCCCTATTTGGCAGAGGCTCGGGCCAATGTTTTGCAGGCTGAAGCTGAAGTCAAACAGGCCAGACTCAAGCTCGCCCGCACCACCATTCGCGCGCCCTATGTGGGAATGGTTTCGGCAAAAACTGTCGACATAGGTCGCTACGTCACCGTGGCCACGCCTCTGGGTGAAATCTTTGCCATCGACTCTGCTGAGGTGCGGTTGCCGCTGACGGAAAAGGATCTCGCCCGTATCGATCTAATCAAACACAGCGGCAATGCCGAGCTGCCCGCAGTGACGCTAAATGCTACCGTCGCCTCTCAGCCGGTGCAGTGGTCCGCGAAAGTGGTGCGCTCGGAGGGCGTGGTTGATCAGCTCAATCGCTCCCAGTATCTGGTTGCGCAAATTAATGATCCCTATGGGGTTGTAGGCAGTGCCACTGACAATGGCTCTCCGTTGCTTATGGGCACCTTTGTCCGTGCCGAAATTGTCGGCAAGACTATCAACAATGTTTACGCCGTACCGCGCCATGCGCTAATGGAAGGCAATAAAGTCGCGCTGGTGGATAGCCAGAAGCGTCTGCGCCTAACCTCAGTTGAAAGCTCCCACGGCGACGACCAGTTCTACTATGTGAACGCAGGTCTGGTGGACGGTGCTGAAATTATTGTCAGTGCGATGGGCGCCGCGATTGAAGGCATGTTGGTCAGACCTGTAGGAAGTGCCAACTAATGCAAAATCCCACAGACCCCATGCAACCCAGCACTGGCCTAATGGCTTGGTTTACCCGCAACCCTGTGGCGGCCAACTTGCTGATGCTGTTTTTACTCTGCGCTGGCATTTTCAGCTCGTCGGATATGAGCAAGGAGATGTTTCCCAGAGGCGAGACTGATGCGATTCAGATCAGTGCTCCCTATCTTGGTGCTGCCCCGATTGAAGTGGAAAAAGCAGTTATCCTGCCCATGGAGGCGGCGCTGCAGGGTTTAAAGGGCATAGAAGAGATCCGTTCGTTCGCCGATCGCGATATGGCTTCTATAGTGCTCGATGTTGAGTCCGGTGAAGATATTAATGAACTCATGGCGCTGGTTGAAAACCGCATCGACAGTATTGTTAATCTGCCGGTGAATCTAGAAAAGCCTACAGTTAAACGCGTGGATAACTTTGGCTGGGCTCTGGGCATAGCGGTCTCTGGTGATATGGATCAGCGTACCCGTAAAGAGATGGGCCAACAGATGTTTGACGAGGTTCAGGCATTGCCTGAGGTCAAGCGCGCGCAGCTCTGGGGCGATGGTGACTATGAGATCTCCATTGAAGTAAAAGAAACCCGCCTGCGGGAACTTAACCTGACCCTTGCCGAGGTTGCTCAAGTATTGCGCAACTCATCGCTGGACTTGCCCGCTGGTATGATTCAGGCAAGCAATGGCAATGTCTTATTGAGAACTCAGGGCAAGTCATACAGTGGTACAGAGTTTGCCAATATTGTTTTGCGCAGCCGCGATGATGGCAGCCAGTTGCTGCTCTCCGACGTAGCCACAATTAAAGATGCGTTTACCGAGGCCCCAAGCCTTTTGCGCTTTGATCGCCAGGACGCGTTTTCCATCGGCGTGTTTACTCTCGATGATCAAGACCTGATTACTATCAGCAGGGCGGTTCAAGACTATGTAGATATGAAGCGTCCGCAGTTGCCCGAAGGGCTGAGCATTGCGACCTTTAATGATGACTCCTTTCATTTGCTGGGGCGTCTCGACATGATGCTGAGCAATCTGGCTGCCGGTGCGATTTTGGTGGCAGTAGTGTTGGGCCTATTCCTTAATCTGCGTGTTGCCGCCTGGGTTGTGGTGGGTATTCCGGTGAGTTTTCTCGGTGCCATCTGGCTGATGCCAGTGAATCCCTTTCCGGTAAATATCAATGTACTGAGTCTGTTCGCGTTTATTTTAGTACTCGGGATTGTGGTGGACGACGCCATTGTTATTGGCGAGAGTGTCTTTACCGAGGTCAAGGACGAGGCCGATAGAGTCCTGGCCCAGAGCAGTGACCCCAATCAGGTCTATGTGGCGCCAATGGCGACGGTGATTGCCGGAGCCAAGCGTGTGGCCATTCCTTCCACCATAGGTGTACTGACCACGGTGGCCGCTTTTGCGCCCTTACTATTTGTTGGCGGCACCATGGCGCCTATGTATGAAGCTCTATCTGTAGTGGTGATTCTGTGTCTGCTGTTCTCATTAGTTGAGTCAAAGTTGATCTTGCCTGCGCACCTGGTGGGGCTAAAGTTTGGTGGTTCGAAAACATCACAGAATATTCTCAGCGCTACAATTGAGCGCTGGCAGCAGGGTATTAGTGCAGGGTTAAGCACTTTTATTGAAACCCGCTATCAGCCGTTTTTGAAAAAATGTATGAAAAATCGCTATGTTACTTTGGCGACCTTTATTGGCGTACTGATGATTTCCATCTCGACTCTGAGCGGCGGTATCGCCCGGTTTGAATTTTTCCCGGATGTCCCCGGTGATGATATTCATGCAGTGGTCACTATGCAGGATGGCAGTTCTACAGAGAATTTCAATGAGGCGCTGCTGGCCATTGAAGAAGCTATTTACCAAGTCGACAGCGATTTTATGGCGGCTAACCCTAAAGCTAAAAGCCTCTTGGCTCACACCTTCTTCTGGACTCAATCAGATGTCTCAGCGAGTTTTCGGGTGGAGCTCACACCTGGAGAGAGTCGTCCTTTAAGTGCGGTTGATGTGGAGAAGCTGTGGCGTAAAGAAGTGGGTACTCTGCCCAATGTGCGCAAGCAGGATTATTACTCCAGCAGCAGTGCCGGGGGTGGAGCGAAGATTAATATGTCACTCTATGGGCCTGATCCAGAGCAGTTATCACTGGCCGGTGTCGCTCTAGCCAACAAGCTTGGCGAGTATGACGGCGTGTTTGATATCTACAACTCCCAAGGTGTTGGTGGCCGTGAAATTCTGATCAGCTTAAAACCCTATGCCAGTCAGCTGGGTATCTCCATGGCGGATGTGGCCCGCCAGGTGCGTCAGGCATTTTATGGCGAGGAAGTGCAGCGCCTGCAGCGTGGGCCCCACACTTTAAAAGTGATGGTGCGTTATCCCCTTGCGGAGCGCAGCTCAATTGCGACTCTGGAAGATATGCATATTCGCACTGCCAGTGGCCAGGCCATTGCGATCAGTGAAGTAGCGGATATTCGCCTGGGTTTAGGTTTGGCAAAGATATCCCGAATTGAACGCAAGCGCGCAGTGACGATTACCGCGGATGCCGATGCCTCGAAGGTGCAGAGTAGTTCAGTGATCGATGATATTCGCGATAATTTTATTCCCCAGCTACTGCTCGACTATCCCAGCGTTGAGTTTGGTGTCTCCGGCGCCAGTCAGGAAGAGTCTGACTTAATTGGCCGTTTAATGATTGCCGGTGTGGTATCGCTTTTCTTGATTTATGGCCTGTTGGCAGTGCCGCTGCGCTCCTATGTGCAGCCACTAATAATAATGTCAGTGATTCCCTTTGGTTTTGTCGGGGCGGTAATTGGCCATATCCTCTTTGATATGGCGATTAGTTCCCTGTCCATCGCCGGTTTGATTGCCCTGTCTGGGGTAGTGGTGAATGACAGCTTGATCTTGGTGGAGTTTGCCAACCGTGCCCGAGAGTTTGAAGACAGTGAAGAAGACGCACTGCTGGCCGCTGGTAGGCGTCGCTTTAGAGCGATCCTGTTGACTACGTTGACCACCTTTGTTGGGCTGCTGCCGATGCTCTTTGAAACCAGTATGCAGGCACAGTTTGTGATTCCTATGGCCCTGTCTCTAAGCTTTGGCATTTTGACTGCCACCGCGATTACGCTGATTTTGATTCCCTGTTTGTATCTGATTTCCCACGATCTGAAGTTGGGCGTGGCGCGGGTGACTGGGTCTATGAAAGTAACCCAG
>Ga0075466_1000610_pt1 | contig 13270 bp, 9 predicted proteins | sample DEB08_DNA_16_FD_71486 | JGI IMG/M metagenome (GOLD analysis project Ga0075466, IMG submission 71486) | Aqueous microbial communities from the Delaware River and Bay under freshwater to marine salinity gradient to study organic matter... | ecosystem: Environmental > Aquatic > Marine > Coastal ... | reverse complement strand
GCTAAAAAGAAAAGCAAACAGCCTTATCGCTACGATGAGGAAATGGAAGTGTTGGCAGAAATTTTGAATGGAGAGCGCTTTATTAGCTGCCATTCTTATGTGCAGAGTGAAATTAATATGCTGCTTAAAGTTGCAGAACAATTTAACTTTAGGGTGAATACATTCACCCATATTTTGGAGGGCTATAAAGTAGCAGACAAAATGGCCAAGCACGGTGTAGGGGGTTCTACCTTTTCTGACTGGTGGGCCTATAAATATGAAGTAAACGACGCCATTCCTTACAATGCTGCAATTATGCACAGCCAGGGAGTTACTGTAGCCATTAACTCAGACGACGCTGAAATGTCTAGACGCCTTAACCAAGAAGCTGCTAAAACAGTGAAATACGGGGGTATGTCTGAAGAAGAAGCTTGGAAAATGGTGACCATCAATCCTGCCAAATTGTTACATGTAGACCATAAAGTGGGTAGTATTGCCGTTGGAAAAGATGCAGATTTAGTCCTATGGAACAACCATCCAATGTCTGTATATGCAAAAGCTGAAAAGACCATGATAGAAGGAGTGACTTATTTTGATCTAGAGACAGACCAATCACAGAGAGTGGCTATTCAAAAGGAAAAGAACAGCTTAATTCAAATGATGATTGCAGATAAAAAGAGCGGTGCCCCAACACAAGCACCAAAGCGAAGTATGAAGGTGGAGTTTCACTGTGACACTATGTTAGATTAATTTAATTGAAAAAATGAATCGTATGAAATATTTAAAAAATAGTTTGATTGCCCTAGCCCTTTCAATGGCTGGTTCAAATATGTGGGCACAACAGACCCCTGCAGGAGCACAAGAAACTGCTGTTAGTATCACGGGGGTTACTGCCCATATTGGTAATGGTAGTGTCATAGAAAATGCTACTTTGGTATTTAAGTCAGGAATAATCACTGCCATTGGTGGTGCCAATACCCCTACTGAAGGTCAGCTGATCAATGCCAATGGTAAGCACGTATATCCAGGGTTTATTGCCAACTGTTCCTCCTTAGGATTGGTAGAAATAGATGCAGTAAGAGCCACAGATGATCAAGATGAAATTGGGGATATTATCCCTCATGTGAGGTCTTTAATTGCTTATAATGCAGAGTCTAAAGTTGTAGAAAGCATGCGACCTAATGGAATTTTGTTGGCCCAAGTGTCTCCAAAAGGAGGCTTCGTTTCAGGAACTTCTTCTGTGATGCAATTAGATGCGTGGAACTGGGAAGACGCCGTAGTAAAAACAGATGACGCTGTTCATATGAACTGGCCCAGCTCTTTTAGAAGAGGTCGCTGGTGGATGGGAGAAGATCCAGGTCTTAAACCAAACGCCAATTACAAGAGAGATATAGACGCCTTTGTGGTTTTTATGGAAAATGCAAAGGTCTATAACGACGCGCTTTCTAAAGAGAAAAATGCCCCTTTCCAAGCAGCTAAAGGATTGTTTGACGGATCAAAAAAGCTCTTTATTGGCGCCAACGGAGACAAAGAAATTATAGACGCAGTAACTGCGGCTAAAAAATTAGGGGTCCAAGAAGTTGTTGTTGTAGGTGGTGCAGAAGCTTACAAAGTGATTCCTTTTTTAAAGAAACACAATATTGCTGTTTTAGTAGAAGCCACACACAACCTTCCTGGATCAGATGACTCCGATTATGACCAGCCTTACAAGCTACCTAAATTATTGGCAGATGGCGGATTATTAGTGAGTATTCAAAATGCAGATGCTGCGAATTTTCAAAACAGAAACTTGCCTTTTTATGCAGGTCAAGTGGTTGGACAAGGAATGGATAAGGAAGAAGCACTTTCTTTAATCACGCTAAATGCAGCAAAAATTCTAGGCATTGACCAAGAGTTTGGTAGTCTAGAAGTGGGTAAAAGTGCTACCCTATTTGTTTCTGAAGGAGACGCCTTAGACATGCGCACCAATTTAGTGAGTCATGCATTTATTCAAGGCAGACAATTGTCGTTGGAAACGCACCAAACGGAGCTTTGGAAGCGGTATATGGGAAAATACAACAGTGCTGAAAAAACGGACCAATAATTACAGCAGTACTTTTTTAAATTCAAGGGGGCTTTTTTAAAAAGCCCCCTTTTTTATTTTCAAAATAGGCTACTTTTGTAGCATGGAAATCCATCCCGTCATACAAAGTGCTCAAAATCCTAAGGTAAAGGAAATGCTCCGTCTCAAAGAAAAATCTCGGGCTAGAACACAGGCCAAAAAATTCATCATTGAAGGCGTTAGAGAATTGGAATTGGCCATTGACTGTCAATACAATATCTTAGAATTTTATTATGAACCCACCATTTTAAGTGCTGATGCACTGTCGGGAATACTGAAAAAATTAGTCGCACAGCCTATAGCTGTATCTCCCGCTATTTTGTCGGGAGCTGCCTTTGAAAAGTTGGCGCAAAGAAGTAGTACAGAAGGTATTATAGCCGTTGCAGCTACTAAATCTCATGCGCTGTCTGCTTTGAAAGTTACCGATAAAAACCCCTTATATCTTGTGGCAGAAGCCCCTGAAAAGCCAGGTAATATTGGGGCCTTGCTTCGCACAGCCGATGCCGCTGGGATAGACGCTGTAATTATCGCAAACCCAAAAACAGATCTCTACAACCCCAACGTAATTCGTTCCTCTGTGGGGGGTGTTTTTACCGTAGCCGTTGCTATGGGAACGAGTAAAGAAGTATTGGATTTTTTGCAGGCGGCAAAAGCGAATGTATATGCAGCTGCGCTGCAAGCTTCTAAACCCCATACAGAAGTGTCTTATACAGGCACCACCGCTATTGTAGTCGGTACAGAGGCCACGGGTTTAGAAGCGATTTGGTTGGAACAATCCAACCAAAACATTCGCATTCCCATGCGGGGGAAGATAGATTCCATGAATGTATCTGTGGCTGCAGGAATTCTAATATTTGAAGCCATAAGACAGAGAGATATATCCTAGAATTAATATCTTTATAGTGTGTTAAGCGAGCAAGATATTATCTCAGAAAATAAGGCCATTGCCAGAGAGTACAAAGAACTCCTGCGCATTAGTTATCAGTCTTTGAGTGAGGACGACAAAAAACTAATTCGCCTGGCGTTTGACACTGCCGTAGAAGCCCACAGTGATCAAAGAAGAAAATCTGGAGAAGCCTATATTTTTCACCCCATTGCTGTGGCTAAAATTGTCGCTTCTGAAATTGGATTAGACGCCACCTCAATTGCAGCAGCCCTACTACATGATGTGGTAGAAGACACCTCGTATACTTTACCGGATATTGAACGTTTATTTGGTCCTGTAGTGGCTAAAATTGTAAACGGTCTCACTAAAATTGCCCACCTTAAAAAAGACATGAATATCTCCCAACAAGCGGAGAATTTCAGAAAAATGCTATTGACCCTCAATGATGATGTGAGGGTAATTATCATTAAAATAGCGGACCGTTACCACAATATGCTCACCATGGACTCCATGCCGGAGTACAAGCAATTAAAAATTGCCTCAGAAACTTTATATATCTATGCCCCTTTAGCGCATAGAATAGGATTGTATAACATAAAGACAGCCCTTGAAGACCTGAGTTTAAAATATACAGAACCTGAGGTTTTTAATGATATTTCAGATAAAATTGAGGAAAGTAAAGAAGAGCAACAAAAATATATAGATGACTTTACTGGAAGTATAAAAAATTCTCTGGCTAAAGAAAAGTTCAAATACACAATCAAAGGACGCATGAAATCTATTTTTTCCATCAGGAGAAAAATGCTCAAACAGCAGGTTACTTTTGACGAGATTTATGACAAATTCGCCATAAGAATTGTCTATGCCTCTACACCAGAAGATGAAAAATTCTTGGCTTGGAAAATTTATTCCATAGTGACCGATCACTTCACCCCCAATCCTGTGCGCTTAAGGGATTGGATTACCTCTCCGAAAACCACCGGTTATGAAGCCCTTCACATCACTGTAATGGGGCCCAAAGGGAAATGGATAGAAGTGCAAATTCGCTCTGAACGCATGCATGAAATTGCAGAGAAAGGATATGCGGCGCATTTTAAATACAAACACGGCGCCCAAAAAGAACAAGGAATTGACCTTTGGCTCAATAGGCTTCAAGAGGCATTAGAAAATGACAACATTAATGCAGTAGATTTTGTAGAAGAGTTTAAACTTAACTTATACTCTAAAGAGATTTTTGTGTTTACGCCCAAGGGAGAACTCAAATCACTACCTAAGGGAGCTACCCCTTTAGACTTTGCTTTTAGTATTCACACTCAGATTGGTTCTAAGACCCGTGGCGCTAAAGTTAATGGGAAATTGGTGCCATTGAACACCACATTACATTCTGGTGATCAGGTAGACGTGATTACTTCTGAAAGTGCAAAACCCACCCAAAACTGGCTCAATTATGCTACTACTGCTAGGGCCAGATCTAAAATTAAAACGGCGCTCAAAGAGGCTAAAAAAGCCATTGCAGAAGAAGGAAAAGAAATACTCAGAAGGAAGTTAAAATCTCAAAAGATTAACCTCAACGAAGACACAGTTAATAAGCTGGTCACTTTTTTCAAGTTAAAAACAAGTTTAGATCTATACTACAGAGTGGGCAGTGGCATTATTGACAATGTTAAACTTAAAGATTTTGCAGCGTCTTATAACAATGCTTTTATCTCCTTCTTTAAAAATAAAATCAGGAGAAATCCCATACCGGAAGATATTGATAAAGAGGAACTCTCTTCCAATTTAGATACGCTCGTATTTGGAAAAGATGAAGAAAAATTACCCTATAAATTATCACCTTGTTGTAATGCCATCGCCGGAGACGAGGTATTTGGATTTATCAGTATAAATGACGGCATTAAGGTCCACAAAAAAAATTGTCCCAATGCCATTTCGCTTCAATCTAATTACGCCTACAGAATAATAGCGTCTAATTGGATAGATTCCTCTCAGGAAGAATTTGTAGCTGAAATAGCCTTAAATGGTTTAGACAACTTAGGGTTGGTAAGCAACATTACTAAGGTTATTTCTAACCAAATGAATGTGAATATGAGGGCTATTAATTTCAATACAGACGGTGGCACTTTTAGCGGAAAGATAAAAGTGGTGGTTAAAAATAGCGATACACTTAAAAAACTCGTTGGAAATTTAAAGCATATTAACGGGATTGAGAAAGTGAGTAGATTATAAAATTTAGCGTTACCTTTGCTCCTTAAGACCTATCATAACCATGGCATCTTCGAACAACAACCAAGAAATAGTTAAAAACGTATTTACGGCTTTCTTAGAAGAGAATGGGCATAGAAAGACCCCTGAAAGATATGCTATACTTCAGGAAATCTATGACAGTGAGTCCCATTTTGACATTGAATCTCTTTACATTCAAATGAAAAATAAAAACTACAGGGTCAGTAGGGCTACACTGTATAATACTATAGAAATTTTAATGGATTGTAAATTGGTGAGAAGACACCAATTTGGCAAAAATCAAGCACAGTACGAAAAGTCTTATTTTGACCACCAACACGACCATGTAATTCTCACAGACACTGGAGAGGTTATAGAGTTTTGTGATCCAAGAATTCAAGCGATAAAAAAAACAATTGAAGAAGTTTTTAATATTAAAATAAACAACCATTCTTTATACTTTTACGGGACCAAAGAACAATTGGAAACACCAGAAGAATAAACATAACAACTAGCAAACAAATGGCAGTAGACTTACTACTAGGACTCCAATGGGGAGATGAAGGAAAAGGTAAAATTGTAGACGTACTCACCAAAGATTACGATATTATAGCAAGATTTCAAGGAGGTCCTAATGCAGGTCACACCCTTGAGTTTGACGGAATTAAGCATGTGCTACACACCATCCCGTCGGGTATCTTTCACAAAGAGGCAAAAAATATTGTAGGGAATGGAGTGGTAATAGATCCTGTCATTTTTCAAAAAGAGTTAGAGAATTTAGCGGCTTTTAAAATAGATTTTAAAAGCAAGTTGCTTATTTCTAGAAAGGCCCATTTAATCCTTCCTACGCACAGGCTTTTAGACGCTGCGTCTGAGGCTGCAAAAGGAAAGGCTAAAATTGGTTCAACGCTAAAAGGTATTGGTCCAACTTATATGGACAAGACCGGTAGAAACGGTATGCGTGTAGGAGACTTAGAAATGAGTGACTGGAAAGAAAAATACAGGGCACTTGCAGACAAGCATCAATCTATGATTGGTTTCTATGACGTAGACATTCAGTATGATTTAGAAGAATTAGAAACCGCTTTCTTTAATGCCATAGACAAATTAAAAGCATTGACTTTTATTGATTCTGAACAGTATTTATACGAAGCGCAAAAGGCAGGTAAAAAAATATTGGCAGAAGGTGCACAAGGCTCTCTGTTAGATATTGACTTTGGTACTTACCCATTTGTAACTTCTTCTAACACTACTGCAGCTGGTGCTTGTACAGGGCTCGGTGTTGCACCCAACCAAATAGGACGCGTGTTGGGTATTTTTAAAGCCTATACAACCAGAGTAGGAAGTGGTCCATTCCCAACAGAGTTATTTGACACTGACGGGGAAACTATGGGCCGTGTGGGTAATGAATTTGGCGCTACAACTGGAAGGGCTAGAAGGTGTGGTTGGATAGATGTTGTTGCGCTTAAATACGCGATTACAATCAATGGTGTTACAGAGTTAATGATGATGAAAGCAGATGTACTTTCAGGATTTAAAACAGTTAAAATCTGTAATACTTACCAGTACAAAGGAGCTACCATTTCTCATTTCCCATACAATGTGGAACCTGAAAATGTGCGCCCTAACTATATTGAAATGCCAGGTTGGGAACAGGATTTGACTAAAATGTCTGAAGTATCACAATTGCCTGAAAATTTGATGAATTACATTAACTATTTAGAAGAAGTACTAGAAGTGCCTATCAAAATTGTATCGGTAGGTCCTGACAGAACCCAAACTATTCATAGATAAAAAATGGTGCTTTGCCCCTTAGTTTTAAGCTAAAGGGCAAAGCCTCGCTTTTTCTTATTAAACCATTAGCAAAACAACACTTTGAAGAAATACTACGTTTTTATACTTCTTATTTCCTTTTGTTTCTTGTCTGCTAAGGTTCAAGGTCAAGAGAAGCAAATACAAATTGTTTACGGAGGAAATTTTACCAAAGATGAAGTCCAATTTCCAGGTGCTTCCATCTTTAGTAAAGATGACAAACAAGTTCAGTTTAGACACCAAGGAGCAGACCTATGGTGTGATATTGCTATTTTCTATCCTGCAGAAAACAAGATTAGGGCCAAAGGAAACATCCTACTCATTCAAGGAGATTCTATCTTTATGAATGCGGGACAATTGGACTATAATGGCGTGTCTCAATTGGCCAAAGCATGGGAGTCTGTGACTTTGAAAAATTCTGACATGACTTTAACTCCTTCTGACACACTTTACTTCAATAGAGAAAATCAGGAGGCCTACTACAATAAAAAAGGCACCATTGTGGACAGTCAAAATACCTTAACATCAGATATTGGAAGGTATTATTTGACCCCAAAGAAATACCAATTTTTGAGTCGTGTAGAGGTGGTCAATCCAGAATACAAACTGCGCTCACAACAGCTAGATTATTACACCAGCTCAAAGAATGCTTATATGTACGGGCCCTCCACGATATACGGAAAGGAATATACCTTTTATTGTGAAAGAGGCTATTATAACATGACTACAGAAAGTGGTTATGGAATTAAAAACACTAAAATTAACTACAACAACAGGATCATTGAAGGGGACAGTGTTTACTTTAATAAAAATAGAAAATTTGCCTCTGCGACCAATAATATTGTTGTTACAGATACTATAAATAATGGCGTCATTAGGGCACATTATGCTGAGGTTTTTAAGGCAAAGGATTCTGTTTTTGCCACAAAAAAAGCAGTCTCTATTAGCTTGGTAGAAAAAGACTCCTTGTACATGCATGGAGACACTATCATGCTTACCGGAAAGCCCGACGCTAGAATTCTAAGGGCGTTTAGGGGAGCTAAATTCTATAAAACTGACTTGAGTGGAAAATGTGATTCCATTCATTTTGATCAAAGAACAGGTTTAACTCAGCTCATCAAAAGACCTATTATTTGGAATGGAGAAAACCAGATGACCGGAGATATTATTCATTTAAAATCAGATCCAAAAACTAAATCACTAGACTCCTTAGAGGTGCTAAATAATGCTTTCATTGTAGCTAAAGACACCATTCGAAAAATAGGATTCAACCAAGCGAAGGGAAAAGACATGTTTGGTGTCTTTGAAAACAATGCGCTTCGCTTTCTAAACTTGATCAAAAACACCGAGCTCATTTATTATCTATATGACAAGGAGCAAGAGCTCATGGGCATTAACAAGACCATCTGTAGTGAAATTGCTATTGAGATGGTCAATAATGACATTAGTGAAATCACTTTTATTACCGCACCAGATGGCACCATATACCCGCTGTCAGAACTTCCTGTTGTTGACAGGAAACTAGAGGGGTTCTTATGGTTTGGAGAAGAACGAATTCGAACCAAAGATGACATTTTTGGCCCGGAAGATCTCAAAGTTAAATTAACTAAGATCAGGGGGCTTACCAATCCTATTGACACAGAAAACGAAGTAAAATCCTCAGCGAAAACTCAAGACTAAAAATATCTTAGCAGTGATCTCAGATTTTTTGAAATACCAGGCGCAAACCACTCCTCACCCATTGGCACTAGAAATTTCTCATGCCAAGGGCAGTTATATTTATGACTCAGAGGGAAAAGGCCACCTGGACTTTGTAGCAGGTGTTTCTGCCTGTAGTGTTGGCCACACACATCCAAAGCTTGTCCAAGCCATTCAAGAACAAACCGCCAAATACATGCACGTAATGGTTTATGGCGAATACGCCCAAAAACCAGCCATTGATTATACCAAATCACTGGCGGCAATGTTGCCAAAAGGTTTGGATTGCACTTACCTAGTAAATTCTGGAACAGAAGCCATTGAAGGCGCCATGAAATTAGCCAGAAGGGCTACAGGAAGACATGAAATTATTGCAGCACACCACGCATACCACGGAAGCACCATGGGGAGCTTAAGTGTGATGGGCTATGAAGACAGAAAGGGTGCTTTTAGACCATTGGTACCCGGCGTAAGATTTATACATTTTAATGCTACTATTGAACTTGACCAAATCACAGAAAAAACCGCAGCGGTCCTTTTAGAAACCATTCAAGGGGGTGCAGGATTCATTTGCCCAAATGATGGTTATTTAAAAGCCGTAAAAGAACGTTGTGAAGCAATGGGTGCATTACTGATATTGGACGAAATTCAACCAGGTTTTGGACGTACTGGAGCACTATTTGCTTTTGAACACTACCAATGTGTACCCCATATATTAGTGGTAGGTAAAGGAATGGCAGGTGGTCTGCCGGTTGGCGCTTTTATTGCTTCTAAACCCCTTATGGACTTACTGCAAGAAAAGCCTAGTCTTGGACATATTACCACCTTTGGAGGAAATCCAGTGATAGCATCGGCCTGCAAGGCCACCTTAGAAATAATCATAGCAGAACAACTCATAGAGAAAACCTTAGAGAAAGAAGCCTTCCTCAGATCAAAACTACAACATCCTGAAATAAAGGAAATTAGGGGAAAAGGCCTCATGTTAGCGCTTATTCTGGCAACACCAGAAAAGGCCAATGAATTGGTTCTAGAAGCAGCAAAAAAAGGACTCATTCTATTCTGGTTACTCTTTGAAAAAAAGGCTGTCAGAATATCCCCTCCCTTGACTATTTCAATGGAAGAATTGGCCAAAGGCTGCGATATAATTTTATCGATATTAAACAAAAAACAAGCCCTGTAGAAAGCAAGCTTACAGTGTTAACTAATTTGTTAATAATAACCCCAAAATCATAGGGTTTGTTCAACCGATAACCCCTAATTTTAATTTAATTGAAACCCCAAGATATACGCTATGGCGTTAGATCCTAATGAAGAAGGTAGCGAGCCAATCGCAAAGTTTGAATCCATGCTCAAAACAGACGATGTCTACTTTTTTGACGCAGAAGATTTTGAAGATATAATACACCACTATCTCAATAACGGCAAGGTTTCTCTAGCGAAAAAAGCCATTAAAATTGGCTTGGAACAGCACCCTGAAACCACCCCTTTAAAATTGTTAGAAATTGAAGTATTGGTTTTTGAAAATAAGCTAGACCTCGCTATTTCACAGTTGGATTACTTAGAGTCTCTAGACCAAAAAAACGAGGAGATATATATACAAAGGGCCAACATTTGGTCCAAACAAGACAAACACCTCAAAGCCATCACTTGTCTTGAGAAAGCACTTCTACTCACAGAAGACACTTTAGATATTTATGCCCTATTGGGAATGGAATATTTGTTCCTAGAAAACTTTGAGAAAGCCAAACATAATTTCATAAAATGTGTAGAAGAAGATCCTCAGGACTACGCATCGCTGTATAATATTATTTATTGCTTTGAATACTCAGAAGATCCTGATGGCGCTATTTCTTATCTCAATGATTATTTAGAAAATGAACCCTATTGTGAAGTGGCATGGCATCAGCTTGGAAAGCAATACAAAAGTACAGGACTATATAAAGAAGCCTTAACTGCTTTTGATTTTGCCATTATATCTGACGAATCATTTATAGGGGCCTATTTTGAAAAAGCCATGGTTTTAGAAAAACTCAAGCGCTATAATGAGGCCATTGAGAACTATGAAACAACCATAGACTTGGAAGACCCAACCGCTCATGCTTACTTGAGAATTGGCAGGTGTCACGAGAAAATTGGAAATTCGGATCTTGCCCAGCAATACTATTACAAAACAGTGCATGAAGACCCCCTGTTAGATAAGGGTTGGTTGGCTATAACTAACTTCTATATCAGAGAGAAAAATTTTGACAAGGCACTTTACTACATTAATAAAGCCTTGCATATTGACACTGAAAACGAAGCATATTGGAAAAAATGTGCGCAAATTAATGTCAGCTTAGGGCAATTAGATGAGGCTGATTTTGCTTACAAACAGGCGGTTGAATTTGGAGATTACGATCTAAATACTTGGGAATCCTGGGCTTTGGTAGTCATGGAGAACAAAGAATTTGAAGCGGCCAATCAAATATTGCTTCAAGCCATTGGGTTCTTCCCAGAAGTAGCCTCCTTAAGGTATCGATTGGCTTTTATTTTTGGGCTTTCCCAAGATATTGAGCAAAGTAAATACCATCTTTCTGAGGCTTTAAGACTAGATTACAGTCTTTTGGAGCATTTCAAAAGCCAATATCCAGGTTTTTTTAACAGTACTTGGGTCTCAAATTTTATTAGCACCTCTAGCAAGGCTTCTAGTTAAAATACCCTATTTTTAAACTTTACGCTAGACATGCAAAAAAAAATTGATAGGAATTATATGGTACTTTTCCTAAAGGGAATGGCCATGGGTGCTGCAGATGTGGTTCCTGGAGTTTCAGGTGGTACCATCGCTTTTATATCTGGTATTTATGAAGAGCTTTTAGAAAGCATTAATAACATCAATCTTACTGCCTTAAAAAAGTGGAAACACGAGGGGGTGAAAAGTTTTTGGGCGCATATTAATGGAAATTTTTTAACGGCACTTTTTCTAGGTATAGGGGTCAGTGTAATCTCTTTATCAAAAGGCATTAGTTGGCTTTTAAACCATGAGACCGTACTGCTTTGGTCTTTCTTTTTTGGCTTGGTTTTGGCCAGTGTTGTTTTTATTGGAAAATCAATCAAAAATAAAAGACCTACGGACTATATTATGGCCGTTATTGGAATAGCAGTAGCCGTTGGTATAGGAGAGTTAGGGGTTGTTGAAAACAGCCAACAACCACTCTATTTATTTCTATCGGGTGCCTTAGCCATTTGCGCTATGATTTTACCCGGTATATCTGGTGCATTTATCTTGGTTTTACTCGGTTCATATGAGCCCATATTAAATGCAGTACACCAAAGAGACCTTTTAATTATTGCCACTGTAGGTGCAGGCTGTATTATTGGTCTGGCTTCTTTTTCTAGGATTTTAAAATGGACCCTTAATAAATTTAAAAATCAAACGCTCTCCATTCTAATGGGATTTATCATTGGATCTCTATCTAAAATATGGCCCTGGAAGGAAGTTGTTTCCACTAAGATTGTCAGGGATAAAGAGATTGTTTTGGCTTCCAAAAATGTATTCCCATGGGATTTTCTTGGAGATGCACAAATAATAGCTGCAGTCTTGCTAGCTGTTTTTGGCTTTTCATTAATTTTCATTTTAGAAAAATCTGCCAATAAAAAAACCACCTAAGTGCTTAATCTATAACATTATGGAGCAGCAAAGAACCCTAAAAGACAAAATGTTCCTATTCTTAAAAGGATTGGCTATGGGTGCTGCAAATAAAGTTCCAGGGGTCTCAGGGGGGATTGTGGCATTTGTAGGGGGCTTTTATGAAGAATTTATTTACGCCTTAAAAAAGGTCAATAAAAAAGCACTATTCCTTTTAATATCCGGAAGGTTTAAGTCATTTTATTACTATATAAACGGACCATTTCTTTGGGTACTCCTTCTGGGCATGTTAGTGAGCTACTTTAGCGTTTCTAAAGTGCTCGATTACTTTCTGCTTTCTCATGAGCGAAATGTTTGGTCCCTATTCTTTGGATTAATATTAGGATCAATTTATTATATCTCCAAACAATTTAAGCAATGGAATAAAAACACCATAATTTGGGGATTCATAGGATTGGGCATAGGGATTGGTATTAGTTTTTTAAGCCCTGCAAAAGAAAATGACCACTTGCTGTTTGTGTTTTTATGTGGGATGATTAGTGTCTCCGGAATGACACTTCCTGGTTTATCTGGTTCATTTATTCTGATGCTTTTAGGCAATTATGTACTTCTGCTTGTAGACAGTGTCAATGCACTTTACGATACTTTTTTTGAAATTATTCAAGGTGATTTTAGTTTTTGGAACAATCCAATACGGCTCAAAACACTTAAAATCCTCGGGGTTTTTACCTTGGGCTCCACTACTGGATTGGTCAGTTTATCCCATTTGATCAGTTTTGTTTTAAAGCGTTATAATGCCGTTACTACGGCGATTATTATTGGTTTTATTTCTGGCTCTTTAGGTGTCGTATGGCCCTGGAAACAAACCATTTACAAACTAAATGAATTAGGCAAACCATTGTTGGATTCGAACCAACACAAAATAATATTAAATTACCAGAGGTAC
>Ga0075466_1000608_pt1 | contig 13285 bp, 14 predicted proteins | sample DEB08_DNA_16_FD_71486 | JGI IMG/M metagenome (GOLD analysis project Ga0075466, IMG submission 71486) | Aqueous microbial communities from the Delaware River and Bay under freshwater to marine salinity gradient to study organic matter... | ecosystem: Environmental > Aquatic > Marine > Coastal ... | reverse complement strand
CCTCCTTGGCTGCCTGGCGGTACGTCTGTCGGTAGAAGTGATCGGGTAGAACCACGCCCTTCTCACGCCCAAACTCTTGCTGCCGACGAGCAATCTCCTGCTGGAGCGTCTGCTTTGTCACAGGACGAGGTACCGTTGGAACTTCCTTGAACAAGTCGGCGCGTTCCGTCTCTATTGCCGCCAACCTTTCGGCCATTGTTGCCGGGTCTATCCCCGCAATGCTCAGTACTTGATCTTTAAGAGAATCCTTGGGGTCGGCACCCAGACCTTCTGTCAGCGTCCGCAGATTTTCGACATCGTCTTCCGAGCCGAAAACGTCATACGTGTTGGCGGCTGCACCTAGAACAGACTCTGTGGTCCCGGTCACTAGCTGGGTAGGGTCATAGTTAGCAGCCAGTGCGTCATTTGCTTCCCGAGTCAGTCCTACACGCGCACCAGGCTGCGACATAAGCCTGTCAAAGTCGGCAATATCCGTGAAAGATTCTTCGCGGTACTCTCCTGTACTATTGCTCTTTTCATCTAGCTCGGGCACCAGTACCACAACCGCGTCGGGCCTAATCACAGCACTTTGGAGAGCACGCTTTACCTGCGTGCCCCGCGTGCCTGCGGTCGCAACGGCCAAGTCAGGCCGTAATTGTGCCAACGCCAGGTTGTCGTCAATCTGAGCCAGCCGTTCGTCGACTTTGTTTTTGCCAGCGCCGTCATAACCAAACCTTTCAGACATGGCTATTTCCAAGCTATCCCGCATAGCCTTCGGGTCTGCTGCACTTCTGATGAGTTCAGCAGTAAGAGCGGCATCGAAGTTGCGCGAACCAGCTTTTGTCACCCTCTCCTGATCGTTAAGTCCTGCAAACTTGTTTGACTCGGGGGCGGACGCATCCCCGTAGCCAAACTCCCCCAGCATCATGGTGGCTCGCTCTAGATCCCCTTCAGCCGCTTTCATCTGTGCTGCGGACCGTCTGCCAGAGGTCGTAGCCTCTAGCTGAGTAGCGGCTTGTGCCTTCGCAAGTAAGTCGCCCAGCATCTTGCGATACGTCTCGGCAGCGTCGAGGTCGCCTTCGATGATTTTCTGCTTGTTCGCCGCCAAGTTCTTCAGCGCCCGCTGGATGTCTTCCAGCTTGAGCTTGTCCTTTGGCGTCATCTCGGGGGCTTCCGGCTCTTTCCGCTCATACTTGCTACGGGTCGTGTCTTTCGTGAAGGCTGAACGGATAGCGTTGGCCAGCCCTGCCAGGCGTGTCCCAGCCGCGTCCTGCTTCTGCATCCCACGAAGAGAACTGAAGATTTCCTGCGTCGACATTCCCGCAGGACCGCTTAGCTCCCGTCGCCGCGCCTGTGACAGGAACTCCCCGAGAAGGTCTTCACCCTCACGTGCAACAGGTGCGCTCCTTTCCTGCCGGGCACTTGGCACGCTACGAACAACCCCGAGGTCTTCGAGGGTTTGCCCCGCCGCGAGTTTTGCGATTGCAGTCCGTGCCCCCGCTCGCGTGTTTTCCTCGTTGCGCTCTAACTCCGAGGCAATACGCACCAAGTCCGAGCGCGACGGCGCTTCGGAACCAAGCTCCTGCCTCCCTAGCCTTTCCAGCACCTGATACAGCTCAGTAAAGTCTAAGGCCATCACTCATCTCCATAGACAATTTGCGCTACTTCAGGATTGTTCCGGTATGTACGGTTCGTTTGCGCAACATCAAGCTCATTCGCAAGGGCGCCCATACCAAACTCGACTCCGCTCGTAACTGCCTGCTGACCCGTCTCCTCGGCAAAGGTGGTCGGTGGCTCACCGGCTGTCGCGAGAAGGGCTTTCTGGCGCTGACGGAGTTGGTTGAGCATCGCCTGCTCGGCTTGTGCCGCCGCCTGCCCCGCTTGGAAGCCCTGCTGTGCTGCCGCCTGGGAGGTCGCCTCTGCCTGTCCACGGGACGACTGACGGGCCACCTCGGCCACACGGCGGGCATCGCCGCCTCCGAGTGCGGCCCGAGCCAACTCAGCCTGCTGCCCCCCTGTAGGAGCCCGTGAAAGGTCGGCCACCGCTGCCCGGCGGGCTTCGGCCATCTTCCTTGCCATGAACTGGGGGTCATTGAGACGCGCTTCCTGCGCTTCGGCTTTACGACCGTATTCCTCAGCGTCGACCAACGCTTCTCGTGAGCGGATCTTCTTAATCTTCTTGAGGTTGGCAGTCCCAAACTCGTTTTTCAACGCACGCTTCGACGTTCCCTTTCGAGTCCCAGAGTCATTCGTAACCTCGTAGTTACTACGGGAGTCCTCGGTTTCGTTTGCCATCCCGCACCCCTCACGCCTTGAAGTATAGTACCTTGATGTTCCGCACGCGAACGCGGGTCTGACGCACAACCTCTTGGCTTATGACGCGAAGACTCGTCGTGTGGAACCCTTTGGCTTTTGTTCCGATGTAGGCGTGCCCCGACCAGTAGCGCGCCTTGTGCCGGTCTCGCAGCTTGTGAACAGGAAGCCCGTTGCTGGCATAGTCAAGGAAGCGATCTTCCCGTTCCCCGTCAATATTCACGAAATTATCAATCATGTGGGCAAACATCGCCTCACGCGACTCACGTGTCGTGCTGTACTGGGCGTGCTCCCGTCCATCAAAAAAGAACCGAATGGCGACATTCGGTTGAGGAAATTTCGCGGTATCGGGAATTTCCGACTGGGGCTCTGGACCACTCGTCATGGGAGTGTCGCCAAGGCGCGCCGCGTCTGAAGTCCATGCCACTTGCCACGTCACGAGGACATGCGCCCGGAAGGGTAAGTAGAATGTGGTTGCGGCTCCCGGAATGGCCTTCGTAAGCGACGCGGAGGCTTCGGCAGCGTCGACCACACCAGGGAATTCAGAGAGCTTCTTTTGACGCCCAATGGTGCGGGTAGTGGCAGGGATGGCGTCATTGAGCACACGGTCCCCAGAGACATAGTCGAGATTTCCCTGGGTGCCTTCGAGGCCCATGAAGAGATTTACGCCCTCCCCCCGGTCAAACACATACCGGACGTTGTTGAAATAGTCGAGGTTCGCTGTGCCCCCAACCATCATGCCACCACTAACTGCCCCTAGTTGGATGTAGGTGTAGTCGAGAAGCCGATCAATCAGCGCGACATTTGCTACGTCTAGATTGCCGTTGATCTCAGAGAGCTTACGGAAATCAGCGTTCAAGTCGCTAGTCGAGACAAAAGCCCCGTCGACTAGAGGGGTAATCGTGATCGTACCCATCACAGCACCTCGGCTACGAGTGGAAGTGCAGTGATGTTTGCCCGCTGCACACGGTAGTCACGCTTGTTCCCCGACAAAAAGCCCAGATGAATGGTCTTAATGTCAGCAAGTCCCATCTCCGTCAAGTCCGTAGCGGTGATCACCGTCCGAATAGCCACATCTTGATAGGTCTTGTGGTCGAACTGAAACACACTTGGGCCACCTGTACGGTTACCGGGCATGTCACGCAGAGGTCCCATCGGAATGCGATTCGCCTCGTCGGACTCCATGTTCCTGAAGCTACCAATTGTGACGCGAGGGGAGACTTGACGGGCGGTGCGATAGAGCGTGCTCCGTGTTCCTGTGGAACTTTCACATACAAGCACAACCGTGGCATCCCACGTGTACTCATTGAGCGTAATCCCGTATACCGACCCGTAACTTTCGATGAGTTCGATACCTTCAAAGTCTTTGACCTCGGCGTTGGCAAAGACCATCAGTGCTGTTGGAACGTCGGGGGTAAGACTCGACCGTGTGAGGGTCAACGCATCCGAGAGTGTGACGTAGTACCCGGAAGAAAAGGGAAGTTGAGGGCTGTCTAGGGTGGTACTCGCAAAGGACCCTATCACTCCTATAGGAGAACCCACGTGCCCAGGAGTGTCTACGCGAGCCGAAGGGGTCTCTGCCGTCACGACATTTCCGACGAGAGACGGAATGTGAACGGGGTTCAGAGCCCGCTCTGCTATCGCGTCAGGGTTCAGCGTGTTGAGAGCAAGGCTTAACGTATCGAAGCGGGTGTTAAGTGACGACGCGTCGAACGGTGTGTCGTCGTTGAGGTAGGGGTACTTCGGCATCAGCGCACCATCTCAAGGACAAACAGTTCGCGGTCTCCCACGTACGTGATGCGGGAGTCATACTCTAGTACACTTGACCCACGCGCCATTCGTTGCATAGACCCTCGAATATTCATCACAACAACTTCGACGAGATTGTTGCCAGGGAGCATCTCAATCACAGCATCGACAACGACAGGAAGGCGCGCTGCTGAAAGCCCACCTCCTCCCTGAGGCTGCTCCGCAATTGGGTCATCGTCCTTGTCATTCTTCTCCCATGACACGGCTTCCGCAGAAAACTCATCCGAGCGGAAATCATCTTGGCTGGAATCCCCACTGCCTAAGATTGTCTCGTGGAGAACAGACCCGTTGACTCTAAGAGCTACAAGGTAGCCGAAGCCCAACTGTCGGAACCCCGGTTGAACCCCTAATGTGGTGAGAGGGCCTGTGTAGTTGGTACCACAATGGATGTTGAAGCTTGCGCAGAGGTAGGCAGTGCCCCCTCTCCCTACAAACTCTAGTCGCAGCCCACCATCTCCAAACGCCTGCCAGCCATCCGTGGCTTGAATCTCGACCCAACCCGCAGTCGTCGGGCTGGTGTAGCCCTCAAGTGGATTGGGCACGGGCAGCGAAGCATCCCTCGTGGGTATCGACCGATGCAAGCGGAGTGCAGCGTCATCGGCAAAGTTAGCCAGCGTAAATGCTTCCGCGTAGAAGTTGTGCTCATTGAGCCCGCCAGCAAGCTCTTCCACAAAGGGTTGGAAGTTCTCGTTGATGGGCTCAATAGAGACGACGTGGTCGGGCTCGATGTCGTAGAGCTTGTACCGCCAGGACATAGCGCCTCCTACGGCGGGGTTTGGGCGCCACCATAGTAACGTGATGCCTGCTGGACTTGAAAGCCAATGAACTCCCAGTTGCCAGTCCCTCGGATGCGGAACCGCACCGACTCGGCAGATGGGACGTGGACAGCTGCACGTGTCCAGTAGGGACGGCGCTCTTTCCACGTTGTGCTACTTCCGAGCCGGGTCGACTTCCAGAAGTCAGGAATGTCTTTCCGTGAGTAGCGGTACGCCGACTGGGTCTCCACGACCTTCCCACGCCAGTTCCGCATGACCTCAATGGTCACCTTCGCGTCCTCTGTCTCACGTAGCCAGAGGTAGATGACATACGACGTGCGGGGCTCATCCGACGCCTGGGCATTCAACCAGGAAGTCTCAATCAAGGCTTCGCGGTCAGCAACAAGTTCCGCCATGTCGGAACTCGCCGTATGGTCAAGCAAGTACACACCACTGTGGTTCGAGTCTTCAGGAAGGTGCCCACCTACCAACGTGTATGCTCGGTGGTCGCGTGTGGAACACACACTGTCTACCACCATATCGTCTCGTTCACGCCAGCCTGAGCCGTCGTAAATGAAGCAGTGGCTGTTCCTGTTGTCTCCATCCAAGCTGACCCAGCATCGGTACTCACGGCTGCGCTGATCAAACACACCTACAGCTTGGACAAGGCGTGACAGGGTGAGGCGCTTGAGCGTCTTTCGGATGGGTAGCGACTCGTACGTCACGGTTGTGCCGTTGTACGAGTAGAAACCGTCGAAGCCCAGCCACATGACTTTCCCATCCGGGAGGCTCGCCATACTGCTGGGTGCCGCACATCCAATCTCTGCCGAGACGGGCTGGTGCTTGAACTCCTTGCCATCATCCGATGAGACAACCAGGAACGTCGAGGACGTAGTACAGACAAGGAGCCCGTTGGGGACCGCGTGCAGACCTGTGATGTGGGACATCGGGTCTGGTGTGATGTCGTTACCTGTGAGGAACGTGCCCCAGAAGCTTGGCTCGCTTGGTCGAATGGTCGCCGGGGAGTCCTCTATGCCTGCAATCCAGAGGCGCCCCAGAGCCATCGTACAGAGCGTGAAGCGCGGGACAGGCAGTACGTCCTTCGCGGGCTCTGTCAGCCAGCCATCGGGGATGTTGTCCGGGTACATTGTGACGACGTTGTCGGGGAGAGTGGCAAACCCTTGACTCGTCGCGAGCGCATTCTGCGTCAGGTAGTAGAGCTTGTTGTCCCCGGTACTCTCAATGTCTTTTGTCCGGTAGAGACGCCTCCCGATACACCGCTCAGGACCTGTTGGAATCCCCTCCCACTTGACCTGAATGCGGACTGCCGCTGGACGGGCCTTTACAGGTTTACCTTGCTCTAGTGGGTCTCCTGGAAACGGTGCGTCCCTGTCGAACAAAAGTGGCTCGGCAAGCAGCATCGCAGGCCGCAGGTCACACTGGACAGGATTACTCGGAGGTGACAGTGGTGAGAGGTTGCCCCACATGTCGACAAACTGAGCAGCGCAGCGCCATTGCCCCTGCTCAACCCAGCCCGAAGGGCTGCTCTCTAGGCTCTCGGGGTCAGAAATCGAGATGGTCGTCAGAGTTCCAATGCGGCAAGACCCAAACCCATCTGTCATGCCTGTCCCTGGACCCGCAGAAAAAATCCCACTTGCCCACGGAGTCGTGCGGTTATCATCGAGAATTGTGTGCTCGTGTGCTGACGAGTGCGCGTACCCGATGTTGTTAATACCTGACATCCCTGGGGTCAGTCTCTCTTCGGAACTGCTCGGGCCAACACCAACGGGAGCAGCAGGTATCTGGGAGAAGCCCAGGGGGGCGATGTACTGGCCATCATAGAAGTAGGCGCGGTCTTGCTGAGGTACAATGACGATGCCGTTCCCCGTGAACGTGAACTGGGTCGGGGGACGGGCTTGCTTTGAGTCAAGCAACCTCGCCTTTGCTCCATGGCTACCCGGCGAGGGAGCTAGGATTTGACGCCAGTTCCTCTGCCAGCCGCGCCACTCCCACAACTCGTTCCCTGTGTGGAGCAGGAGAATCTCCCGCCCGGAGTTCATCACACAGTGAAAGATGCCATGCTGCCGGAACCCATAGTTGGGGACTGCATTGTCTAGTCCTACAATGTCTGGGCGCCCCAGAGGTGCGGTGCGTGAGCTAGGACGGTCTCCTGTCGTAGTATCCGGGACGTATGCTGTTGGCCCCCAGATAGACCGAATCGTCTGCTCTTCAAGCAAGTACATGTTGACGATACGGCGAGCGATCTCGTTAGGGGCAAGTAGACTGTCCCCCTGTTCACGCAGGAAGTAAGGGCCTTCTAGAGTTGCTCCCGGAATCGTAGGCACTACTTCTCCTTACGGGGACGCCCCACACGTGGGGAAGCTGGGCGTCCCACCAATTCCAGGTGGTCAGTCGCCAAGTCTCCCTCGACGAACCTCTCGGGAATCTGCCCGAAAAAGCGGATCTCCCCTACGCGCTGCCCCTCAGCAATCTCGACTGTGAGACACACGCCATGGTGAATAGTCCCATTACGAGTGCCTGGTCGTGAGTAGATGCCACCACAAACGATGGGTGTTGACGCCACATGTCCCCCTAGTTGCTAGTCTTGTACCACTTGCGGTAACCGTCCCGCGAGCGATACGAGTACCTAGCACGAACCATCCGTCGTAGCACAGGAACAGCAGCGGGGCGCAAGTCACCGTAACGCTTGTTGAGTAGCTCTAGAGCGCTTTCGTACCGCTTCATCATCGTTTCGGCAGCGCCAAAGTTCCCCATGCTCTCGTACAAGTACGCCATGGCCCGGTCGACCAGAGTGCCGACTGACTCTGCATGGAGGCGGGGCACGTCGCGTTCATCTTCTAGCTTCTGCGGACGCCGCACACAGCGAATGTCCATCTCGTACCGCTGGTCAGGGCGGGGGTACACCGCGTACTGCTGATAGCCGTGCGTGTCTCGAAGCGGGCGTGACCGGTCAGGGATGTACTGTCCATCATCATGAAACACACCCTTGTTGAATTCATCAACACGCATCTCGGCGAGAAGGTAGAACTTTTCTTTGTTATCGACGAATGAGCGGGCGTCACTCATACCTTCAGCAGCGTACGTGAGGGTGCCGTAAGACGCACTGGAGAAGGACGAAAGGTCTACATCTGCAACGCGACGCCGGTAAATGCGTACGTGGATACCACTTTGATGCTGCGAGACACGCTTACCCGACGGTGAAGGAGCGCCTGTACGCTCGGTCAGGAAACCAAGCACGTACTCAATGTTCGGCACCGTGATGACGATGCCGAAATAGCCCGTAGGGGCGTTTGGAGCGTCTGGCCCCACAGCAATCTTCGCCGAAGCAGGGCTGGGTGCCGACTCATAGCGGGGCTCGCGTATGCGATTGTTCGCCACCTCGTTGTTCACAGCTGACGAAATAGTCTGACCGGTGTTGAACCAGTTCTTCGCGTATGAGTCCCACTTGGCGAGCCCTGGGAGGCGGAAGTCTGCGTCTCGCTTGCCCCAAGTGTACGTGACAATGTACTCGAACTCGCCGGGAGTCTCGGGGCCGTTCCACTTGACCTTTTCGTCAACGCTCACACGTGGCGCACGCCCTGGACCTTCGAGTTGAAAATGCTCACGCCGGAACGCCACACGTGGAATACCCGCCGCGACTTGCCCTCGGGGGCCAACCAGCATCCGACCTTCGGCTTCATCCTGTCCCATAACTTCGAGTGGGTACTGCTGCGTGTTGTTGAACAGCCGCATCGAGCGCATGGTGATCACGTCATCAGGCAGAGCGTAGTCTTCCGTGTAGATGCGCCACTTGAAGCCCTGTGCTCCGCTAGGAGTGCTCCCGTGCGTCTCGATGTCGAACGGACGTACTAGCGTCAGCTTGTACCTGTCGTCTGAACTGTCGTACCAAATGGTGCGGATTTGGTTGCGAACCTTATGCGTCCCCGTCTCAATCTCGATAGTGCGGCCATCCCACGAGCGGTCGGTCTTCCACGTTGTCGTGTAGAGCCCATCCGAGTCGGCGTCAGCCGCTGTCTTTGTGTACGTCGTCTTAAAGGACCATGGGTCGTTTTCTGCGGGGTCGAGGGCGTTGGTACCCAGCACTTCAATCAGGTCGCTCGCTGACGCTGACTTCACGTCAGGCTCGGTCGTAGCCCGTAGGGTGTCCTCGAAGAACAGGTAGGGTGCTTCGCGTGCAATTTGGTTGTACGCACGGTTGATGAAGCCAGTGACGCGCTTCGTCGCTTCAGGTGACTGGTCCGGCGACCAATCCGCTTGAGCAAACATAGCTTCGCGAATCTCTGCCAAGTTCATCTATCACCCCCGGCAGTCGATAAACGCCAGCCCTGTCGCATTTGCCGCAATGTTCTGCACGGCCAAAGCCATGATGCAGCCGGGAGCAACATTGCCCGCTGCAAACTTGATGATTGACCCGGCTTCAACACCACCAGGGGTCAGGCCCTCACTGTCCGAGACAGTGGCGCCCGAGCCCACCTGGATGGTGCCTAGACCGCGTCGCAGCACGTACCCATACGAGCCCGCAGGGATGGCGTGCTGGGCAACCCCGACGCAGCGTATCGACTGCACCAGGGCACCAGCGGACGACAACACCACCTTGTAGTCAGTCGAGGTGGTGTTGCGCATGACAACGTCACCAGCCGCAAGTGCGTTCGAGTCCTCATTGAGAACATACACCCAGGTCTGTGGTCCCCTGCTTGTGGATGCAACCTCAAGCGTGGTACCCAGATTAGCCTCGGCGTTGGTCGAAACACTCGTGGTGGTGACAGCCATCAGATCAACCCAGACAGTTGATGTGTGCCGTGAACAAAGAACCGCCACTAGCCGCCGCATTTTCAAGCCCAAGGCCGAAGATAGCCTTGTGCTCTGCTGCGTTGCTGTTGACGTACTTGTGGGCACGCCCGGTGCTGCTTGTCACTGCGACAACCAGAGGCTCATTTACCTGGTCTGCTCCCGCATCACTGGCCTGGACTTCTCCATTGCCGTAAGACAGGACAAAGCCAAACTCACCTGCGGGAATAGCCGTCTGGGCCACACCAATCAGGCGCATGTTCGCAATGTTTGCCGTTGCTGGGTTGGCCACGTAGGTCTCGGAGCCGCCCTTTCGCATAGCGACTTCGCCAACTTCAAGAGCGTTCTCGGCCTGCACATACGTGAAAACCTGCAATCCCTTGTTGCCGTTAGGCGCCGTGAGCTTGAAGCCCAAAGGGCACTGCTGTGTGGCGGTAACGGTAGTGGCACTAATGCCCGCTGCTGTAAATCCCATGATGGCCTCCTACGGCGTGGCTGCGCCGGTGACGGCGAAGTTGGCCCGACGCTGGGTCGTGTGCATACCCATCATCAGAACGATTTCGTAACGGTAGAGATCCTGGTCCGGGATACGGAACGGACCGCGAACGGCGAAGTCACCCTTCGTCTCCTTCGAGGCGTCATGCCCCAAGGTGAAGGAGTGCCACGTCGGGGTCTTGAACCCGTAGATGACACCGTCCCGCGCGGCAAGCGTCGAGAACCCACCTGCGGCACCACCGGCAGTCTTCGAGATGTCGATGGCGTCATCGAGGAAGAAGTCCGCGTTGAGGAACTTCACACCCTGACGGACCTGGCCGGGAGCCTTGTCGCCCTCAACCTTGGTGACGCGCACCTGGTCATCGAGGTCCTCGATGTAGTTGAGGTAGGACTGCTCGTCGCCGATCATAAGGTCGACATCACCCATGGTCTTCCCTTCACGGGAAGCGGCGAAGTAAGCCTTACGCAGCTGCGAGCGGCCATTGACGGAGAAGGACGAGATGTCCTCGTACTGGTTGAACCAGCCGTCGATACCGCCAGTTGCACCACCCGCGAGAAGGTTGTGAACCGTCTTGCCCTGGGATGCAGGAGGTAGGAACTCGAAGAAGCCGTCGCGGGTCGCAGAACCATCAGGGCTGAAGGTTGCATCACCGTTAAGCGTGCAGAAGCCTCCGACGCCCGTGCCGTTACCGGTACCGAGCTGAGCAGCAATGCGCTCATGGAAGTCGGCCAGAGCCAGCTCTGGGTAGTGCTGGAGGATGCGGGCGAGGTCCATCTCGCCGTTGGCCTCGGCCAGGTCCTTGCCAGGCACGTCGAACGCGTAGATGAGGCGAGGTGCGATGACCTGGCCACGATGCGCCTTCTGGGAACGACCACCAGCGATGATCTCGGAACCGGTTGCCACCTGCGTGACAGTACCGGGACCACCCGTGACAACGGCGAACTCACGACGCGGCCCCTTGAGGCTCGCGCGGTCCATGTTGCCGCCTTCAAGTACCTTGTCGAGCAGCGGGTGCCACTTGACGAAGAGTTCGGAGTACGCGGGCATCAACTCATCGAGAGCAGTTGCCAGCACATCAGGAGAGATAGGCATTACCGCCCCCTCTTACGTGGGTTGAGCGCGAGACGCGCAGCTTGTGAACGAAGATCCCTGAACGACGTGGCTTCCACCGCTTCCGGTAGAGCCATTTGTTCACTCGACCGCGCCTGGGACGTAGCCCCAGCCGTGAGCGAAGCCCCAGGTCGCGGGGCTGAAGGGCTCTCCGCCCCTCCTGATAGGCGCAACGCGTATTCGTCAGGAACACCGTCCGCCTTTGCCTGCCGTGCTGAATTCAGCGCGGCAGCGGGGAGACGGGCCGCAGTGGCTGCCGTCTCCATTTCCCAACCTTCATCGAGAAGCGCCACGAACGTGGCCGCCAAGGTTTCGTTCTCGAAGAGGTCAGTGTTTTCAGACTTGAACCACTTGGCGTACTGGTCTGCTTCACGCTCGATCGTGGCTTCGACGTTGGACTGATAGTCCTTGTACGTCTTTTCCAAGTCACCGTACTTGGTCTCCCACTCGGAAGTCGCCTTCCCCTGGGCTTCCTCAATCTCTTTGAGCTTCGCAGCGTACTCGGCGACACGCGGATCCTCCTTGCCTTCAAGGAGTGAGTTGTACAACTCCTTCAAAGAGGTGGCGTCGTCCACCATCGAAGTGGCCTTGTCGTCGGCCCACTTCTGGTAGTAGCTCTGCATGGGCGTAGCCCAGCCGCGAATTTGCTCGGGGAGGTTATCGACCTCACCCTTCCAAGCGTCCCATCCAAACTCATCAGCAGATGGGAAAGCAGCGGGCTGCCCCGTCGTGGACGAATTTACTTCGGTATCAGATGCGCTACCCTCGGGAGCAGCCGCTGCTTCTGGTGCCGGTGCTGTATCTACAGCCGGCGCCTCGGCGGCAGGTGCCACCGTCTCTTCGGACTCCATCAAGCCTCCCTATCGTTAGCGTTTCGAGCAGCTTCAATGCGGAATACTGCCAGTTGCGCGCGGGGAGACTTGCCTTTCTCGAACACAGACTTGGAGTCGCCGTCATACTCGGCGTCGTCCTCATCGTCTTCGTCGTCTTCGTCGTAGTCTGATGCCATGATGAGGTCGTACCCGTGCTCTGACAAGACCTCGCGGAGTTGGTCTTCGGAGTCGGGGGGATCTTCTTTCAGGTCCCGTAGTAGTTCGTTCATCATTGGCATGAGATACTCTCTAGGACGTGTGTACTAGACGAAAACTTTATTGTCAATCTCGCCGCGCTCCTTGGCTCTCTCCACTTTACGTTTTTCCTTCTGCTGGGCCAGGTCACGGTAGCCCCGTCGCTTTGCCATGCGCTCGGCACGCTCGCGACAGTCATCGACGTGACTACGCCAGGATGTTGAGTCAGAACTCATCATGTCCCAGCCTGGGTTCTGCTTCTTGTACTCGCGTAGCTCTGACGCAGACTCGAACGAACGTCCGATTTGGTCCACCTTCAGGGGCTTCGAGGGCATTGGTCCCACGGTCATCACAGCACCAATGCGGATAGTGATGCTCGAATGGCAATCAGGGCAGACAGCATTGTCTACGTCCGCCAGTGGGATGTACATGTCCGTGTAGTAGCCGCAGCCGCCGTCACAGCGGAAGTCATACATAGGCATCAGGCGAGTCCATATTGGCGAAGAGTCATCAGAGCCGTCTCAAGGTCAAGCGGCTGAACAGGAGCCGTGGCTTGGCGGGGCCGCATCGAGTTGTAGCCTGATGAGGCTCCCTTCCGCCTGTTCATGTAGCGAGGCATGAGTTCGAGGTTGGCAATGTTGTTCGAGCCCCCTTGGGAGAGGGGGTCCTTGTGGTCAACCTCAATATCCGTAGGTAGTTCCATGCCTAGCGTTTTTTCCGCAGTGCGCCGTGCCTTGTTTCGTGCGGCCCGCATAGCAATCTGCTCGGGCTTGCCATGAAACTGGGCGTACTCGCGCTTGTAATTCCGGGGCTTCCCGTTCTTCAGCGCAGGGGCGGCCTTTGGTGCCTTTGGTCCTTTCATGACTTACTCCCAGGGTAACCCGGCCCACCCATGGGGGTAGTGGGCTTTGGTAGCTCAATGCCAGGAGGAAGCCCACCTGCCACGA
>Ga0075466_1000603_pt1 | contig 13352 bp, 6 predicted proteins | sample DEB08_DNA_16_FD_71486 | JGI IMG/M metagenome (GOLD analysis project Ga0075466, IMG submission 71486) | Aqueous microbial communities from the Delaware River and Bay under freshwater to marine salinity gradient to study organic matter... | ecosystem: Environmental > Aquatic > Marine > Coastal ... | reverse complement strand
TTAAATAACGAAGCAACTTTACCATCTACAACTTTACTAAACTCTGAAAAATCGTGTGTCCAACCTTGATCTAATAAATCAGCGCCTTCTTGAGCAAACTCTTCAGCTGTTAGCTTTCTAACAATCCCATCAGGTGATGTAGATATAACTAAAGATTTACTTGTAGCCAACGTATCGTCAAAATCTAGAACTGTAATACCTCTACTTGGGTTTTGTGATTTCCTAGCTACAAATACAGCTTTATCTAATCTTTTTTCTTTATCTATTTGTTGTGGTGTGGCTATTTTTAATCTACGTTTTATTTCTTTAATATTTTCTTTGTTAAAGAATTTATCATTCATTCTATCTTGTGCGCTTTGACCGTTTAGCGTTTCAAATGAATTTATATCAACAAACTGTTGATCTAATAAAGATATTATTCTAGCAGAACCTAGCTCACTCGTTGTACCTAATATTTGATCTTGAACAAAAGATAAAGCTTCCGTACCTAATGATTGTTCAAACTCAGCAGCAATCTCATTTGCAACATCGTTAAAATTGCCCATATCTTTTTTGTCAAAAGCTTTTATAGCCTCAACAGATATTTTACCAAGCTCACCGGCGCTAGGCGTAACATGTTCTCCTTTTTGTCTAAGTAATCCACCTTGATAGTTTTTAACACCCTTACCACCAAATAGCATGTAGATTAATTCTTCTTCTAAAGCTTGAGGTGTGTCTTCTAACAATCCTTGTTCTTGATACTTTTTAACTCTATCTTCAGCTATAACTCTAGCGGCGTTGTAGTCTGGGTGACTAATATTTGGTCTTATATTTTTAGCACCCTTAGCTACAGATCCTTTAGAGAAAAAATATTCTGTTTGCACTTTTTTATTTTTACCTCTACCTCTCTCAACCTCCGCTATCCATAAACCTTGAGAACCATCTTGATATTGAATTAACTCTAACGTAGATAAAGCTCTTTGTCCAGCCGTATTACTTGTAGCCATTTGATTGTAGTAAAGCATACCAATCATCATGCTTTTATCTTTCATAGCCAACTCCAAAAACTTATTCTGAATGTACGCGAGTAATTTAGGGTTGTTTTGATTAGCGCCCTCTATTTCGTCTTTATACTCTTCTTTTACTCTAGCTTTTTTCTCATCAGCTTTTATATCTAAAGATAATATTTTTTGAATCTTACTCATCAAACCAACACCAGCGTTTATAGTACGAGTTTTACTTGGATCAAAACCTAGTTTACCAGTTTTAATCTTACCATCTTTTAGGGCTTGTTTTGCTTCTTCTATTTTAGAGTCAATAAGATCTCCTAATTCTCTCATAGCATTTTCAGCCTCTTTACTATATTCTCTTTTACCTTTAGCGTTGGTATCGAAACCTCGGTAACTACTATCAAAACCAAAAAACCCTTTTGTTACAGCTGGTGATAAAAATATTTCTAAAGGTAATTCTTCAACTAACTTCTTCATAGATTTAGCTGATTTTTCTCTAGCTATATTACCTTTGTTTTTATCCGCTTGAGCAAAAGCGCCTAATGCTAAATACTCTTTTATAATTTCTTTTGTTTCTGGTTTTAACTTCTTGTCTTTCAACAAACCTTCTAATCTTTCTTTGTATTTAGGGGAGTCTTTACTAAACATATCAGCTAACCCACTCTCTTCAAAAGAGATAGCAAACTCTTGTGGTATGCCTGACTTTAAAATCGCAGCTTCAAATTCTAAAGTACCATAACCATGTTTGATAGCTAAATCTACTAATTCAGAACCAAAATCCATTTGTAACCCAGCTGATAGATTATAGTTACCACTACGTTTAGTAATGCCCCTTTCTGTTTGTCTCACAAACTCTTCTACAAAATTATTAGCTAACACTCTGTCAAACAAATCTTGTCTACCAACAAATAAGTCTTTAAGATCACCATCGTTTATCATGTCGGCTTTAAACACCTCTAACCCAAGTTCTTGAGCTAGGGCAAGTTGTAGTTTTTCTAAACCAGCTCTTCTTATGTCGGTCATTTTTTCGCCTCTAGCGAAATTACTTAATAACATTGCTGGTGTTACTTGTTCGTTGGCTTTGGGGTTTCTTCTGATCTTTTGTTTACCATCGGTCATTCCCTTGTATGGTCCATCTTCACTAGACAACCAAGCAACAATATCCCCTGGTTTCTTACCTTTCTTCGCGCCTTCGTGCTCTGTTGTCCATCCTTTGCCTACTATCTTTTTCTCTACAGCTTTTGGTAGGTTTTTAGATAACCACGTTGTTGTTAGTGTTTGCAACATAGCTCTTTTATTCTTTGGATTTCTTAAATAGGCTTCTAACTCAGCCTTATTAGCGCCCATTATATCTTGAATCAACCTATGTATTGGACCGTTTTTAACTCCAAACTCTTTTTTCAATGCGGCAATCAATGGGCTAACAGATCTATTTTTAGATGCTGCGGTGTTTAAATCTGGTAATTCTCTTCCAACTATACTAGTTAAAGCGTCTCTTAAAGCAGTAACTTGTTCTTTAGTTAACTCCACGTTGTTTAAAAAAGGAGTGTTTAATTGATCTTGAACTTCAGGCGTTAATATATCATTAATAGCTTGGTCTGTTTCTGTAGTTACAATGTTTTCAGCTTTAGACACATCTACTTTAAACCCTGTAAAATCAATAGTTGTATCTTTTAAAAACTCAGATAATCTTTGAGGAAACAATCCATTTATATATTTAGATATAGTATTTTCCTCTTGTGTTATCTCGCCTGTTTTAGGATCAACAACGTCAACCATTTCACCGTCTTTAAAACTATCTATAACATCGATAATACCTCTATTACCATACATAGCATTAGATTTAAAATCAGCTATATTGTTTCTTTTATCTTCTTGACTGACATTACCATAATCATCAACTCGACCTAAATTAACACCCTTGTTTTCTAAATTAGTTAGATACTTTCCAAGCATCGAATCATATAGTTGAGCTATATCATTTTTCCAATTTGGATTTGAATCTTTAGCGTTATATAAGTTATTTACTTTTTTACCAGCTTCATTCGCTTGGTCATATAGTAATGGTGATTTAATATTAGCAGATTTTTTAGCTTCTTTTAAACCTTCTTGTTTAGCTTCTTTTTCTGCTCTTTTTTTAGCAGGATCGATTCTTCTTTTTTGAAGCTCTCCAAGTTTACCTTGTTTAAAGTTATCTATGTAACTAGCCATATAGACAGCAGCGTCTCTACCGTTATTTATTTTATAATCGCCGTTAAACATAGCTCTAAACTTATTCCCCGTAGCTTGACCTTCATTTAAAATCTGTCTTACTTCCGAAGAATACCTAGGTCTCTTCAATATATCTTGAACGGATTTAGTGTATTCATCCCAGAATTGACTTGTTTGACTTTCTAATTCTACTTCTGGATTGTATTGCGCTTCACCACCAACAAACCTCATTCTCAACATTGCTGCGTCGTGTATATCTTTGTGGTTTTCTGACATATAACCATGTAAGCCTTTAGCGTAGGTAAGCATTTCTTTCATGTTAGCAAAAGTCAATTGATCTACGGCATGTGAAATCTCATGCGACAACACAGTACCAGCTAGTATGTTACCATTTTGTATCTCTCCTAAAGCAGCTTTTTTATCTTTAACAATATATTTACTACCAATTATAGCTCCATTAGTCTCACCCATTCTAAGTTCATCTATCATCGCTTCAGCTTGATAATCATATTTAGCTTCGATAAAATCTATCTCCTCTTGTTTTTGCTCTTTATTTAAATCCTTTCTCCTGTTTACCTCGTCAATTTCTTTGTTCTTTACATCGTCATAAGCGTTTAAAATATTAGTTTGTAAATCTTCATCCGTCTCAGCTACCTTTAAATCTAGATCTTCTAACTTTTTGTCTTGCAACACCAAAGCCGCATTAACGTTTTCATTGTTGTTTACTATTAAACCAGTATTTTTGCTCGTTATACCAAGCTGATCGCTAATTCTAGCTAAGAACTCGTCTTCTTTTTTTCTGTTTCTTTTTTTTCTACCTGATTCTTTAAAAGTTTTACCATCATATATCTGACGCTCCACATATTCTAAAACACCATCATCTTGCCTAGCTAATGCTGCTTTATTTTTTTGAAGTTGATTTTTAATCTCTTGATGTACAGCTACAGCTAAAGCCTTAGGATCTTTTGCTAATTCAGGATCTTTTTTTAATAACTTATCTTTTATTTTTTTACCTTTATCACCATATAATCTCTCTACAGCGTTAGTATAACTTACGCTATTTAATATCTTATTCTTAGCTTTTAATGCAGTATCATATTCAGATCTAAACTTTTTACCCTCAGCTTTACCTAACGATAACGAATATATGTGGCTTTGTATCTCTTGATCTTCGGGACTTAACGTTGGATCAATATTAGCCTGTTTGTTTAACTGGTTTAATTGATTACCAACCATTACTAATTTACCAACATTTTCTCCACCCGTTAGCATAGCGTTTAATTCTAATTCAGAAGTAAGTCCATACAGCTTATCCATCTGCTCTTGTCTTTCTTCCGCTAATTGATCTCTTTGGTTTTGATATCCTTTTTTATTGGGATCTAAGTTACCAAAATCATTATCTATACGTTTTAACTCTTCTTGAATAGATGTGTTTCGACTATACATGTCTCTAGTAGCGTTATGCTGTGCTATTGTCGAGTAAGCTATACCAGGACCATTCATAGGACCGGCAACCATTATAGCTGCCACAGCAACGTCGTCTATTTGTGACCAATCAAAATCTTTATTTAGCATCGCGGACTCTAACCCCATAGAACCTAAATAAATTAGTTCTTCCTCAGCTACCTCCATACCAGTTCTGTATACAAACTTACCAAGCCCCCTAGCTGCGTTTTGATAACCGTTTTTAGTACCAGCTATTAACAAATCATCTAATGGATTTGCGAAGTCATCAACCATTTTAAGTGCGTTTGGCACTGTACCAAGAAATCTAGTTACAGTACCCTCAATAACACCAGTACCAACTATAGTTACCCATTTTTTTAGTGGATCCATAGTGCCATCAGCAATAGTTCTCTCTAAAGCTATTTTACTTTCTCTAAATACATCCGGATCTAGCTTGTCTTCGTTCTTTAATAATTCTTTTAATTGAATTTCTGCTTCAACAGCATAGTCTTCCAGTGTTTGTAGTTCACCTTTTTTACTACCAGCAGATGTTACTCCATAAAAACCTGGGATAACATTTTGTGCGATAGTAGCGCCTCTAACAGTTCCAAAAGCAGCAGTAGCACCATAAGCACCTAATATGGCGGATGCTATAGGGGCAGATTGCTGTCCCATTGTTCTAGTCATATTGAACAAGAAGTTATCACGATTCCAAGCCTCATTATAAGTTTGCATTGTTTCTAAATGAGCAGTGTCATAGTCTTGATTTTGATTCTTTCTTTGTAACGCCGCGTCATTACCAAATAATATTGGAACGTCAAGTAACATGTTTTCAAAACTATGACCAACGTCATTTGATAATATGTTTACAAAATCATAATCTCTATCAGCAGCGGACTTCAACTGTAATGATGGATCGTCTAAAGAAGAGTAATACTCATTCCATTTGGTGTTTAAGTTATTTCTAGTTGTTTCAAAATCCCTTGCTATAATACCTGATCTCTTGCTTATTTTATTGAGTCTAGCTTGGTAATCAGCTTGTACTTCTGGGGAATTGGCTGTCACTATATAATAACCATCGTTATCTCCAACTTGATTATACTCTATATTAGTTACACCGTCACCACCAGCTGATGCTATTATATTGTCTACATCTACTTGTAATTCCTCTTGTTTTTTATCAAAACTTGGTTTAAAATATTCAGTAGCTTTCTCTAAATCATCTTTTGTTTTTTCTAACTCTAACGATGTGGAATAAATGCTAGATCGAACAACGTTTTGTAAACCGCTATTCTCCATTTCTTTTTCTAAATAAGTGTTGGTAATAGATGCTTTTTTATCTATTGCGTATTTAGCAATTTTTTTATCTAAACCCCCATTTAGTTGATCTCCATTTTCATCATACTCTGGTTCTTCGTATACATTTCCCCAAGCTTCAGTTAGTTGTGGTAAATACCTCTCTACATATTCTTCTTCTTTCACAGGTATAGAGTTCATGGGGTCGTTCGCTAAAGATTTGTGGTAATCTCTTAAAAGTTGTTCTGGGCTAAATTTAGTTACTTTATCGTTAATAACCTTATTATCGTCCTCATTGCTAAAATATTCTTTTAAATAACTATCAAAACCATAAGCAGAGGCGTCATTCTTACTAGTCCAAAGCCCACCAAAATCAACCTCACTATTTATTGATTGGAAATTTTCATAAACATCGTTAGCTAAATTTTTTTCATAATACTCTCTACTATTAGCTTCTTTTGTTATACCTTCAATTTCTTTTTTAGCTTTCTCGCTAGCAGCGTTATTTAATTCCACCGCTTTTGCATACTGTTTTTTCTGTATTTCTTGGGATTGAGTCTCGTCTAAAGGGTTTTCAATAAAATATTTTTTTAATTGAGAATTAGTTCCTGTAAAAACAACCTCTCCACCAAATTCAATGTTATATTGAGCTTGTTGTTCTGGTCTAGGTGCGTCTATACCACTGTATTCGGGCTGACCTTGTACTGTTCTAGTTATTTCATAACCACTTTCTCCAAACACGTCTAGTGCGTCTTGGGATATGTTACCATAATCATCATCTGAAGCTAAAACGCCTATAGTTTTTTTAGTTTCATCAGATAAACTATTTTGATAATCAAGTACCCTTTGTATCTTTTCTTTGGCTTCTTCTGTGCCTTTGTCTGTGAATGGTTTTAAATCTATATAAATAGGGTCTTCACCCGGCAGAGTAACGTTAACAGCGTTACCCATCATCACCCCAAGCTCTTTCACCTCTATACCTGAATTACTAAACTCTTTTGCAAATTGATCGTCTTTAAGATCTACTAGATCATCTAAAGTGTACTTAGCTTCACGATCTATACCCGTATTTATTTTAGGCTCTTCTACTTCAGTCTCTTGTGATTCCGAAGAAGTATCCCCAGAGTCGGATGCCCCATCTTCTCCTTCCACAGTGACATCCTCCTGTGATGGATCCCCCTTTACTTCTTCGTCTGCTGGAAAGTCTCCTTGTTGCTGTTGAAACTCTGGGAACTTACCATTTATAATATTCCAATTAGTTCCGTAGTCTGGATTATTAGCGGTAGCCACATATTCTTGCAGTAAACCCGGATCAAAATCTTTTAATTCTGGAAACTTGCTATTGATAACACCCCAATCACTTCCATATTCCGGGTTGTTAGCTGTAGCAACATATTCTTGTAATACATCTGTTATATCTGCCATTTAGTTTATCTTGATTTTTTTGGATTACTACCTTTTCCTTGCTTATTTGGTGCTGTAGCGTATAGCGATTGTATGCTTATATATTCTTTAGTATCATCGTCCCATATTTCATCTTCAAGACCCATGTCTAATCTTTCAGCCATTTCTTCCTTTGTTTCTCCTGGTTTAGGATCTTTCTTTAACTCAACTAAATTTGTCTTTTGTTTTTCAGTTAAAACCTTATCTCTCTCATCTTGTGTTTCAGCAGAAGTACCATCCATCATGATATCCGCTTTATCGTCATAATCTTTATTAGCGTCTTGTTTACCAGTTGCTCTATTGTAAGTTACGTTAGTGTAAACCTCCGTTAATATAGTATGCGATATATCTGGATAATCAGCGTTCATTATAGCATCGACAAGTTTACCTTTATCCTCATCACTTATTAAATCGTTTTCATCTATAACATTATCACCATTCTTATCTGTAACGCCTTCTAAATTTTCAAATACAACACCTAAATCAGAATAGTTACCTAATCTAGATATATTATCTAATAAATAACCTCCAACGTCTAACTTATGGTTTTCAGTAGGATTACTCTTAGCCCAACTTCTAAGTGCTTCTGGAGTTTTTGGTATAAGATCTGCTACTTTTGCTCTAACATCTCTTACGTTAATAGCCTCATCTCTATCACCCCCAGTTGTATAGGTTTCAGCTAATTCTAACTCAAAGTCTTTTAAAAGTTTTGCGTTTGCCGTTTCTGGCATTTGACCCATATCGTTTATTTGATCTAAAGTGTATGATTGTGTTTTGTATACAGGTTGACCAGTGTCAGGGTCAACTTTAGGTGAACCATCTTCGTTAGTATCTTGAACTTTTTTTCCGTCTTCACCTAGCACATGCCATCTGTAGCCTGAATCACCGTTTTCATCTTTATAATACTGTTTGGTCGGATTATCTATAAAGTTTTTATAAGCATCTCTAGCTTCCGGCGTCATAGCTTTCATATCTAGCTCTGGAATACTCTCGCCTATAGCTTCAAACCCATCTTTATCTTTTTGTGATTTAGATATTAATTCGTTCAACTCAATTTGAGCATCTTGTTGTGCATCAACATCCCCACTTCTTTTAGCTGCTAACAACTTTTCTCTTATAGCTCTAGCGTCCTCTTTGTACGCAGCAAAAGCATCTGGCCCCAAAGCTTTAGATGTTGCTGATGCATTTGTTATCTGCTCGTTCAATTTGGTTTGAAGAGTTTCAATTTCTTTGTCTTCAGTTTTCCTTTCTGCTATCTTTGTGTCACGCCACATGTTAGCCGCTTCGGTTATTTTATCTAACCCAGCACCAACCGCCTTCATACCAGCCGCGTCTCTGTCTTTATAAGCTGCAGCAGCCCCTTGAATTAAATTAATATCACTTGCCATAATCTATTTTTTTAATTTACGATGTTTTTCCAACACCACCAGTTAAACCACCAACAACCGCACCACCAATATCTCCAATTGCACCCATTTGAGCTGCTTTAGCATCTGACCTTGCTTGATTAGCGGCAGCAGTTCTTTGTTGCGACATTCCAAGCAGTGTTCCGGTTTTATCCATTTGTCTTTGCTGGGCAACAGCTTCGCCTTCTCTTTCTTTCATTTGTAAACTTGATGCTTCCTCTGCCGCTGCTTTTTGATTTGCAGCTTCTTGATCACCAATCGTTGCTGCTGATTTTTCCGCTGCTATTTGCCCTGCGTTAGCCATTTGCTGTGCTAAAGCTGCGATACCAGATCCACCAGCCGCACCTTTTAAACTTTGCATGGTGTTAGCTCGAGTTTGCTGCCCCTGTTGATTTTGAAGTTCCATACCTTTTTGATTAATAGTAAGATCTTCCATTTTGTTTTCCATGTTCTTGAAAGTATTACTAACATCTAAAGCTTCGTATGCTTTTTTCTTAGCTGCCATTTCTTTCTTAGCCGCCTTCTGCTCAGCTATTCTTTTTTTACGGCCACCTAGAGACATACCGAGTTTTGTTAAACCAACGGCACCACCTACGACGGCTGCTGTTACTACAAATCCCATATCTTATTATTTTTCGTTAATATATTTTTCATATTCTTTATAATTTATTGCAACTAAATTTTCTTCTATTTCTTTTACATCCTCTGTGTTTGTAGGGTTTTGATGGATGTTGTACCACACAGAATCTTCGTGAGCATATAATACTCTTTTAATTCCTGGGCTAGATATTATATAACATGGAGCTATATAATCTTTAGTTCCACTTTCATCCGTAACTGTCAAACATCCAGATAATAAAAAACACATGTGTAAGTGTTTATGAATAGCTCCTACAACAGCTGTACCCTCGAACATTGTCATTTCTCTAACGTATACACCTTCCATAAAGAAATGTTTAATAGGTATTTTATCGCTATTAGTAACTATAGGTTTATCTTTAGTACCAGCAATAATATTTTCACCATCAGCACCAGCAACCATAGCTTTCTCTAACTTAGTGACTTTTTGTCTAAAATCATTAGATAATTCGTGCTTGGTTTTTTGTATTTTATTTTTAGACATAATTAAATTTATACCTAATATAGTCACAGTTTTTGCTGTTTATTTACTACTTTCAAACGCGTCAGCACTAACCCCAAATATTTCAGCCTCAGTCTTAGAGTTGTTTTTTAACTGTACTTTCGCGTAATAACCTAGCACACTCGCTTGATTGGCTTTGTTATCTTTAGAAAAGAAAATATAATCTGAAGCGCTAGGATACGATCCTGGTGGAAGCGTTGTGTCGCACCAGAATCCAAGTCCATCTGGATTAACGTAGGTTATATTACCTATCTCAACAATATCAGACGAGTTAACTTGAAACTGAGCAGATGTAGATGTTGGTACATAGTAAGCTGTGTCTCCAACTTGCGCGGAAACATTTAATTGATTTGCAAATGTAAATTGTAGTATTGGCATGCTCTATGTTTTAGTTTATATCTGGATTTGTTGTAAATATCGTTGGCGTATCAAGTTTTATAATTGATTTTCTTAAAGATGATTTACCTAGAGTTATAGTTCCAGATACAGTTCCAACATTATCCTTAATGCTTGCTATTAAATTCATACTCAATATTTCTGTTTGTAGCTCGCTGTCTTGATCCAACAATATGTGAGTGTTATCTAGAATACCGTTTGGAGCGTTATTAGATAATGAGATTTTATTTCTAGGACTAATACTTAAACTGATATCGTATTTACCTAAAGTAGATATACTGTTGTTTAAAAGTGATCCAGGCGGGTGGCTTATAGTTAAAGCACCGTTTGGATTACTACTTAATTCTGACTCAGTTAAAGTTATAACAGTTGAAGATTGTGGTAGTTGGGTTAATTTATATAATGGAGTGTAGTTTGGATCTTTTTCAGCATTAAAAATAGGTAGTATTCCACCATAATCAGTTCTAGCTCCAACCACTTTACCTTCTTCTAAAAAACCAACTCTATAAACAACCTCACTCCCTGATGTAGGTATACTAACAGGTATTATTTGTTTACCAGCATCCGGTATGATACCACTAAAGTAATGTTGTCCTGTATAAAAACCAGTGCTTGATACTATAGATTCCTCATTTGTTTTAGCGTCCGTTATAACGCTATCAAGCTTTTGCCAGCTATAATAAGTGTCATCTGTTTCGTTAAATATAGCTAATCTAAATTCTGTTCCCTTCGCGCCACCAACAGATATGTTGAAATCATTACCGTTTTGGCCTACGAAGTTTTTCAACACGTGTGTTTCTATGAATTCTATATTATCTTCACCTTGCTCCCAAGTAGGTTTGTCCCAAACATTACTCTCAACAGTTGTTAGTGAGTATATTTTATTCATGTCGGGTGTGGGTATTTTTTCTATGTTATATTTTAAATTAAAATTAACAACTGGTGTAGCTGGCGCAATTTCAATCGTTTCTACCACACGTTTTATCTCTTCTTGAGATGTGGTTTCAATTGGTAGATATATACCCAGGTCAGTTAAGTCTTGTTGTGTGGAAACAACTATCTCGCTACTGGTGGGTGTGCTTGATGTTGTGGTTGCCGGGGTTACCGTAGTTACCACGTTTTCTTGCTCTTCTAGCTCTCGTTCCTTTTGCAGTTCCAACTCCCTTTGCTCTTCTAATTCTAGTTCAAGTTTTTTTTCTAATTCTAAAACCTCCTCTTTAGCCGCCCCCGCTTTCTCGAGCTCTTCTAATTCACGCGCGAATCCTTCCAACCCTAGCCTCTCGAGTTCTTCAAGTCTTTTTAGTTCTTCTTTTGTGTATTCTCCGTATTCTTCTGCCATGTCTTATTTTTTATAAATCTCAAACCTAACGCCTGTTATATCTTTTTTACCTTTTTCATAAGGATTGTCAGTTACTTGTGGAAAACTCTTGACATTGTATATCTTACTATTAAAACCTAAAGTCGGTATAGATCTGTACCTATAACCACTCGTAGCAATAACCACATAACTCATTAGATGATCACCACTACTAGTACCAACCTTATCTAATGCTTGAGGTGGGAGTGTTCCAACTACTTCGTGAGATTTTAACCCTCCTTCAACATCACTCGTATTCACTACTAAATTGTTTTTTAAATCCGTGTTGAGAGTCATGGTAGTTTTTGAAAGAGCTCCATTACCTGGTTCGTTAAACCATAATCGCATAGAGTGCCCAGCTACCTTAGCACAACCCTCTATAGACACAGTAACGTTCGTGTCAATATTTGGCATCACAAAATTGTTACCAACACCAAAACCAGGTTGACTAGCATCCGGGGCTAAGTATAAAGTAACCCTAATTAATACACTTGAAACCTTCACTATCTTTGCATATAAAATTGGGGCAGGTAGATTTTCCCAAGATGTTGATACTGGTACCGTTGCTGGTACATTCATTTGAGTCGCTCCAGTAAAACTAAAGTCCGCTACGTCTAATGAAAAACCTTGATCAGCTTTTATATCCCAAACAATAGTACTATCTAACGGCCCACCGTCTGTAGCTATTTGACCTTCAATTTGATTTGTTGAAAATTGAGTGCACCCGTAAGTGTGACCAGTTTCAGTACTTCTTGTTATTGTATAATTTGCCATATTTTATTATTTTACCTTATAACATTTGTTTCATCTAACTCCAAATATAGACTGGTTTTACAACCATCACTATCCGTTACCGTGTAACCATATTTACTACCTACACCCCCTTGTACATTAGAGACCAAGAATCGATTTAATGGCCCTGGTATAGTGTCGCCAGAAGCAATTGTTACATAAGAACTAGGACTTGACCATGATCCACCTTGGTAATAATATAGTATATAACCAGTGGGCCAAGGATCATAATTATTGGTAAGAGTTATAGTGTTGTCAATAAAAACATTCCCGTTTGAGTTGTTATTTATGGTTGCTCTAAAAGTATTGCTATAGTTAAATGGTGCTAGATGGAAATCATTTGTAAAGCTTACATCCGTAAAATTACACCCATTGATCCAACAGGGACCATCATCCTCTTCGCACATGCTAGCCTCGTGACATCCGTTTGAACCACAACATGTCGCGTTGGTGTTCCAAACGAAAATCTGGTAAGGCTGACCTGGATAAGTGTTAGCTTGAATGTCAACAAGATTTGTGTAGTTTAAAGAAACGGTTAGTGGTGTTGCATAATTATTTATTTGCTGCACCGCTGTGATTAACTCACTCCAAGTATAGATCTTTGGCCCAATTGTTTGGGCGGTTATTGAGCCTGAAGTACTACTACTACCGTTGGCTGTGAAATAAACATCGAAAGCATCTAACTGATCTTTAGTGTAGAGGTTTAAGGAATTATCATGCCTTGTTATAGCCCAAGCTGCGACGTTTGAATGTCTGCAGTCGTGGTTTGGGGCTGGGGTATGAAACCATAATCTCGGCTCTACTGAAAGATCATGTGTCGGTGATATGTATGGATTAATACCCGAGTAAGAATCAAAGTTGAAACCATAAGCTGG
>Ga0075466_1000598_pt1 | contig 13367 bp, 10 predicted proteins | sample DEB08_DNA_16_FD_71486 | JGI IMG/M metagenome (GOLD analysis project Ga0075466, IMG submission 71486) | Aqueous microbial communities from the Delaware River and Bay under freshwater to marine salinity gradient to study organic matter... | ecosystem: Environmental > Aquatic > Marine > Coastal ... | reverse complement strand
ACACAAGACTGGATTACAGACTTCCCTGCCGGCTACCTAAAGCGAGGCATGCATCTGCAACCCAGACAGGGAGACCGAGCACCCTGGGTAAATAGCCAAGACTTTCGTAAGGAACGGGCGTTATTTACTGTGCCTATAGAGGCCGACGACGCATTACACTTTAGCGCGGCACAAAAAGGGTAAAGCAAAGCTGGTAATGCAAAGCCGGCAATAGAAAGCTGGTAACCAAAACATCTCAGGGCAAGGACGCCCCAAAAATTAATTTTTGATCGACTTGACCCTAGACTATACTCTAGGGTTTACAGTTAGAGCATGAGATCAAAAATGACATTAAAAATTGGTGAACTCGCAGCCCTGTCCAAGGTATCCAGAGATACCCTGCGCTTCTACGAAAAGCACGGCCTCATCACCCCAAGCGCTCGCAATGCCTCAGGTTATCGCCTTTACTCAGACGCCGACGTCCATCGCATTAGCTTTATTATCAGCGCCAAAGAAGTGGGCTTTACCCTCAACGAGATACATCAGCTCTTAAAACTAGAAGTCACCAAAGACGAAAAATCCTGCCAAGATGTAAAGCAATTTGTCGACGATAAAATTGCCGTAGTCAATCAGCGTCTCGCCGAAATAAAGCGCATCAAAACATCCCTACAAACCCTCAGCAATGCCTGCTGCGGTGGCGACAAACCCGCCACCCACTGCACCATTCTAGAAGCCCTAAGTGACCAGACAAACTAGGAGTAATCTATGCTGCTAATCGAAAACTTTATCGCCTTATTTGTAGAATCCGCCCCCTGGCTAATACTCGGCCTATTCGTCGCAGGCATGATGAAAGCCTTCGTCCCCAGCCAGCTAATGGCCAAACACCTAGGCGAACCCGGCCTAATGTCCACCGTCAAAGCCGCACTCTTTGGTGCACCATTACCCCTCTGCTCCTGCGGCGTTATTCCAGCCGCCGTTGGCCTGCGTCGCAGCGGTGCCTCCAAGGCCGCCACCACCTCATTCTTAATATCCACACCAGAGACAGGCGTAGATTCAATCTCCATCTCCTACGCCATGCTAGGGCCCTTTATGGCAATAATACGCCCTATCGCCGCCATCACGAGCGCAATCACCGCCGGTATATTAGTAGGAAAAGATGAAGTAAAAGAAGTCACTCAGTCAGCAGAAACCGCCACCGAATCATCATGCTGCGCGAGTAAAACTCAGGAACCTGAACAAACATTACCAGAGAAAATAAAAGCCGGTTTGCACTTTACCTTCATCGACCTGATTAAAGATATCGCCCTGTGGCTAATCATCGGCCTAAGCTTTGCCGCACTGATTAAAACCTATGTCCCCAATGAATTTTTAGCCCAATGGGGCGACGGCTTTATGGCCTTTGTAGTCATGGCAGTGATTGGCGTGCCCATGTATATCTGCGCCACCGCATCCACACCCATAGCTGCAGGGTTACTGTTTTCTGGTGTTTCTCCGGGCGCCACATTGGTGTTTATGCTGGTGGGCCCAGCGACCAATATAGCCACTATGGGGTTGGTTAAAACGGAACTGGGAAATCGTGCGCTGCTAGCCTATCTATCAAGCGTAGTTGGAGTTGGCTTTGCTTTTGGTCTTCTAACCAACTACTTGGCCAAACTGTGGAATATGGATTTTATGGCACAGGCCGAGCATGTTCATGGCATGGTGAATACACCATTGGCCTATGGCGCTAGTGTTGTTTTGGCGGGGTTGATGATTTATGGGATGGTTGGAAAGGTGAAGCAGGGGTTTGTGAAGCTGGCTTAAAACGTCTTGAATAAAACAATTAATAGGCGGTAGGTTATATGCGTAGCTCAATCGAGAGCAGTTACTTTAGCCATCGCGAGTCTTCAAGAATATTTTTCTTGTAGAAACTTCAACACTGCACCCCAGCGAACGAACGTCACCCCAGCGAAGGCTGGGGCTAGAATCTCTGTTCTGGCTGGGGAGACGTGACTCACTTCGTCATTCCAGCGAAGGCTGGTATCTCTGTTCTGGCTGGGGAGACGCATTTACTCCGTCATTCGGTAATCCCCCCACAAATTAACTGAGGTTTTAAGTAGAATATTCTCGTAATCTATACACAGGAGATTCTGCATGAAGAAATCAAGATATTCAGACAGTCAAATCATGCAGGCTGAGGCCGGGACGCCAGTGCCAGAGCTCTGCCGGGAGCATGGCATGAGCTTAGCTAGCTTCTATAAATGGCGCAGTAAATACGGCGGTATGGACTCCTCCATGATGACGCGGCTCAAGGAACTGGAAGACGAAAACCGGCGACTAAAGAAGATGTACGCCGAAGAGCGGCTCAAAGCTGAGATCATTCAGGAGGCCATGGCAAAAAAGTGGTAAAGCCATCTCAGCGTCGAGAGATGGCTAAGGCATCGATTGGAAAACACGCGGTCAGCGTAAAACGGGTATGTCTGGCATTTCAGATCAGCGAAACTTGCTACCGATATCAGCCTAAACTGAGCAAAGAAAATGCTCTAATCGCAAACTGGTTAATTCGAATGACTCACAATCAACGCAACTGGGGGTTTGGACTGTGCTATCTCTATCTGCGCAATGTGAAGGGCTTTCGGTGGAACCACAAGCGGGTCTACCGTATTTATCGGGAATTGGAGCTTAACCTTCGTATAAAGCCAAAAAAACGCTTAGTACGGGAAAAGCCAGAACCTCTATCGGTGCCGGTAGCAATCAATGATTGTTGGTCAATAGACTTCATGCATGATCAGCTATCAGACGGAAGAAGTTATCGCTTATTCAACGTGATTGACGACTTTAATCGCGAAGGACTCGTCATCGAAGTTGACTTCTCGTTACCCGCTATCCGCGTTAAGCGTGCATTGAATCAAGTGATTGAGTGGAGGGGTAAGCCACGGCAAATCCGTTGTGATAACGGGCCAGAATACATAAGTGAACTGTTGGCTACTTGGGCAGAAGAACGTGGTATCGATTTACTGTTCATCCAGCCTGGCAACCCTCAGCAAAACGCTTACGTCGAGCGGTACAATCGCACGGTAAGGTACGATTGGTTAAGCCACTATCTCTTTGCGGAAATCGAAGACGTTCAAGAATATGCCACGCACTGGCTCTGGACTTACAATCATGAAAGACCGAATATGCACTAGGCGGCATCACACCAAAACAGAAATTGGCGTTAGCTGCATAACTCTCTACTTTTAACTTCGGTTATTAATGGGGGGATTACCATATTGTCCACAAAGCTTTCAAATTCTAATGCAGATTAAAAATTTTCAGTCTATCACTTATATGTCGATTTTCATTGATGATGTATTATCTAGGTATTGATAATTTTCAGCGAGACATAAACGGTCACACGTTTTTTCGTTGATGGGTGGCCATCCCCTAGAAGTTAAATCAATCTTAAGGAGTGAGATTGTTATGAATCGTCAGTTATTCGTCCTTATCAAGAATCTACTAGTAATATTAGCATTGTCTTCGGCGTCAGCCGTTTTTTCGGCTGTAAATGACCATCCTTCATTTAAATTAAAATCAAATAAGGAGCTAGAAAACCTCCGGCCAGAATCAATCGCACAAGTCCCATTATCAAGACCGGACAAAAAACCTTCCAGTGATGAACTGCACTATGAGGAAAAACATCCCCATAGAGAAGCAACGTTAGTGGATACCAGCAGTTTTGATCCTAGTAAATTACTGCCTTCACGAGTTATATCACTTGATCCATCTAGACCTGATATACATTTACCTGACCCCACAATCACTATCGCAGGTAGTAACTATATATTATCGGTCGTGGAATCTATCCCGGATACAAAGGAACGAGTCCGTTATGTGACGGCCAAGATCTTGGGGCACAATGGCCGAGCACGGTTTATTATTGATGATGCGACCGGAGAGGTAATTGGCAATCTGGTTATCGATAGCGAGACCTATCGAGTAGTACCACGTGAGTTTAACAAGTATCAGCAATTAATCTACAAGTTCAAAAAGAAGCCGCGCAAGAATAATCAACGCGTTAAAGCTCGCTTAATGTCTAAAGTAACACAGCCCTCAGCGTACAGACTTGAAAGGAAATTACTTAAGACGGAGGCAATCCATGAGAGCAAACCTAAGTATTACAATGAAACGGTAAGGCATGCAGGTGGAGCGTCAAAATTGCTTGGGCAAGAAATTGATAATGTCAATGTTGAGAAAATATTGAACCGAGACCGCAACGAAATTCGCAAGCTTCTTGAAAGGCTAGATATCATTACCAACTACAAACCTGAGTATGACTTAGCAATACAGAAAGTCATTGGCAACAAAAAATCTGGTTATCAGGTCACCTTCCGGCAAAAAATAAATGACCTTACGATAAGGATAACGGGATCTAAAATAAAAATTGATCCAAACGGTAATGTCAATTATCTATCAACTAGCTTCATTGACCCTGAGAAAGCGGACATAAAGCCTTCTGTCTATACAAAAGAACAGGTGTTAGAACTTGCCAAGAAGGCAGCTAAGGAACATATAGCCAAACCCAATCTCAGCTTCATAACGCTAGAGCAAACACCAATCAACCTTCAATATAAAATCATTGATAACGAATACACACTTATTCCTTATTGGGAAGTTATTCTATATGAGGTTGAATCTAACAGCGGTCACTATAGAGTTTTTGTTGAAGGACATTCCGGTAAGACTAAGGTTACTCCGGCAGCCGATTACGTGACAACTCAAATTCAAACTGATGTCTGTGAGCACGAATCAGGCATTTCATTACCTCTGTGTGAAGACATAAATATCCAAATACCTTTTTGGCCACCAATCACAATCATTAGTCAGGTTACAGAAATCATTCGTGAATCTGCAATCGGGCAATTTATTTGTGAATTTTCAGGTCTCTGCCAGGATCCACAAGCCAAGCATCCATGGGAGGTTATAAACAATATGGAAGATTGGCTATCTGAGAACACTGACGGCATTTGCTGCTCAGAAGTTGGGGGGGTCTCCAACTCCATTGATGTAAAAATCAATACTACTGACCAAAAAGGTCCATTTTTCGATCCTGGGAATAATACGGCCGTCTTCCCTCATCCCTCGCAACTTCCCCCAGGTACATATCACCCAGTCCAAGCCCAAAAAATTGATGACACAGTAGTCCATGAAGTGACACATGGAATTCTCCGAGGGGTCAACGAAAAACTATCTCAAGCAATTACCAGTGGAGACCCCTGGGCGAAAGCGCTAAATGAAGGATTCGCAGATGCTATGGCAGTCCTATATTCTGAAAAATTTAACCCACCTGGCGACACGAAAGTATCCGAGGACCTATTTAAAAACCAAAGTGATATTCGAGATATATCCGAGAGTAAAACTTTTGATGATTTTGTCGATAGCACCGCGCCGGGCATGGAACATATTAATGGCCAAATTTTCGGAAATTTTATATACAGAGCGAGGCAACAGGGCTTGTCAATTGATCAAGCCGCAAAAGTACTGATTTGGATAACTAGCGAAATCGAGCCTGACACTGGCTTAATCATTAACAAGACTGACGAGAAAGACATCAAGGATGCGATTGACTTTATCTCGTCAGTTGATCAAGCCATAGGTGCAATACTTGACATCGTATGGGGCCAAATGAATGGCTATGAGGACCCTCCTTCTGGCGGTGGCGGTTCAGGTGTACCATTCGCACCCTCATTTGTAACTGGCTTCTTTACCGGTTGCTACAGCAACATTTATAGTTTGTATTCAAATTCATGGGGTTCATCTTCAGGTGCTAGTTCTTATCAAGTGTATTACAGCACAACCGGTGCGGGATATATTTATGCAGGCAGCGTGAGCTTCCCGAGTACCCCTTCATACAATAGCGTTGATGCTTATCTGAAAATTAAAGCATGTAACTCGAGCGGGTGTTCTGCATTATCAGCTAGTACCTTCTTTCAGCCACACCTTTGCGGAGGTTAGCTGGTAATTAGAAGAATAAGGCTGTGGCCCTTAAGAAAGAGCCACAGCCTGCTTTTTGATCTAACACCAGATACAAAAAAACGGCCCAAAAGCCGCTTTTCTTTCAACTAGCAAACCAAAATCAGCAAAAGTAGAAAAATCAAAATAGTCCCTGGCAATGCCCTTGCGATCAATCAGGGCCCGTTTATGGGTGCGGGTATTTTCAGATTGAGAGAAGACTTGTTTGAGCAAAGCGAGTTGTCTGAACGCTGAAAATACCTGCACCCATGGGACCGATCGTAGGGGCACTGGCAGGGACTATTGGGGCTTGGTGCCAGTTTGAAGGAGATCTTTCCCTTCGGTCAAGATGACAGGAAGTACGGTCAAGATGACAGAAGGTGCGGTTAAGATGACAAAATGTGCGATATGGGACCGATCGCAGGGGCACTGGCAGGGACTATGGGGGCTTCGTGCTAGTTTGAAGGAGATCTTTCCCTTCGGTCAAGATGACAGGAAGTACGGTCAAGATGACAGGAAGTACGGTCAAGATGACAGGAAGTACGGTCAAGATGACAGGAAGTACGGTCAAGATGACAGAAGGTGGGGTCAAGATGACAGAATGTGCGACACGGGACCGATCGTAAGGGCACTGGCATGGACTATGGGGGCTTGGTGCCAGTTTGAAAGAGATCTTTCCCTGCGGTCAAGATGACAGAAGGTGTGGTCGAGATGACGGGGGTATGGTAAGTGCAGTGAAGAATCCCGACATGGGACAGGCGCGGTGAAGAGGCATAAAAAAAGCGGCCCGAAAGCCGCTTCTTTACACTGCCACAAAAGAACCTACCAACCGGTAATTTCTTTCAGGCCAGCGCCAATGTCAGCCAGACTGCGAACTGTCTTAACACCAGCGTCTTCAAGTGCCGCAAACTTCTCGTCTGCAGTACCCTTGCCGCCAGAAACAATCGCACCAGCATGACCCATGCGCTTGCCTTCAGGCGCGGTTACACCAGCGATATAAGACACAACAGGCTTGGTTACATTGGCTTTGATATACGCCGCTGCTTCTTCTTCTGCTGTTCCGCCGATTTCACCGATCATTACGATGGCTTCGGTAGCGGGATCTTTCTCAAATAACTCAAGAATATCAATGAAGCTTGATCCAGGAATCGGATCGCCACCAATACCAACACAGGTAGACTGACCAAAACCATAATCAGTGGTCTGCTTAACGGCTTCGTATGTCAGGGTACCTGAACGTGAAACGATGCCGACCTTGCCTGGCAAGTGAATGTGGCCGGGCATGATGCCGATTTTACATTCGCCTGGGGTGATTACACCCGGGCAGTTAGGACCGATCAGGCGCACGCCCAAGCTGTCGCAAACCACTTTACAGTCGAGCATGTCCTGAGTCGGAACGCCTTCAGTGATGCAGACAACCAGCTTGAGGCCTGAGTAAGCGGCTTCAAGAATAGAGTCTTTACAAAATGGAGCCGGTACATAGATAACTGAGGCTTCTGCGCCAGTTACTTCAACCGCTTCAGCAACAGTATTAAATACTGGCAGTCCAAGGTGAGTCGTTCCACCTTTGCCCGGGGTTACACCACCGACCATTTTTGTGCCGTACTCAATCGCTTGCTCTGAGTGAAAGGTGCCCTGCCCGCCGGTAAAACCCTGGCAGATAACTTTAGTGTCACGGTTAATTAAGATAGACATTTAGTTAGCCTCCGCAGCTTTAACAACTTGCTGTGCCGCATCAGTCAGACTGGTTGCTGCAATAATTGCCAGACCGGATTCGGCCAGCTTCTTAGTTCCCAATTCGGCATTATTACCTTCCAAGCGAACAACCACTGGAATCTTAACGCCAACTTCTTCAACCGCGCCAATCACGCCGTCAGCAATCAAATCACAACGAACAATGCCGCCGAAGATATTAATCAGTACTGCTTTAACATTGGTATCAGAAAGAATAATTTTAAACGCTTCTACTACGCGCTCTTTGGTTGCTCCGCCGCCTACGTCTAGGAAGTTGGCCGGTGAACCACCGTGTAGGTGAACGATATCCATGGTACCCATGGCCAGTCCAGCGCCATTTACCATGCAACCAATATTGCCGTCTAGGGCAACGTAGTTGAGTTCAAACGAAGCAGCATGGGCTTCGCGAGCATCTTCCTGTGAGGGATCATGCATTTCTTTAATCGCTGGCTGACGGTACATAGCGTTGCCATCAATAATCACTTTGGCGTCTAGGCAGTGAAGATTGCCTTCGTCGGTGATAACCAGTGGGTTAACTTCTAATAGCTCTAAATCTTTCTCTTTAAACAGCTTGGCCAGACCTAAGAAGATCTTTACAAATTGCTTAATCTGGACGCCTTTCAGGCCCAATTTGAAAGCTAGATCACGACCCTGATATGGCTGTGCGCCAGTGACCGGATCAATAATCGCTTTAAGAATTTTCTCGGGAGTCTCTTCTGCTACTTTCTCGATCTCAACACCACCTTCGGTTGAGGCCATGAAGATAATGCGACGGCTTGCACGGTCGACAACGGCACCAAGATATAGCTCTTGATCAATTTCAGTGCAGGTCTCTACCAGAATACGGCTGACCGGCTGGCCATTGGCGTCTGTCTGGTAAGTGACTAGGTTATTACCCAACCACTTTTTGGAGAACTCTTCGATTTCGGCTTTGGTACTGACCAGCTTTACGCCGCCCGCTTTACCGCGACCACCAGCGTGGACCTGGGCTTTAACTACCCACTTCTCTCCGCCAATTACATCGGCAGCAGCAACTGCTTCCTCTGGAGTCTGTGCAGCAATGCCCTTAGACACTGGCAGTCCGTACTCAGCAAATAGCTGCTTACCCTGATATTCGTGCAGGTTCATACTTCTCTTCCCGTTAAATCTTTCGGATGGATAAATGCCCAGAACATTTTATGAATGCTCTGGGCTGTTAAAAGGTATGTTTAATTTTGTTATTTGCGACGCTTGCGATTGGGCATATGAATGGCAGCACCATTCACAGCCAAGGCTGCCTCATGAACGGTTTCCGACAATGTCGGGTGTGCAAATACGGTCATACCTAAATCTTCTGCGCTTGAGCCAAACTCCATGGCAATGGCCACCTGCTGTACTAGGTCGGCGGCACTTGGGCCTACAATGTGACATCCCAAAATTCGGTCTGTGTCTGCATGGGCAATAATTTTTACCATGCCTTCTGTATCGTTAGCGGCCATGGCACGGCCACTGGCTGCGAATGGGAAGGTGCCTACGTTGAAAGGCTCCCCTGCCGCTTTAAGCTGTTCTTCGGTGCGACCCACAGAGGCAACCTCTGGATGGGTATAAATAACATTAGGCACGATGTCGTAGTTCATCTGGGCTTTGTGGCCGGCGATAATCTCGGCAACCATCACGCCCTCTTCTGAACCTTTGTGGGCCAACATTGGGCCACGCACCAAATCGCCAATGGCGTATACGCCGGTCATATTGGTGGCACATTGGTCGTTAACAAATACGGTACCACGCTCATCTAACTGCACACCGCTGTCGTCGGCTAGCAAGCCATCGGTGAAGGCGCGACGGCCGACACAGACAATTAGCTTATCGAAGGTTTCTTTGTGCTCTGAACCATCGGTGGTCATAAAGGTGACTTCAACCGTCTTGCCTTTAATCTCGGTACCGGTAACACGGGCACCCAAGCGGATATCGAGACCCTGCTTGGTGAAGATTTTTTTAGATTCTTTGGCAATGCCTTTGTCCATGATGGCCAAAAAGTCTTCCATGGCTTCAAGCAATACCACATCTGAACCCAGACGGTTCCAAACAGAACCCAACTCCAGACCAATAACGCCGGCGCCAATAACACCTAAACGCTTGGGCACTTCGCCAATTTCTAGGGCGCCAGTGGAATCTAGAATCAAATCGCCATCAACTTTGGCAACGGGGATGGCAATAGGCAGTGAGCCTGAGGCCAAGATAACATTGTCGGCATCGATAACAGACACAACACCCTCGTTATCGGTGAGCTCTACTTTCTTACCTGCCAGCAACTTGCCTGTGCCATATAACGCAGTCACGCCGTTGGCTTTAAACAGACCAGAAATACCACCAGTCAGCTGATCAATAATGCTGTTTTTACGCTTGAGCATGGCCGGAATATCCATGGCCACGCCTTTGGTGGTAATACCGTGAATACCTAACTCTTCTTTGGCTTCATGATATTTAAACGAGCTGTCCAATAACGCTTTTGAGGGGATGCAGCCAACGTTTAGGCAGGTTCCGCCATTAACGCCCTTGCCATCGACGTTTTTCCACTTCTCAATACAGGCTGTTTTGAGCCCTAACTGAGCAGCACGAATAGCAGCGACATAACCAGCAGGACCGCTGCCGATGATTACAACATCATATTTATCAGACATTTAATATACCTATTTATCAGTAACTTACGTGTTATATTTCAAGTAGAATCTTAGCTGGATCTTCAATTAATTGCTTGATCGTAACCAAAAATTGTACCGCTTCCTTGCCGTCGATCAGACGATGATCATAAGACAGTGCCAGATACATCATAGGACGAATCTCCACCTGACCGTTTACCGCTACTGGACGCTTCTGGATAGTGTGCATGCCCAGAATTGCCGACTGTGGCGGGTTGATAATTGGGGTTGAAAGCAATGATCCGTAGACGCCACCGTTGGTAATAGTAAAGGTGCCACCGGTCATTTCATCTATGCTTAACTTGCCGTCGCGCGCTTTACCGGCGTACTCGCCAATAGAGCTCTCAACAGTCGCGATGCTCATGTTCTCGGCATTGCGCAGAACAGGAACCACTAGGCCACGATCGGTAGAAACGGCAACGCCGATATCCTGAAAACCGTGATAGACAATGTCAGTGCCATCGATCGAGGCATTTACCAGCGGGAAGCGCTTTAACGATTCTACGGCTGCCTTAACAAAGAAACCCATAAAGCCTAAACGCTGGCCATTGTGAGTCTTGGTAAATTCGTCTTGGTACTGTTTGCGCAGTCCCATAAGAGCCGACATATCCACTTCGTTGAAGGTGGTTAATGAGGCTGTATTTTGCGTCACATCAAGAAGACGCTCGGCAATGCGCGAGCGCATTCTGCTCATGGCAACACGGCGCTCAACACGCTCTCCGCCTTCCATCAACTCTGCAGGTACTGCTGTGGCTGTAGGTGCTGAAGCAGCAGGCGCCGCTGGCGCTGGTGTAAAGTTAACCACGTCTTCTTTAGTGATTCTGCCACCTTTGCCGGTACCCGTAATCTGAGCCAGATCAATGTTACGTTCATCAGCTAGCTTTTTAGCCGCTGGGTTTACCAGAGACTCTGCTACCTGAATGTCGGCTTCTTCTTGCTTTGCCGCTGGTGTAGCAGTTCCGGCCGCAGCTGCTGCGCCCTCTTCGATGCGGGCAATAATTTCATTGCTCTCGATTAGGTCGCCTTCGGCTTTAAGTACTTCGGTCAAAATGCCGTTTGCTGGGGCTACAACTTCAAGCACAACTTTGTCTGTTTCAATATCAACAAGTAGCTCGTCACGCGTAACGCTGTCACCAACGTTTTTGTGCCAAGTGGCTAATGTGCCTTCTTGTACAGATTCTGGGAAGGTGGGTGCCTTGATTTCAATGGCCATTAATCTATTCCTAGTCTTGTTATAAGAGTGTTGTTATGAGGTGAAGCTTAGTGCTTCATCAATAAATTTCTTCTGCTCTTCTAAATGAACAGACATATAACCCGCTGCCGGTGCCGCTGAACTCTCGCGGCCAACATAGCTAAGGTGTAGCTGCGGGTGTGTGCGCTGTATTACATGGCGCATATTGTGCTGACTGCTGTACCAGGCGCCCTGGTTCATTGGCTCTTCCTGACACCAGACGATATCTTTAATATTGCTGTAGGCTTTGAGTATCTCTTCCAATTCATCATCGGGGAATGGATACAGTTGCTCTAAACGCACCAGCGCAACATCGGTGATGCCGCGGGCTTCACGCTCTTCTAGCAGATGGTAATAAACCTTACCAGAGCAGAGTACAACGCGTTTTGCCCCTGCCATATCTATGCTGCTATCGCCGATAACATTAAAGAACTCTTCGTTAGCCAGCTCTTCCAATGAAGAGGTTGCCAGCTTGTGACGCAAAATCCACTTGGGACTCATAATCACTAGCGGACGACGCATAGGGCGAATCGCCTGACGACGTAGCAGGTGGAAAATCTGTGCCGGGGTGGTTGGGTTACAGATCTGCATGTTGTGCTCTGCACAAAGCTGCAAGAAGCGCTCTAGACGTGCCGAGCTATGCTCTGGCCCCTGCCCTTCAAAACCATGGGGCAGCATCATTGTTAGACCGGATAAACGGCCCCACTTGTGCTCACCACTGGCGATAAACTGATCGATAACAACCTGGGCACCATTGGCGAAATCACCAAACTGGGCTTCCCAGATAATGAGTCCTGCTGGCGCGGTAGTGGCATAGCCATATTCGAAGGCCAGTACGGCTTCTTCGGATAACACTGAATCGTAGATATCAAAACGTGGCTGGTCATCGGCCAAGTTTGTTAATGGCAGATAGGCTTCGCCATCTTTCTGATTAAACACAACAGCATGACGGTGAGAGAATGTACCGCGACGCACGTCTTGACCCGTAATACGGATCGGAAATCCTTCATGGAGCAATGTGCCATAGGCCAGAAGCTCAGCCATACCCCAGTTTAGGGGAAGAGCACCACCGGCCATCTTGCGACGGTCATCATAAATTTTAGCCACCTGACGCTGCACCTGAATGCCGTCTGGAATATGGGTAATCTTGGCGGCCACTTCTTGCAGGGCTTTAATATCTAGGCCTGTTTTAGCCGGCGTGCGCCATTCGTGGCCGAGGTACGGCTCCCAGTTAACGAACAGACTGGTGTCTGGCTCGCGCACAAGGTTATGCACTACAAACTCACCATTATCCAAGCGCGCTCTGTAGTCATTGGCCATTTCGTTGGCCTGATCCTGCTCTACTACGCCTTCGGACACTAGCTTCTGAGCATAGAGGGTACGGGTGGTTGAATGCTTGCGGATAATTTCGTACATCAATGGCTGAGTAGAAGATGGCTCGTCGGTTTCGTTATGACCGCGACGGCGATAACAAACCAGATCGATAACCACATCTTTACCAAACTCGTAGCGGTAATCCATGGCCAACATCGCCGCAAACATCACTGCGTCTGGGTTGTCGCCATTGACGTGCAGAATCGGCGCCTGAACCATCTTGGCGATATCTGTACAGTATTCTGTGGAGCGAGCATCGTCCTGGCGGCTTGTGGTAAAGCCGACCTGATTGTTGATGACAACATGGATGGTGCCGCCGGTTTTATAGGCGCGTGTCTGAGACAGCTGGAACGTCTCCATCACAACACCCTGACCAGCAAAGGCTGCATCGCCGTGCATCA
>Ga0075466_1000595_pt1 | contig 13383 bp, 7 predicted proteins | sample DEB08_DNA_16_FD_71486 | JGI IMG/M metagenome (GOLD analysis project Ga0075466, IMG submission 71486) | Aqueous microbial communities from the Delaware River and Bay under freshwater to marine salinity gradient to study organic matter... | ecosystem: Environmental > Aquatic > Marine > Coastal ... | reverse complement strand
AGCATCTGGTACTTTTGCAGACCCCCTTGCTGGTAATACTGATTGGTCTTTGTCTGTACCTGCATTGACTGCTGATGGAGATATTGTCTATGTAGCTACTCGAACTTTTAGTGATGATGGTTTAACTCCTCAAGATGCAGCATGGAGTACTCCAGCTGTTTACTCAACACGAGTTGATGGAGTAAATGGAGACCCAGGAGACCCAGGAGATGAAGGCCTAAGAACAATACAAGGCTATCTCTACTACGAAAAAACAACTGCGGGTGCTCCTCTTGCTCCGTCGGGTTCTACGTATACCTTCTCTACTGGAGATGTTTCTGGAGGCACTGGTGCAACGGAAGTATTAGCTTTGTCTGCTACTTCTGCGGTTGACAAGTGGACGAATGAGCCTCGTACTCAAGATCCTGCTTCTACAAATACGCACTATACTGTAAGATATTCAGGTACAGAAGCCGCTGCGGGGTCGACGACAATCACAGTAACTTATGCCAGTATTGTACAATACACTAATTTCACAGGCATAGTTACATTTGAAAACGGAGACTTTTTAGAGAACGGGTCTACTATCACTACTATTGATGGTGGCAATATTGACGCAGCTTCTCAAATTACTGTAGGTACTGGAACAAACAAAGCTGGACTAGTAGGAGAAGGTACTTTAGGTACAGATATACGTATATTTGCTGGTGATACGGTCGCCAACAGAGCAACAGCACCTTTTAGAGTAGACCAAGATGGCGTAGTATATGCTACAAATGCGGAAATAACAGGAGAAGTAGTAGCTTCGACTTTAGTTATGAGTACGTCTGATGAGCTTGTAAACTTGAAAGCACAAAGTGTCTTAGACGATTCTATAACTTTAGCCTCTTTAAATACTGAAGTTATTAACTTTATTAACTCGAGTGCAGCTACTTATGGAGGCAGCTCTCCTGGAGACTATAAAACAGATTATGCTCAGTTTACTAATTTAACACCTGCGCCCAGTCCTTTAATTACTCTGCCTAACTTTAATCATGGCATAGTTAGTCCAAAAGCTACTCTTGCTGTAACGATTGGATTTTTTAGTCCAACAGACTATTCATCCGCCGATAGAACCGTAGAGTTTCAAGTGTTTTACAAAAAGTCTGCTGACAGTACTTGGTTCAGCGGCGGGTTTTATAGCACCTTTCTCACTAAAACAATTTTTCCTCAAAATCCTGATTTTACTAAATTTTACTATAGCAGGTCCTTTTCAACTAGCTATGTTTATGATACTCAGCTAGTCGATAACACTGAATATGATTTTAAACTAGAGCTAGCATCAGTAGCGGAGGCAGTTGAGTCAGGTGCATCAGTTTGGTTTACGGTACAAGAAGACGCAAACCCATTAAACAATGCGAGCACTCTTGATTTCTTAGACAGTACGCAGTTTTTGAGGTCAGATGAAAATGCTACAATGTTTGGTAGTTTGAATGTAACCGGAAGTGTCAGTATCAATAGCATGCAGCTTGTTAAAGCTCAGGAAACATTAACAACGATTACTCAGACTTCTATTTATAGTTTCTGGTACGGCCACGATGGCGCCAAGTTTATAATTACCGCAACAGACGGAAACAAAAGACAAATAACAGAGCTTCTGGTAACACATAACAATGTAACAGCAATTGCAGTAGAATACGCTTCAATAGACACAGACGGTGTTTTAGCGACCTACGAAGTAGATATTAATGGAACTGATGTACGTATCTTAGCAACAGGTGCAAGTGCAAACTCCACAACGTATTTAATAGCTTCACAAATAATCACGTAAAAAATAATACTTGACAAAGTATGTTAAATTTTTTATACTATATCAAATTAATAATATAGACCCCTTATGGGGTCAAGCCAGTTGGGGAGAGTGAACCGTGGCGAATGATAAGAATTTCAAAGTAAAACAAGGTATTGATGCAGGCGGTACAGTTACAGCCACAGGAGGAGCTTTCTCTAGCTCTGTCGAAGCTAATAACTTTAATGTAGTCGGAGGAGCTTTCATAGCTAGAAACCCCGGAAATACTGCTGGAAGTTTGTGGTTAGCCACTAACGCCTCAGGCACTACTTCAGCTGATAGAGTTGTAATAGCTGGAGGTACCAGTGCATACTCTTATCATGATGCTAATGGTATTGATATTAGGCAAGGCGGTTTAGCTTCAAACGGTACACTTGTATTAGATATTAATCGAAACCTAACTAATATTGGCAACATTTCCTCTAGTGGGCGTGTAAAAACTACTGATGGCTTATTCCAAGCTGATGAAGGAAACCAACATTTAAGACAGTATGAGATCGGCTCAGGTGCAGGTACTCAATCCTTTTTACTAGGAAAAATTAAAAGCTCTAACAGCACTGACGGCGGAGTTACAGGAACTGTAAAAGCCGCTTATGACTATGGAGATCAAGTAACGAATGTAAACATTCACTTTACATTTGCCCAAAGATCAGGAACTCAAAGAGGACACTGGTGGTACGAAAATACCGATGATGACACTAGTACTGACGTTATTTCTGTTCAACTCATTGATGATGGGTTAAACAATTACTATGTTTGGCTATATGTCGGAGATTATGCTAATTGCTTTGTCGAAACCATCTGGAGACAAGTTTCTGCTGCAGACATTACAGACTCAGGAAGCTTAACTGCTGATACAATAACAGCTGGTACAACTCTATTTGATACCGCAAATGACCCAACTTCGGAGCATCACATTGGCAAACTCTATGCGCACGACACTATTACAGTTCCTAGCGTAGTCATAACTACCGGTGGCAACTCCTCTAACTGGAACACTGCTTACACTTATTCTCAAGTAGGTCATTTACCTCTTACAGGTGGTACGCTGACCGGCAATCTAAGTATTTATACTACATCACCTGACCTACTGCTCAGAAATACTAATACTGCTTTAACCGCAGGTCAAGATATAAGTACAATACAGTTTAGGTCCTCTAATGTAACTGCATGGACTGATACAGGTTCTATTAGGTCAGTAGCTGTAGCGGACTGGTCAAGTTCTGTAGCGGCGGATATGGTATTCTCTATCCATACTGGCACTGGTATTGAAGAAAGACTTCGTTTGACAAGTGATGGTGTTTCTGCAACTGGTAACTTTATTGCCAGTGGAAACGTAACCGCATACTCTGATATTAAGCTTAAAGAAGATATTAAACCTATAGAGAATGCAATATCTAAAGTACAAAAGTTACGAGGAGTTACGTATACTCGAAACGACTTAAAAGATACAGAACTTAGACACGCTGGTCTTATAGCTCAAGAAGTTGAATTAGTACTACCTGAGGCAGTTTCCGAAACTTTCGAAGATATTAAAGTTGTAAATTATAATGCAACTATTGCATTATTAGTGGAAGCAGTTAAAGAGCTTAAAGCCGAAATCGAACACCTTAAAGAGGGTAGACCATGAAAAAAATAAATCTTGACATAACACCTCAACTTGGTTATAATTCTGTAATGGAGAAAATCAAATGACAGCAGCCCGCTACGACCTAGTTATTGACCAAGGTTCCGACTTTGCGTTAGAGTTTACAGTTTCTGAGTCTGGTACAGTGAAAAATCTTACCGGATACTCTGCTCGTGCTCAAATAAGACCAACAAAGGCTTCCGAGACTTTGACAGCTACTTTTACCTGCACCATTCCTATAGGTACAGATGGTAAAATTAACATGGATTTATCAAATTCTATCACAGATGCGGTAGTCGCCGGTCTATACCAGTACGACTTAGAAATCTTCACGCTAGGGGATACCAGCGTACAAAAACTTCTACATGGAGAAGTAACAATTAAACAGGGAGTTACACGATAGTGTCCGATACTACTAATATCACTATAGCAGAAAATGTTACTACAATCACAGCCTCTTCATCAGAGGCTGTGTCGTTAGATATTAGTACGAATACTACTTTAGTAGAAGCTAAAGGCATTGCCGTAGGGCCTGCATTTGCTTTAGGTATATCACTTACTCCCCATGGAACAGTAACAGCTACAAACTTACAGCAGGCTATAGAGCAATTAGCCGACCAAGATTTTCGTATGGATGATACACCAACTGGAACAAATGTTCAGGAAGGTGATACTTGGTACGATACAAACGATAATATGTATAAAGTATATCGCGAAATAAGTCCGGGTGTTTTCGGTTGGACCAACATTGTTGTTGCCAATGATACAGAATCCCTTGACGCAGGAGCCTTTTAAGGCTTACCGGAGAACCTAAATGGCCCAAACAATTCTAATTAAAAGAAGTACCTCTACCGCAGTACCCACTAGTCTAACCAATGGTGAATTAGCTTATTCATCTGTTGGTAATGGTAAATTATTTATAGGTCGCCCAGGTGGCGAAGCAGGCGACGTAGACGCAATCGGCGGTAAGTACTTTACTGATATTATCTCTGGTGCAACTGACGCAGCTACTGTAAGTACGCTTGTACTACGAGATGCAAGTGGTGACTTTGCTGCAAATATGATCACATCTGATCTTACGGGTGCAGTAACAGGTACAGTTAGCGACATTTCAAACCACAGTACAGCTACTTTAAGCGAAGATACTAACCTCTATTATACTAATGCTCGTGCTCGTGCTTCTATCTCCGCGACTGGAAGCCTAAGCTATAACGCTAGTACTGGTGTTGTAAGCTATACAACTCCTGATACTGATACAGTTTCGGAAGGTACAACAAATCTGTACTATACCAATGCTCGTGCTCGTGCTTCTATCTCCGCGACTGGGCCAAGCCTCGGCTATGACTCTGCTACTGGTGTTCTGACTTATTATCAACAAAATACTGATACAGTAGCAGAAGGCTCTTCTAACCTTTATCATACTACTGAACGTGCTCAGGATGCTGCTGCGGCAATGATTACAGGTGCAACACACAGTAATATCTTGGTAGCTTATGATGAGGATACAAATACTCTTGCGTTTACTGCATCTTCTCAATACGCCGACTCCGATGCTCGTGCAGCAATTTCTGTAACAGATGCAGGCGGTGATGGTTCATTAAGTTATGCTAGCGGCACGGGCGTTATTACTTATACCGGCCCTAGTTCTACAGAAGTACGAGCGCATTTTTCCGGTGGCACAGGCGTAGAAATTACAGACGGTTCAATTGCAATTGGACAGGCAGTCTCTACTACTAGCAATGTTACTTTTAATGATGTTTCGGTTAACGGCACTCTTACTTCTAATGATATTACGTCCTCCGCTATTTCTATTGATGGTAACGCTACAATTACAGGTAATCTTACTGTAGAAGGCACAACCACTACTGTTAATTCTACTACTGTAGAGATTGGCGACAATATTCTAGTACTTAACAAGCAGCTAGCAGCTGATACTGCTCCTAGTACTAACGCAGGTTTTACTGTCTATAGAGGGACTGGTCTCGGGGCTAAAGACTCCGTATCACTTCTTTGGAACGAAGTCAATGGCTATTGGACTGTTCAGGAAGGTGATGACGCCTCCACTACTTCTAGATTAATGACTGCCGATAACTGGGCAGGTTCCTTTACAGGAACCATAGACGGCGGCACATTCTAAAACTCAACTCAAACTAAAACTCTAGCGTATATACGCAAGTAATAGGGGAGCCATATGGCACAAACGATTAAATTAAGGCGCTCTGCATCGCAGGGCGCTATCCCAACTGTATCTCAATTATCTCTCGGCGAGATTGCAATTAACACTCATGACGGCATACTCTACATCAAAAAAGATGATGGCACAGAGTCTATTGTCACATTAGGCGCTGGCTCCTCAGATACAGCTGCCGAATTATTAACCAAAATTAAAACCGTAGACGGCGTAGGCACTGGTTTAGACGCTGACTTACTCGATGGGCAACAGGGTTCTTACTATGCTGCTGCTGACTCTTATCTACCCCTTGCTGGTGGTACCGTAACCGGGACTACGACATTCACAGATTCTATGGACTTGGCGTACAGTGGCGGCATAGAGACATTTAATCTATTCTGCAACAACACTGGGTTTCAGACATTAAATATAGCATCTAACGACTTAGATGCTGGTGTTGATAAGTACATATACATAGGAAAGAACACTGGCTCTAATGCCGGTAATACCACAACTATAGAGCTAGGCGATAACGCTCCTGGTAGTTTAGTAAAGGCGTTTGGCAACTTCCAAGCCTCAGGCACCGTAACAGCCACAGGTGGAAACTCTACCAACTGGAACACAGCTTACGGCTGGGGTGACCACTCGACTGAGGGTTATCTGACCAGCTACACCGATACCAACACGACTTATTCTGCTGGTACTGGTATTACTCTTACCGGCACTACTTTCAGTCTTACGGACGCTAAGCTAAATCTAGCTGGTGGTACGCTGACGGGCAAGCTTTCGATGTTCCAAAATAACGAAATTTTCGGTTTATCTGGCACTATCGCAAACTACCCTAGACTAAGTTTTAACTCTTCTGAAGGTACGCATTCAGCTAAAACACAAACCCTTGCTGGGGATTTAATTGGGCAGATAGACTTTAATCCGTACACTGGAACTTCATACACTGGCGGAGGCAAAATTTCTTTTATCTCTACGGAAATTATCACTAGCTCCGAACGAGGCACTGAAGCCAGGATTTACTCTACTAAAACAGGGCAAAGTTCTCTTAGCTACCACCAGTTTAAGGACGACGAACTTTACATTAAAAATGTAGGTGGGACTACTCATAAGTATTGGCATGCTGGCAATGACGGTGCAAGTTCCGGCTTAGATGCGGATAAATTAGATGGGCAGCAGGGTTCTTACTATGCTCCTGCTAGTCATGTACACAGCTATCTACCTTTGTCTGGTGGTACGCTGACTGGCAACATTGCAATAAACAAAACCAGCCCAGAAATAACTTTACACGACACTAATAGCGGCTCCGGCTCGTTCCCTAAAATAAACTTCACCACGACTAACAGCCAAGGCGTAAGTCTTTACCACAACGAATTTGATAACGAGTTACCTGTCGGCGGTTATGGTTTAGTCCTAGACGCTGCGTCTGATAATAGTCAGTACCCAACAGTTGGAACTCTTTCCTTTGTCGTAAAAGGCGAGATATACACTGGGTCAACTACTTTGTCTGCTACTAATAAGGTCTGGCATGAAGGCAGCTTAACTACCACTAACAAGACCAACTACGACACAGCTTACGGTTGGGGCGATCACAGCACCCAATCTTATGCTACTCAGTCCTACGTTGGCACACAGATTAGTAATCTTGTCAATTCTTCTCCTGATACATTAGACACGCTTAACGAGCTTGCCGCTGCGTTAGGCGACGACCCTAACTTTGCTACTACGGTTACGAACTCTATTGCGACCAAGCTGCCTTTAACTGGTGGTACGCTGACGGGTGCTTTATCCAGCGGTGCTATTACATCTAGTGGTACTATAAAAAGTACAAATGCTACTGGATTAATATTAGATACAGGTGCTGGATACAGAGATGTACAATTTGTTCTAACTGGTAACACAGGAAATGGAACACTAGAAATAATTCCAATGACAGTACCAGGGTCGGGTACTGCAAGTTATACTACACACTTTAAAAGTCTTGTTGCAACAGGAACAACAAGACATGATATAAAAGTTGATGGAAACTCGACTTTTGCAGGAACTATCTCAGCCACTGACGCTACATTTAACTCAGTGACAATTAGCACGGGTAATCTAAATATTAGAACTCAAAACGAGGAAAACCCAACAGACGTTATTTACCTCGGTGCAAACAATGGCAATAGTTCAGGAACATCAAATACTATTGGTACTGGTTTAGTATTTGCCCCTCAGTTCCAAGGTTATTCCAAGCGTTCAGCAGGTATTATGCAGATTGGTGAGGGTAACTACTTCCGTTCTGGCTTGGCTTTTTATACTAACGACACAGCCAACCATACAACAGATTGGTCTGAGCGAATGAGGATCTCTAAAGAGGGCAACGTGGGTATTGGTACAACTAATCCTGGCATGAAGTTGCAAGTTGTAGGTAATATATATTGTAACACTGGTACTATGTACCTAGATTCAGGCAATAGGTTAATGTGGGGTAACAGCACCCAATGGATTGAAGGAACAAATGACACATCCGTTGAGATTGGTGTAGGAAGTCAAACTAGAGCTACGTTCCTCGCCAACGGCAACGTGGGTATTGGTACTAGCTCGCCTAGTCAAAAGCTTGATGTTAGTGGAGTTATAAGGGTAGCTAGTGGGTCAGCTAGTGGTTATATTGGCAGTGGGTCAGCTATTCTCATAAATCCAACAACTACAGATTTTGCAGTACGTTCGGATAACGCCCTTACATTTGGCTCTGGTGGCCCTTATGAACGTATGCGCATAGACAGCGCAGGTAACGTTGGTATTGGTTGTTCGCCTAACGCTAGATTTAGCATTGGTATTTCAGGAACGCAAACAGCTCCTGTATTTATTCTAGGTAATGACGCAGACACTGGTTTATTTAGACCCGCAGATAACACTCTGGCTGTCACTACTGCTGGCACAGAACGTATGCGCATAGACAGCGCAGGTGTAACAACTTTTAAATATAACACCAAAGTTTATACAGCAGGTTACCCAGAAACCCGTCTTGGCATATCAGACTCCAATTATTTTAATTTCATTTTTGACAACCCAAATGACGCATTAAGCATAGGAAAAAACGGCAGCAGTAAGATGACGCTGACAGCCACAGGCAACGTTGGTATTGGAGCTTCGACACCGAACACAAGGTTGCAAATCGCATCTAGTGGAGCGAATGCTTATAGCTCTACCCTTACCAAAGGTGGTAATCACTCAGGTTTAACACTAGTCCAATCAAATAATGCAAATGATATGGTTGGGGTGATGTTTGGAACAGGAACAGACACTAACGGGACTCATTGGAGTGGGATTACAGGGTCTCGATCTGATAGCGCATCTCATTGGGGAACCCAGTTAAATTTCTACACGCATAATAACGATTTATCTACTATTACTGACGCAACAAGAAAAATGGTTATCACGGGCACTGGCGATGTCACTGCGTCAGGCTCATTCCGCGCCCCTCTATTCTACGACTCCAATAACACTGGTTACTATGTAGACCCTAATGGTACTAGTAATATTAATAGCCTGGTTGCGACTACAATTAACCGTAACCCTGTAGTAACGCTCTCTGGTGATGTTACGGGTGCGGCTACGATGACTAACTTAGGTAGTATCAACATTACCACTACCGTAGCTAACGATAGCCACACTCACACTTCTCTTGGTTCCGTAAACTTTAACAACGGAAACCTAACTAATGTTAATAATATAGTAATTGGTGACCCAGGTCCTGGAGAAGGTATCCAGTGGGGCGGAGGTAACGGATGGAAGATCTACGAAAGTCCCGATAATTTAACCACAAACGGAGCGGGCAATCTTCAGTTCGTGCAAAATAGCACACGAAGAATGACAATTAACACTTCAGGTGTTGATGTAGTAGGGGCCTTAACTGCTACAACTAAGTCTTTCGATATTGAACACCCTTCAAAAAAGGGAATGCGACTGCATCATGGTGTACTTGAAGGGCCTGAGCATGGAGTGTACGTAAGAGGCAAATCAAAAGAAAAGATTATAGAACTACCAGATTACTGGATTGACCTAGTACACGAAGACTCAATTACGGTACAATTGACTGCAATTGGAGGCTCTCAAGAGCTTTATGTTGAAGATATAAAAGAGAATAAAGTATACGTAACCGGAACACATTATTTTTATACTATACAAGCTGAGAGAAAGGACGTAGAAAGATTTGAGGTGGAATATGGGACTAATATATAATAGAAGAACAACTGGCTTACTTGAAAATGGAGCAGGCCAGAGCGGGGATAATACAAACTTTACTTGGATGAGTAGAAGAACCACTGAAGGAGATTATCTTAGCAATGGAGGCTCTTTTTTTGTAGGCGATAATGTTTATGGTAGTGGAGCCATTGGTGCACAATATATACCGGTAGATACTTCAAAAGTATATCAGTTAGCCTATTCTATTAAAACTATTACTCAAAGCTATAATAATAGAAACGGCAGTGGGCACCTCGGCTTTGTTAGTTACGATGAAAATAAAAGCTTTATTGATCTAAGAAATTGTAAAGGCTTAGGAGACACACAGCTAACAAGAGCTGCAACCCCTGGAGATACAACTATATATGTATCAAGTGCCTCTGGCTGGAGTGGCTCTACTACGTCACATCAAAGAGGTTTAATGTTGTTCGGAGGAATTTACCCTTATTCAGAAGGTTATACAAGATATGCTGTAACAGCTAACGCTTATCCTGCTACTGGTTTAACAGATTTGGGTGGAGGAGAGTGGTCTATATCTTTAGTCAATGGCCTTCCTAATTGGGCTGCCGCACTAGATGGCAGTGGCAAGTATCCTATCGGAACTTACCTAGCAAACGGAAGAGCTGGAGGCACATATAACTACGCAATGGGAGCACCTGTATATCCGCAGACTTGGACAACTTATAGCGCACTAATTAGTGGAGAGAGTAGGAATAGTGGAGTACCTTTTCGGTATGGAACAAAGTTTATCAGATTTATGAATCTAAGAAATTATAACTATCGCTCAGAACAAGCAGGAGATTCAGCAAAGTATGTAATGGATAATTTATTTTTTGGAGAAATACCTTCAGTAAATGACCCTTTACCTACCAGTTTTTTACAGTCAAATAGGTTCAGATAATGGAAGAATACATAGAAATAGATGGAGAGTACTTTGTAGTAGATTCCCAAGAGCTAGACCCTTTGGGCGACCCTATAATGGTTCCCGTAACGCAAGAAGAATACGAGAACAATACTTAAACCTGCTCTCGCGACTACTTAGCTTTGAAATTACACTGCTTTAAATAGTAGATTCTAAAATCACCAAGCAAAAATTAATGCTTGACAAAGAAGCCTAACTTTAATATAATTCTGGCACAGGAGATAACAAAAATATGGCAAACTCAGATAAAGACATTTTAATTACACCAAGCACTGGATCCTCTACAGCAAGTCCAAAAATAGAATTCGTTGGGGCTAACAGCGTTGGCAGTGATACTATTACAATGCAGACTCTATACGATGGTACAAAGACTACTCTTAGTTTTGAGGGCAGCGCTGGTGACTTATTTTCTATAGTTAACGACTTAACTACCAATCCAATATTTTCTGTAAATAACGCATCAGGAGTTTCTTGCATTGAAGTTGATAATAACGGTGGAACAAGACTTGCAGAGTTTAGTGGTAACGTTGGTATTGGTAATAGCTCTCCTACTCAAAAGTTAGATGTAACTGGTAATATACTGGCTTCTGGAACACTTACAGTATCTGGGGGCAACTCTACCAACTGGAATACTGCTTACGGTTGGGGTAACCATGCTTCGCAGAGCTACGCAACTCAGTCCTACGTCGGCACACAGATTAATAATCTTCTCGACTCTTCTCCAGGTACTTTAGACACGCTGAACGAACTGGCCGCTGCTCTTGGTGACGACCCTAACTTTGCTACTACGGTAACAAACTCTATTGCTACGAAGCTACCCATTGCTGGCAAGGCTGCTGACTCTAATCTGTTAGACGGTATTGATAGCTCTAGATTTGTTTCTGGCTCTAATAGTAATAAGACTACTAATACTTCGAGCGGAAGTGCTGAGCTTCCTTCAGGCTTTTTTGATCAGTATCAGGGAGATATGCCAACAGCGACATACTACTCTTACATTAATATGAGGCATCAAAATGAAGCTAATCATCATGGTGCCCAAATGGCAGTTAGTTTTTATAGCCCTGATTTGTATACTCGAAACTATCAAGGAGGCAACGCTTCTGGTGGTGGGTCTTTCAGCGCGTGGGACAAACACTGGCGAGCAGGCAACGACGGCTCTGGCTCTGGCTTAGATGCTGACTTACTAGATGGACAACATGCATCTGCATTTCAACCTGCTGGAAGCTATTTAACATCAGAAACAAACGAATTTATTGGGGATGGAGGAAGTGGCACTACACATCCGGGAACAGGTAGAGGCGTGTACACAGGACAGCTATCACAAGGATCTGCACCTGTAGGAATGCCTACTACTGATAACTCAAATTCAATTTTAACTTTTAATAGACACAGCGGAGACTACAATAGCCAGATAGGTTTTAGTTCAAATAGCAGCATGTATTACAGAAGCTTTAGTAATGTCGCTATTAACAGCACTCAAACTTGGAGAAAAGTTTGGGATTCTGGAAACGATGGCTCCGGCTCCGGCTTAGATGCTGACCTGTTAGACGGACAACACGGGTCTTACTATTACAGTGCAGCAAACCCGCCACCTACCTACTCTAAGTATCTAAGAAGCGATGCTGACGATTCATTTAGCGGCGCTTTAATTAGCACCGCTAGGAATAACGGCATCTTCGGAACTTACGACTCTACTAAAACTGACCATATATGGTCGATGGGTACAAGCTTTAAAAACCACAGTGCAGGTACAAACTTTGGAAATCTGTACGGTCTAGCGTACAAGCACACGAATAATACCACTGGCGGTACTATGGGCGGCAGTCACCAGATGGTTTGGTGTAACAACGGCACACCACGAGCGTCTATAGGTTATGACAGATTCTGGCATGCTGCTTCAGGAAACTTGTGGGGCTCTTCTAACGACGGCTCAGGCTCCGGTCTTGATGCTGATCTGTTGGATGGCGTTCATGGTAGTAGCTTCCTGCGCTCTGATGCTAATGATACAGCCAGTGGGCAATATCTATTTAGTAAAGTAAATGACCATGCTATTCAGATTGGAACGATTCGTGGTCTTGCGGTTGGTTCGCAAGGTGGGCAATTCATACAACTGTATGAAAGAGTCAACATTGGAGGGCCTTCTGGGTGGGGCGAGGCCTCAACAACCGCCGCGCCATCCAATGGATTATCAACTTATGGCGGTGCAAGTTTAGCAACCCATACTGGCTCTGTAACAATATCTGGCAGCACCGCATGGCATGCAGGTAACGATGGTTCAGGCTCTGGCTTAGATGCAGATCTGTTAGATGGGCAGCAACCTTCGGCTTTGTCTGTAAATTATGCGAATTCGGCAGGGTCGGCAGGTTATTTGCCACCCTTATATGCTGGTGGTCAGCAGACGAATCCGCAGGTCTACTTTAATTACAATACCGGCCTAAAGGTTGCCATGACTGGTTATCCAAATGTGTGGTCAGATACGCTATGGATAAACGGTTATACTGGTAGTGATGTAGTAAATATGTGTGCACTACATCTTATAAGAAACGGACAGCCGAGGATGTGGATTAGTTCTCAATCTAATAGGGGAACTAGTTACGGTACAGCTTACGAGTTTTGGTCGTCAT
>Ga0075466_1000591_pt1 | contig 13483 bp, 16 predicted proteins | sample DEB08_DNA_16_FD_71486 | JGI IMG/M metagenome (GOLD analysis project Ga0075466, IMG submission 71486) | Aqueous microbial communities from the Delaware River and Bay under freshwater to marine salinity gradient to study organic matter... | ecosystem: Environmental > Aquatic > Marine > Coastal ... | reverse complement strand
ACTGTGATTGGATTATGATTAATGGTTCCGAAGAAGGTGGCATTGATGTACTAAGAAATAAGATTAAGAACTTTGCTTCTACTGTATCATTATCTGGTGGTAAAAAGGTAGTGATACTAGATGAGGCAGATTATCTTAATCCACAATCTACACAACCTGCTCTAAGAGGTTTCATCGAGGAGTTTCATAAGAATTGTAGATTTATTCTCACTTGTAATTTCAAGAATAGAATCATAGAACCTTTACATAGTAGATTTTCAAACATAGAATTTAAGATTGCCAACAAAGATAAACCTAAGTTGGCAAGTAAATTGTTTGAGCGAGCAACTTATATTCTCAAAGAACAAAATGTTGACTATGAAGAAAAGGTACTTGCAGAATTAATCAAGAAACATTTTCCAGACTTTAGAAAACTTATTAATGAATTACAAAGATATTCTGTAAGTGGTACTATTGATGCTGGTATACTTGTTAATGTATCTGATGAAAATTTAAAGACACTTGTAACTCACCTTAAAGGTAAAGAGTTTAGTGATATGAGAAAATGGGTTGTCAATAATCTTGATAATGATCCAGTTAAAATCTTTAGAAAAATTTATGACAATATGTATGATAGTTTACAACCAGAAACTATACCTCATGCTGTTTTAATTATTGCTGATTATCAGTATAAGTCTGCCTTTGTAGCTGACCAAGAAATTAATCTGGTGGCGTGTCTAACTGAATTGATGTCCCAGGTTAAATTCAAATGAGTTACGAACTCAAAGAATACTTAAACGCCATAAACTTCACAAAGAAAGACTTAACAAAGTCCGAAGATGAATTATGGAAGAAAAAGTATCCTGCATTTATCGTAAACAAACTATTGTCTGCTTTTTCAGACTCCATAATGCTTGTGAATGAAATGAATAGAAACCATTTCATAGACAAGGATATGCAATTTCAATTTCTACTAAATAGTATTAGAACAAAGAAACGGTATAGTCCGTTTTTGAGGGCGAGTAAATTAAAAGAAATTGAGTGTGTAAAGGAGTATTATGGATATAGTAATGATAAAGCAAAGTCCGCTCTTGATATACTCACCAAAGATGAGATAAAGCTCATCAAGGAAAAATTATATAAAGGTGGGACAAAATGAATGAATTAGATAATAGTTGGCATCCAGAAAAAATGCTGGAAGTTCAATTGAAAGAACCAGACGATTTTTTAAAGGTTCGTGAAACACTAACTAGGATTGGTGTTGCCTCTAGAAAAGATAAAAAATTATTTCAATCGTGTCATATACTACACAAACAAGGTAGATATTTCATAGTGCATTTTAAAGAATTATTTGCATTAGATGGTAAAGAAGCAAACTTGACCGAGAACGATATTGAAAGAAGAAATACAATTGCTCAATTATTGGGTGATTGGGGATTAATTGCAATAATTAATACCACAGTTGCTGAGAAGAAAGCTCCTCTATCACAAATTAAAGTCTTAGCCTTTAAAGAAAAAGGTGAATGGGACTTACAAGCAAAATATAATATAGGTAAAAAAATAGAAGATGAAGGCACCGAAGTTTAGAGAATTTATAACTGAGGCCAATGGCAATCAGAAATATAAATTAGTTATAATTACAGATGAGCCTGAAAAGGCAAAGACCTTTCATACTGCTGATAGACTACAAGAAGAAGCAGAAAAGTTAGGATGGAAACATTATCTGTATAAACTAACTGGTGGTTATACTTCTTATGAAGATGGTATTTTTAGATTACATAACAAAGAAGATGAAAAAGGTTTTGTAGTTTCAGGTACTGATACAATTGCAATCATAAGAGGTTCAGTTGTTAGAAAAGATAGTTGGATGGATATTATATCCTCACTAGAAAAACATAGTGTTTGTGTTATCAATAGCAGACAATCAATTAACATATGTACAGACAAGTATAGAACAGCATTAAGACTTTCTGACTATGGTATTCGTCAACCTAAGACAACTTTAATAAACGATCCAGAAAAGTCAGCATTAGCATTTGATAAACTAGACACAAAAATGCCTGTGATTATGAAAACTTTAAGAGGGTCAAAAGGTGTTGGTGTATTGTTTATTGAATCAGAAAAAGCATTAGACAGTATTGTACAATTAATTTATAAACAAGATGAAGATACTGATTTACTTTTACAAGAATATATCCCAACAGATTATGATGTTAGAGTATTAGTATTAGGTGGTAAGGTACTTGCTACAATGAAGCGACCTGTAATTGAAGGAGACTTTAGAAGTAATGTATCACAAGGTTCTAAACCAGAAAAAATTAAACTAACAGAATTAGAAATAGAAGCAAGTCTATTGGCTGCAAAAGCAGTGAATGGAGTATGGACTGCTGTTGACTTTATACCAAGTAAGAATAGAGAAAAAGAAGCACCATTTGTAATTGAGGTAAACTCATCTCCTGGTACTGAAGGTATGGAAGAAGCAAGTGGTCAGAATATTAGTAAAGAGATTATACAATTCTTTGCTGATAAAAAGAATTGGGTTAAAGTACCTAGTGAGTGTGGTTATAAAGAGATTGTAACTATCAAACCTTTTGGTGAAATCATCGCTAAGTTCGATACTGGTAATTCAGGTATGTCAGTTATTCATGCTGATAAAATGCAAGTAAAAGATAAAAAAGTAACATGGTCTTTATTAGGTAAAACTATTACAAGTGATATCATTCGTAAAGAAGAAATATCAGTTGGTGGCCTAAGAAACTATGATGAAGATAGATATGTCATTAAATTAAATGTAGAATTTTTAAGTGGAATGTATGAAACAGAATTTACACTAGACGATAGAGAAGATAGAACACCAATTCTATTTGACCGAGAGTTTATGAGTAGAGTAAATGTCATGGTAAATCCAGACAGAAAATATGTCGTTACAACAAAATATAGTTTAGATTAGTGCTTTACAAACTAACTAAATTATGTTATAATATATTATTAAAAGGAGTGAACAATGGCAAAAAATCATCAAGCGGATAATCCCTTATATAAAGCATTAGCAAAAAAATACGAGGCACAGATAGCAGAAGCATATGCTACTCTAATTGTATATTTTGATAATTCAGTTGGTATCGGTGAACATCCACAACATCTTCAAGAAATGGATAAACAGTTAGACATGATGTCAACTGCTGAAGAAAAACTACAATCATTATCTAAACATTTTAACAATACACAGATATAGTGAAATTTTATACAAGTGTGCTGCCATATAAAGGTCGATTACTAGTTCGTGGTATTGACCATGATGGCAGCCACAAAAAGTTTAAAGTAAATTACAAACCATCTTTGTTTACTCCTGTTCAAAAAGAAACAGGATATAAAACATTAGATGGTCGTAATGTAGCAAAGATTAAACATGAAAGTATGTATGAAGCAAGAAAGTGGATTGACGAATATAAAGATGTAACTAACTTTGAATATTTTGGTAATACAAAATTTCAATATCCATATATCGCAGATAAGTTCCCAGGTAAAATTGATTGGGATTTAAAACAATTAAGATTAATCACAATTGACATTGAGTGTGAAAGTGAGAATGGTTTTCCTGACCCAGGTCTTGCAAGTGAGCCTTTAATTTGTATTACTGTAAAAGACCATGCGAGAAAAAGTATTATTGTTTTTGGTTGTGGCAACTTTGTTAATGACCGTGATGATGTAAAATATTTTAAATGTTCTACTGAAAGAGATTTAGTAATTAAGTTTACAAAGTTCTGGACTGCTTACAATCCAGATATCGTAACAGGTTGGAATGTTAAGTTCTTTGATATACCTTATTTGATGAATCGTTTTAAATATCTCATGGGTGATGAATTTTTAAATCAGTTTAGTCCTTGGGGTGTTGTAAGTCAAAATAGTGCAAGAATAACTGCCAAAGGATTTAACAAAGAACAAAACTATTATGACATTCTTGGTGTTTCAGTTCTAGATTATCTTGACCTCTATCGTAAACATACATTTGTTAGACAAGAAAGTTACAAACTAGATTATATTGGTCAAGTAGAATTAGGCGAACAAAAGACAGAAAATCCATATGATACTTTCAAAGAGTTTTATCAAAACGATTATCAATTATTTGTAGAGTATAATATTCAAGATGTAGAATTAGTTGATAAGTTAGAGGATAAAATGCAGTTGATTGCTTTGCATTTGACTATGGCTTATGAAGGCAAAGTAAATTATCAAGATGTCTTTGGCCAAGTTCGTATGTGGGACACTATCATATTTAATTATCTCAAAGAGAATAAACTTGTTTGTCCTGCTGTAAATGAAAACGAATACTCTGGTGGTTATGAAGGTGCATATGTGAAAGATCCTGTTGTAGGTTTTCACGATTGGATTTGTAGTTTTGATTTAAATAGTTTGTATCCACACCTAATTATGCAATATAATATTTCACCTGAAACAATGGTTGGATTCGAACCTAATTCTGTGAGTGTAAATAAAATGTTAAATCAAGAATCTGATTTATCTCATCTAGATGGTTCTACTATTACACCTAATGGTGCTATGTTTAGAACAGACAAAAGAGGTTTTCTTCCTAAGTTAATGGATAAACTATATCAAGAACGAGTGATATATAAAAAGAAAATGATTAAGGCAAAGGCCAAGTATCAAGAGACTGGTGATAAAAAATTATTAAATGATATCGCCGCAAATCATAATATTCAGTTGGCAAGAAAGATTGCATTGAATAGTGCTTATGGTGCTATTGGCAATCAATACTTTAAATACTTTGATGTAAGACACGCTGAAGGTATTACAAAGGCAGGTCAACTTGCGATTAGATGGATTGAAAGAGATGTAAATGAATATCTAAACAATTTATTAAAAACTAAAAATGTAACTTATGTTGTGGCTTCTGATACTGATTCTATCTATGTAAAACTTGGTGCAGTTGTAGATAAAATATTTAAAGATAAATCTGATACAAGAAAGATTGTAAAAGTTCTAGATAAATTTTGTGAAGAAAAATTACAAAAGGCAATTGATGATAGTTATGATAGACTTGCTAAATATGTAAACGCATTTGAGCAAAAGATGTTTATGAAACGAGAAGTAATTGCTAACAAAGGTATCTGGACTGCTAAGAAAAGATATATTTTAAATGTTTACAATGAAGAAGGCGTTGATTTAAAAGAACCTAAGTTAAAGATTATGGGTATCGAGGCTGTTAAGAGTTCGACACCTGCCCCTTGTCGTGTTAAGATTAAAGAAGCATTGAAAGTAATCATGAATAAAGATGAGGCAGCACTAATACAATTCATAGATGAATTTAGAACACACTTTAAAAAACTACGACCAGAAGAAATTGCTTATCCTCGTTCTTGTAATAATCTTAAAAAGTATTCTTCATCAACAGACATATATCAAAAGTCAACACCTATTCATGTGAAAGGTGCTTTATTATATAATAATATGTTAAAGAAAAACAAGTTAGTTAAGTATGAAGAAATACAAGAAGGTGATAAAATTAAATTTATTGTTTTAAAAGAACCTAATCCATTGAGAGAAAAGGTAATATCTTTTCCTACAAGTTTGCCAGAAGAATTTAAACTACATCAATATATTAATTATGATGAACAGTTTGATAAATCATTTTTAGAACCATTACGATTTATTGTAAACGCAATCAACTGGAATTTTGAAAAACAAGCAACATTGGATAGTTTTTTTTAATGAGTAAGATAAAATATAAAGTTTACAAAGATGTTTTGCCAGAAGAGCAATGGAAACATTTACATGATTTTATTAGTAATGCTTGGTTTAGTTGGACTTATGCAGCTGGTACTAGTCATAGTGGTGAGGGATATAATACAATTGGTGATACTCCTCAACTTGTTAGAAACTTTTTTCATAGAGAACAAGTTGCTACAACTACCGCACAAGCACCTAATCCATTTAATGAATCAATACAAACACACGAATATTTACAAGCATTGCCACAAATAATGATGATAGCACATAAACTATTACCTAATCATAATCCTTTGCGTATCAAAGCAAACTTATTACAACCATATCCTGACGCTCCAGAACATCACCCATGGCATACGGATGCAGCAAATAATAATGTGTCTATGATATATTACATAAACGATAGTGATGGTGATACTTTTTTAGGTGAAACAGATACACAAAAAGTAACGCCAAAAGCAAATACGGCTGTTATATTTCCTTCTAATTTAAGACACGCCTCGTCTAACCCAACAAAAGGAAGAAGAATGATAATCAACTATATGGTTCAAGCATAATGAAAGAAAACGCATTTACACACTACAAACGAGATAATGACCTATATAACCGTCTCATAGCCGCCGCTACAGACGGAAAACTGCCTGTCTTGACATCTACTATCTTCGAAAAAATGAACGCTGAGTACGGAAAAGAGAAGATGAGAACACACTTGGCAGACTATATTGCTTCAGAAAGACCAGTATTTCCACTCAAAGAAATCACTAATGGTGATATGAGAATTAGTTTTGGTCGTCTTAAACAGTTTGATACTAGTACCATTTGCATTCCTAACGAGCAAGTAGAAAAGGAAGTATTTGAAAAGTATGATGATTACAAATACCCTTATAGTGAGTACGGACTTGGCTTGATAAATGGTGCTAGTACCTTTAATGATGTAAGTAATTATTTCATGCAAGATTTACGACTAGAGTGTAGTAGTTATGGCTTTCGAGCACCTAAAGAAGTTTGGGAAAATGGAGATGCTTATGCTATTTGGAAATGTTTAGGACCAATATGGCGTGGTATAAATGGAGTTAAACTTACAAAGATAAAAGAATTAGATGGTACTGAAATAGAAAAGTTAGTAGGTGGTCAATTAGATGAAAAGAGTTACATATCAGCATTTAGATTAGGTACTTATATTGCAACACAATTTAAACCAGTTGTTGCAAAAGCAATTTATGATATGACAAATGCCAAAACAGTATTAGATACAAGTTGTGGTTGGGGTGATAGACTTGCAGGTTTCTTTGCTTCTGACGCTGAAGAATATTATGGCTGTGATCCTAATCCTAATACTTACCAAAGATATCAAGAACAGATAAGTTCGTATAATAAACTATTATCTAAACCTAAAAAAGTTCAGATATGGAGATGTGGTGCTGAAGATTTACCATATCATAAACTACCAAAGATTGATGTAGCATTTACAAGTCCACCATACTTCTCTACCGAACAATATAACAAAGGTGGTGAACATCAAGAGGACCAATCATGGCATAAATTTAACGAGTATGATAAATGGCGTGATGATTTTTATTTACCAGTTGCAGAGAAAACTATGGAAGTTTCAAAGTTTATGTTTGTAAATATTATGGATCCAAAAATACATGGTGTTCGTTATCGTTCTGGTGATGAATTGGTAGATAAGTTTAAAGATAAATTTCTTGGTCAAATTGGCATGAGAATTATGCAACGACCAAAATCAGATACACTATTTAAAGATGAGCAAGAAAAGGCTGACTTTATGAACAAAATGTTTATAGAGAATGTTTGGTGCTTTGGTCCAAAAACAGACCTATTTAAAAATTCAAGAAAGGCAACTTTAGATGAGTTTTTTGCTTGACAAAGAATTATATATAGTGTATAATGAAACAGTAAATGACAGTTACAGTATATTCAAGAACAGTAAATGGTAAAAAAGGTAAGTGGGAATTTCATTCCTCTTATGTAGATGGTATGCCAGGTGGTAAAAAAAGAGAAAAAGAATATGCGAACAACTTTAAAAAAAAAGAAAACAACACAGAATATAAGGTAGAGGTAGATAATGAGTGATTTTTTGAAAGACATAATTAAAGAAACTGGTAATGAATATGCTAGTTTAGTATCAGATGGTGCGTCAGGCGATGTAACAGATTTTATTGATACAGGTTCTTATATATTCAATGCGTTATTAGGTGGTGGCATACACAAAGGTTTACCTTCTAATAAGATTACTGCTATTGCAGGCGAAAGTGCAACAGGTAAAACTTTCTTTGTACTAGGTATGTGTAAACATTTTCTAGACCAAAATCCTGATGGTGGTGTTATATTTTTTGAGAGTGAATCAGCTGTATCAAAAGAGATTATAGAAGAAAGACAAATTGATAGTAGTCGTATGGTTGTTATGCCAGTTACTACTGTTCAAGAATTTAGACATCAATCATTAACAGTATTAGACAAATATATTGCTCAAGATAAGTCTGAAAGAAAACCATTATTGCTTGTATTAGATTCCTTAGGTATGTTATCAACTACTAAAGAAATTGAAGATACACAGGCAGGTAAAGAAACTAAAGATATGACAAGGGCACAAATAGTAAAAGCTGCCTTTAGAGTATTAACATTAAAGTTAGGTAAGGCAAAAGTTCCTCTTATCATAACAAACCATACTTATGATGTTATCGGTAGTATGTTCCCAACAAAAGAAATGGGTGGTGGATCAGGCTTGAAATATGCAGCTAGTTCTATCGTCTATCTATCAAAGAGAAAAGAAAAAGATGGGACAGAAATTATTGGTAATATTATACATTGTAAAAATTACAAATCCAGATTAACAAAAGAAAATAAAGTAGTAGATGTTCGTTTAACTTATGATAAAGGTTTAGATAGATATTATGGCTTATTAGATTTAGCATTAAAACATAATATATTTAAATCAGTATCAACAAGGGTAGAGTTGCCAGATGGTAGTAAAACATTTGGTAAAACAATTAATAATAATCCTGAAAAGTATTTCACACCAGAGATACTAGAAAAGTTAGATGAAGTTTGTACTAAAGAATTTAAATATGGAGATGTAATTGACACCGAAAATACCACCGACCCACAAGACGACCAGTCCTAAACACCGAGAAGATTATGTCTTTGTCGAGAAGCCAGGAGAGGACTTTACAGCAATTAAACTAATTAGTGGACCGTATGCAAGTATAGTTCTTAAATATGGTAATGTAGGTTTTAGACCAGAGTCAGAAAAGACACCAGATGGTGCTTTGCCTATGGTGTTTGATTATACTATTATTGAAAACAATATAAGTGCTGATACAGATAGTCAAGAGTTTATAAATCACATTGGTGATATATTAGTTGTATTATTAGATGAACAATTAAAACAGAAAAAGGAACTTAATGGAGAGAATTGAAAGAACAGCACTTCGTAATTTAATTCACAATGAAAAATATTGTAGAAAGGTTTTACCTTTTATCAAAGAAGAATATTTTTCAGATAGATTAGAAAAAGTATTATTTACAGAAATCTATAAGTTTGTAAATAAGTATAATAATCTTCCTACAAAGGAATCTTTATCAATTGAAATCAATAGTAATAAAAGTATTAATGAAGATGAGTATAAAAAGATTACAGATATTTTATCTACATTAAATCCTGAACCAGTTAATATAGATTGGCTAGTTGAGACAACAGAAAAGTTTTGTAAAGACCGTTCTATACATAATGCTATATTGTCTGGCATTCAAATCTTAGATGGTAAAGATAAGGCACACACTCCAGAATATTTACCTGAGTTATTATCGAATGCCTTGAGCGTGTCTTTTGACCAAAAAGTTGGTCATGATTATTTACAAGAATCAAAAGAACGATTTGATTTTTACAAGAAGAAAGAAGAAAGACTTGAATTAGATTTAGATTTCTTCAACAAGATTACAAGAGGTGGTATACCAAGTAAGACTTTGAATATTTGTCTTGCAGGTACTGGTGTAGGTAAGACCATGTTTATGACACACCTTGCTTCGTCTGTATTATTACAAGGTAAGAATGTATTGTATATAACTTTAGAGATGGCTGAAGAAAGAATTGCTGAAAGAATTGACGCTAATCTTTTGAATGTTGGTATGAGTGATTTAGAAGAATTACCCTATACAATGTATGAGACAAAGATTAATAAACTACAAAGTAAAACAACAGGCACTTTAATTATTAAAGAATATCCTACTGCTACTGCTAATACAGGTCATTTCAAAAACTTGATTAGTGAATTAGCATTAAAGAAATCTTTTAAACCTGATATCGTATTTGTTGACTATTTAAATATTTGTACTTCATCTAGATTTAAGTCTGGTGCAAATGTGAATAGTTATACAATGATTAAAGCAATCGCTGAAGAATTAAGAGGCCTTGCAGTAGAAAATGACATACCTATCTTCTCTGCTACTCAAACAACAAGAGGCGGTTTTGTAAGTAGTGATGTAGGTCTAGAAGATACCTCAGAGAGTTTTGGTCTTCCTGCCACAGCAGACTTTATGTTTGCTTTGATTAGTAGTGAAGAACTAGAAGAAAAGAACCAAATAATGGTCAAACAATTAAAGAATAGATATAATGACCCAACTGTAAATAGAAAGTTTATACTTGGTGTTGATAGGTCTAAAATGCGTTTCTATGATGTAGAACAAAACGCACAAACTGATTTAGTTGATAGTGGTCAAGAGACATTATCATCTAATGATAAATTTAAAAAACTGGGACAGTTCTCAGATTTTAAAGTATAACCAAAAGGAGAAAACAAATGGCTATAAAACTAAACGAAAAATGGTATGATGAATCTAAATTCAATACTGAACTAAAGAATGCTATCGTACAGGTAAATAATTACCAAAAACAAATCAACAATTTAAATGCAGATATACAAAATTGTAAAATAATCGTAGCTCATCATGCAAAGTTTATTCAAGACAATGTTCCTGCAGCTGCTGAGATTGATGAACCTAAACCAGAGGTTACAGAAGCACCAGTTAAAGAAACAAAAGAGTAGATATGAAAAAGAGGGTCGTAAAAGGAATAAAGAAACATAAGATTTCTTACGAGATGAAACTTATCAAAAGAAAGAGTAAAGTTCGTTGGTTGGTTATTGAAAGACCAACTGGCAGTATAATTACTGAGTCTGAATTTGAAGATGAGGCACAAAAGGTTTGCGACCATCAAAACAAATATAACCAATGGGAAAATCAAGGAGGTGTGGTTAAACACCTAACACTAGGAAAAATATAATGATTGATGATATAAACAAACAAAGTAAAAGATTTTATGAAATTTTAGATGTCATAAAAGAATTGCACGATAAGAAAAGACATGATTATGGTGCAAATGAAGATATCTTTGCTAACTTTCGATTATCAGAGTTATCGGGTATTCCTGCTTGGCAAGGTTCAGTTGTTCGCATGGGTGATAAGTATGCTCGTATAAGTAATTTCATCAAGAAGGGTGAATTTAAATTTAAAGAAGAAGGTATCAAAGATACCTTAATGGACATGGCAATTTACAGTTTAATTACCATGATACTATTTGAAGAAGAGGAAGAACAGGAAAAAAATGACAAACATAGTTGATATGACAAGTGTGATTGAAGGTGATACATCTTCTTTAGACACAGTAGGTATTAAAACAACGCAAGAATCTACTAAAATTGAAGCAAAAGAATTACCTGAAGGTACTATGATGGAGATAACAAAACCAGGTACAGAAAAGAAATATACTTTTCCTGCTATGGCATTAGCAGGTGGCGATTATCACCAAATTATAAAAGCTTCTGACAACACAATACCAGAAAAAGACATAAGAAGATATTACGATATCTGTATGAATACTTTAGATTGGCAAGATGGTTGGTACTCTACAACAGAAATGAAAAAAGAAGCCAAGACACCTGGTTACAAACATATTCATCTAGGTGGTAGTGATACCGAAGAAGTTGATTATGAGATTGAACAAGATTGGGTACAAGAGATATGGGATAAAGTAAATCCAGAAGGTGTCAAATTACTTAGACACTACTTAAATGGACATCACGCAGGACAATCAGGTGGTATTCACATAGATGGATGGACTGGCGACCAATATACAGTTATTGTGTATCTAACACCTGACTGGACACCAGAAGATGGTGGTACAATTGAGTTCTGGACACCTAATCTTACAGACGAAATGATGGCAATGGCAGTTAATACACCATATGGTTTTTCAGGAAGTGCTGAACCTAATATTGTCAAATCATATTGGCCTAGAGCAGGTCGTGTTGTAGTCTTTGACGCAAGAATACCTCATGTTGCAAGAGCAGTTGAGAGTGATAAGTTTAGAATTTCATTAGTATTTAAGTGTAAAACATTACCTAGATAACGCTTGACAAAGCGATACTGTTAGTATATAAATAGCAGTATGGCTGACGCAAGAGACACAAAAAAACAAGAAAACGGTTCACTCGTTTTCTTTGAAAACCTTATAGAAAAAGGTAAAGAACCTACAATAGCATTCGTAGAGAAAAACGCATATCCAGATATGCCAGCAATATGGTATTACTATTATCAATTACAAGGTAAAGCATTAAAACAATATCTAGGTAATCAAAAAGATTATGCTTATAGTAGGGATGATGGTATCATGCCTATTTTAGAAACTGCAGCTAAAAATATGGGAGTTTCTACTAAAGATAATTGGAATCCTATGGATATTGTCATGGTCAAAAAGAAACAACAGGCAAAAATTATAAAACAAGTTCAAGAAATAGATAAATCTGGAGACGAAAAAACAGCAAAGTTAGAAAGATTAAATCTACTTATGCAAGAGTTATTAGTTAATAAAACTTTACTTCCTATTTCATTAAAAGGTCTAACAAAAACTAGTAAACAAGCAAAAATAGAAGAAGCAAATTTAGGTAAGAAAAAACAAATTAAATTTAAATTAAAAACAAATAGTTTAAATTGTGATTTAGATATGGAAAAACCTCCACTATTTGATACAGGAGAATTTTCATTAAGATTTTTTGCAGGCGAATCAGAGTATGCTTTACAAGTTAGAAGTTTTAGATATTCTAAACCAACAACTGGACCTCAAACTGATATAACACCAAAAAGTGGTGGTGCAAAATTAGGTAAATCGTCAGTAGAAGCCACACGACCTTTTCTAAAGAAACTAGGATTAGATTTACCTCCTTCAGTAGTAAAAGATCCTATGATAACCATATCAGGTAAATTTACTTCACAACAAATAGATTTTTGGACTAATCTTTATGATAAGATAAAAGATGTTAAAATTGATGGTCAAAAAGTTAATTGGGATGCACCATTAGTGTATGGAGATAGAAAGTCTAGTTTTAAAAATAACTTACTAACAGGTTTAAAAAATTATCAAAAAGACAGAAATACATTAGGTAGAATATTCTCAAAATTACACGCTTTAAGAACAATTCAATTATATCAAACAATATCTAAAAAAGGAGTATTTGATAAATGGTTAGAAACCTTATACTATGGGGCAAAAAAAGAGTTCAGTAATTTAAATGGTCCGTTTATAAAGATATTTTAATAGCTTGACTATTATAAATAATAGTGTTATAATATACTAATGGAGAGAGTGCTAAATGCAGAAATTTCAAGATTATCTTGTAGAAGATAAGAATACACATCTTGAACATCTGGAAGACGAAATAATTAATAATGGAAGTAAAGG
>Ga0075466_1000589_pt1 | contig 13485 bp, 9 predicted proteins | sample DEB08_DNA_16_FD_71486 | JGI IMG/M metagenome (GOLD analysis project Ga0075466, IMG submission 71486) | Aqueous microbial communities from the Delaware River and Bay under freshwater to marine salinity gradient to study organic matter... | ecosystem: Environmental > Aquatic > Marine > Coastal ... | reverse complement strand
ACACGACAGTCTCAGGCTCTCCTGCATCGTCTCGAATGACTACGTCATGAGACGCAAGGTGCTTGAGGTGCAGAGTCCTGTTCTCGACCGCCTCCGGAACCTTCGTAAAGTCTGGAACGTCTCGCCTCTTTTCAGGCCAAGGTTCGGACTTGCTGGGTATGTTGACCGGCTCAAAGTTGTCATCAAGAAGGCCGCGAGTGAACATCTCATCAGCGAGGTCGTTCTGGTGTTGCTCCCAATCGCCACCCTCGTCGTTGTCGCCGGCGTCATATGCGGCGTGCATCTGTTCGCTGAGATATCCGTTCAGGTCATAGAAATCGTCAGCATTGAGTTCCCCGTTCGCCAAACGCTCCGCGAAGTTTGCGATGTTTCCAGAGTTGCGTAGGTGGGCATCAAGCCGGTCATCGATCGAAAGGTCTTCGTCCTTCTTCTCTTGGTTGACGCCGTCCGCAGATTGCTCTCCGTGACCCTCTGCGCAATCGTTTCCGGGTTGGAAACCGCCGGCTCCTGTTCCGCAGTTGTCGGCTGACTTGGTGATATCCCCGCTTTCGCGGCTAAAGTTGCCATCGTTGTCAGAGGAAGACTTGAGCTGATTGGAATCAAAGACGCCAACAGTGCGAATCTTTCGCTCAGGCATCCCGCGATAGCCGCCAACTGTCTCGTAGTATTCGACCGAGTCGTAGCCCAAAGACTGCACCAGAGAAGCAAAGTTCTTCTCATTAGCGTTGGCTCGGCCCTCGTCAAACCACCATTCATGTCTCGGTCTTTCCTGCTTTGTGTCGGAACCAGACGACTCCCATCCTCTTCGGAACCTGTCGAGGCTTTCTTTTGCTTCCTTGATGTCGAAAGTGTTCTTGTCCTTGCGAGCCGATGCCAGCAATTCGTTGGCAAGCGTGTCCAACTTCACGCTCTTCGGTCGATCCGAAACCTTGACAGGTCGCTCTGCTCGTACATAGAGGGGAATTACACCACCCTGGTTCCCACTCATCGATTCGGCGGCGTCTGCATATAGTTGGGCGTGGTCTTCTTCCTCCGAGACCCATGTGACACCTTCAGAGAACTTGTCAAACACGCCCGCCGTTCCGTGATACAGAACTCGAGGCTTGCCGTCGTCTTGTTCTACTGATTCGCCGATCCACTCCTTGAACTCAGGCGTCTCGGTCTTCGGCTTGTCCTTGCTTTCTTCTGGTTTCCAGATGTGCGTATGAGCGGGGAGTGAATAGTCTCGACTCCCTCCGCTCTCGACGGATTCAAAACCGAGAGATTCATAGAACCTGTTCAAGTCCTCCCTGCTTCCAGAACTTGCCTCTGCAGTCAGAACTATGGGCTTTCCTGCATCCTGTGCGTAGTCCTTGATTTCATCCATTGCGTCAGTGCCGACGCCTTGCCCTTGGGCGTCGTCTTCGACTTCAATGTTCATCAGCTCAATATGATCGCCTCTCTCGTATAGCGAGAGCTTTTCAAGTGGATACTTGTCTCTGAGGGAATCCTTTAGCTCGTCAATGTTTTCGGGCTTTGGAGGTCGCCCGTGACCTTCAGCACAGTCGTTGCCAGGCTTGAAACCTCCCGCGCCCGTGCCGCAATCTTTGGCTGACTTGGTCAGATCGGGATTGTCAGCGTCAAAAGATCCATCGTTCCCAATCGATGACTTGAGCTGACTGGGATCAAACGCGGCCCAATACCCACCAGCCGCATCGACGATTCCGTCATATCCCTCGGCGCGGAGTTCGCCGATTGTTATGCCTTGATCAATACCGCCCACCATGTAGGGCTTTTGGATGCTCGCGTAGACCGGGATCAGTCTTGCGTTCTTTGGGAATTTATCTGTGCCTTCTTCGCCTCCAGCGTACTGTTCCGCGATCCATGTCCTTGGAGCAACGAACAGAGCGCTGCTTACGGGGTCGCTGTCCTTCGGTGCGCGGAATGCACTGAAGTCTTCGCCCGCTTGCGTTCCGTGATACTGAACCTTCGGCGTGCCGTCCCAGTTCGCAACCTTAGACTCACCAAACCAATCTTTGAACTCAGGGGTATCAGTTTGATTCGTTTTCGATATGCCATACTCATCAAGAACAGCGGAGGGAACCTCCTTGCCATCCTTGACGGCTTGACGGACTATCTCTTCATGTGCTGAACCGTCCACGGCAACGACAGCGGGGAACGACTCTACGCCGAGTTGCCGCAGAGAATCAATTCGGTGGCTGCCTTCAATGATGGACACGCCGGTCGAATCAACCCCAACGATCAGCGGGTTGATTTCGCCAGACTCTTGGATTGCTTGAGCGAGTCCATCCTTCTCTGACGACTCTTTTGCGTTCGGTATGAAAACTTCGCGGACACCATCCAAGATGACGGGGTCTTCATAGGTTGCTTGTATTGATTCCATGTTCGGAACCTCATCGCGTACCTTGAGACCTGACACTGTTTCCTCTGCGACAGGGAAACCTCGAGCATCTTCGGGGTCAAGCCCTTGGGCAAACTCTTCGCTGCTTACTTCCCACCCTTGCTTCGGTATGTCCTTGCTGCCCTCTGGCCTGCCATGCCCCTCGGCACAATCGTTGCCAGGCTTGAAGCCGCCCGAACCTGTGCCACAGTCATCAGCCTTCTCAAGGATATTGTTCCCAAGAGCCGTCCGTGCAGCGGCGCTCATTCGAGCGCCTAGGAGTTTTGGGATTAAGCCCGAGACTCCACCACCCTTCTCCACGGATTCAAGAACTGTCGCCACTTTTTCATACTCCTCCATGCTGCTGCATGGCATCCATTTGGTTGTCCCTCCAACGTCATGCTCATGGCATCCTTGACACCCAATCCCCTCGGCAATTCTTTTCGCCTCATCACAGGTGTCATAGATATCGTCATCGGATCTCAAGACGTTTGCCTTTGTCGCTTCAGATTTTGAAACTCGCTCGGCTCGCTTTCTTGTCATGCCCGCCGCTTGAAAAGCCTTGACCGCTACATGGCGTGAAATGATCCCCTGCTTGAGCAAGAAGCCAACATCAGCAACGGTCGCCAGATCAATCTTTGACTTTTCTTCCGGGGTGGTTGGTCCGATGTTCGCGTCAAGCTCGGCCTCTGCCTGTGCTTCTGGCTTTGCTGTCGCCTGCGTGGAGACCATCCTCTGCGCGCTTTCCTTGGTCACGCCGGTCGCCATGATCAGCTCGACCGCGCCCTCCTTGGCAATAGTCCCGGACGCTACACCGTCCAGGATTGTGATCACGCTCGAGATCTGAGCGCCATTCAGTGCGGCCTGGCCTCCCTGGCCCGGTCCCTGGCCTGGCTGGCCTGGCTGGCCTGGCATCGCCTGGCCGTCACCTGGCTCCGCCTGGGCCTCGCCTGGCTCGCCTGGCTGGCCTGGCACGCCTGGCTGGCCTGGCATCGCCTGGCCCATCGGCGGCATGATCCCGCCACCGCCAGGCATCTGCGGGCCGCCCAGCGGTTGCCCGGAATACAGCAGGGAGTCGGCCATCGGGTCTTCGATTGCGTCCCGGCCCTCTTCCATCCGTGCTTCGTTCGGCGTTTGCCAACCACCCGCGACTGCCGACTGTCTTGCCTGAAGATCGAAGGCTTCGTCTTTCGGGACCGGGTTGTCGTAGGCAAGGAAATAGTCATCTTCCAAGCCGAACATGGGAAGAAGAGACTGATTTAGCTCCTGTTCATCCATGCGGCAAAGCGGAAGGACCGTTCCCTCTCTCCACTGACTGAAGCCCGATTTGGCACTTGCCAAGTTCGGATCATTTGCCTTCATCATCGTGACAGGAACGCCAAAGATCGCAGCAATTTCTTCCACGATCTCCTCGCGGCCAGCGACATCCTTGGGTGGGAAGTTCAACGGAGTGAACTGGACATCACCAGAAACCGCGATGAAGTTCCCGTCTTTCCTAGTTCCCTTCAGACGTTCCTCAACTTGCTGCTGGAATCGATCGAGCTGGTCCCCGGTAGGCGTCCCCTTCACGACCACCGCGTAGTCAGGTCGGGCCGAGTTGGCAAAGGTTGAAAGGTCCATCTGATGAACGGCGTCGTTGGAAAGTACCGCACCGAAGGCTGCTTCAACCTTGCCCATCCCGTAGTAATAATTTCCGGGATTAGGTCGCCGGAAGTGGATGACTTCATCAGGCTCGAAGACTTGCTTGCGTTGCGCGTCGATGCCGTAGACATACCCCTCGATGAAGTTGTCTTCACAAGGGATCACTTCGACGTACTGAGGAGCGAGCGGCCAGAGTTCGCTGGGCTGATCCGTTTCCGGGTCAATGATTGGATGCAGATATGAGTTGCCAGTCAGTTCTCCGTACAGCACACGAAGAACCGCAAGATCGAAACCGTTCAGGAATGGGTTCGCGTTCTGAAGCAGGTCGATGACAGGGTTGGACCCCGTGACCTCTTCGACATCGTCCCCCAGTTCCGCAGCCTTGCGAAGCACTGACATCGACGGCCTCTGGTCGCCAGGCCCGTCTCCCATCAGGTAGGACTTGGTTCGCCTCGAGACTGGGCGACCCTTCTGCCTTGTGTTGCTGTCCGCTTGCTTGTAGAGCCGAATCGGGACCGAGGCCACAGCGTTCGCGTTGATTTGGGCCGCTGCGTAGATCCACGAATGGAATGAATTGATTCCGCGTTGCTGGCTGAACGGTGGTCGGAGTTGCCCCTTCTCGCCCGTTGAGACGATGTTGACACTAGAAGCAAGGTACTTGTCCGTTGAAGTCTGCTTCTTCTGCTGGATAAGTCCGAAGAGGTCACCGATTGGCATAGTCAAATGATCCGAAAGTCGAACTGGTTCTGGGCGAGCGTCTCAAGGCATCGAATGGCAAGGGCCAAGGCACAGACACCATCATCGTGCATTCCAGAAGGAGCCTCGTATCGAACCCCTGTCCGTGTATATTCAAACTCGAAAGTCTCACACTCTGTTCGAAGCCAACCCTCTGGAATTCCGACCCTTCGGGTCTGAAAAGAGGACGCCAAGCCCTCCATGAGCTGCTGCTTCGATGTCTGGGAAAACTTGAATCCTTCAATCCTTGGGGCTTTTCGCTGAAGCCCCTCGACGATCGGGTCGCCCACTCCGGTCGAATCAATAAGCACCGGCTGCTCTCCGATCAACCTAGCGATCCGGTCCTCCGTTTCCTTCCAAGGAGACTGCCAACGCTCGAGCATACAGACCCTTCCGTCAGCATCAACGCCACAGACCACGGTCCAGTCAACACTTTTCGCCAAGTCGATTCCAATAGCCTTGGGCGGATCGGTTGAGAGCGGAATGGTACAGGCTGCGATCGAGTCAAGTCCGAACGGGTTGCCACCATCGTCGGCAGGAATGCCAAGGAACTCCTGGTCAAAGATGTGCTGAGGAAGTTCACGCCGGGCGGCCTCGATCTCATGCTTGGGGATTGTTGGGTTCGATGTGGTCGGCAGCCGCCAAGATCGCCAGCCTTCGTCTCCGATCTGGCCGCGTTCAAAGCATCGATGAAAGAATGATCTTCCCTTTGGGGTTCCCAAGAACCAAGCGTCACCTTGGCGATCGGCAAGGGTGGCCCGAAGCGTCTCTTGCCAGGCCGGTCCAAGATCCTTGATGATTCCAGCTTCGTCGATGATGACCCGGTCGTATCGGCGGCCCCGGCCAGAATCAACCGAGTCAAGGCTCCAGAAGTCCATCGTGCCACCTGAGTGGACTTCGATCCGTTTCTCGTTTCGGTCGATGCGGCTGATCATTGGCTGAAGGATTCGCTCGATCTCTCGCCAAGGATCAGCAAGGTATCGATAGGTCGGCGCGAACCAACCAACCTCAGCGCCGTCGAATACCTTTTCGATAGCGAGCTGGATACCCATGTGCGTCTTGCCGAATCGCCGACCGCATTCGAGGACGTTGAACCTGGCGGATTCGCGCAGCACCTGGAGTTGCCCGACGTGCAGAGCCTCCTCGATTGGTGCAACTTGTATCTTCATCTTTGGTCAGATCGCAAAGCCTACCGTGCCGCGATCACGGTGCTTCCGGATCTTCTTCTGGCGGCGTCGGATCGTAAGCGACCAACTTCAGAGCGGCGGCATCGGTGAGCATCTGTGTTGCCGTTGCGACGAGTGCGTCGATCAGTTGCTCGTCGAGCGTCGTGATCGGTGCGGTCTCCTTGAAGTCGTAACCGAGCGCGTTGAGCCTCGACTGCATGGCGTTCACGTTTGCGAGGAGAGCGGCGTAATGTTGAATCGTGTTCATGGTGTGGTTGATCCGTCCCAAGTTGTCCAGCCTGCGAGATCGCCGCTGGTGTAATCAGACATGAAGAAAACAATGTGATCGTTGTAGCCGCTCGCGTTCCACCACGGGCCGCCTCCCGCCCAAGTCGAATCCGTGAGACCGTCAGTTCCTTCGATCGGAATATAAGACTGCCTCGCGCCTTGTACATTACCCGCAGTCGCTTCTCTTCCTGCGACAATCCAACCAGCAGAATGCGCCTGACCGTAGCCTGAACTGCCTGCCGATTGCCAGCCAATTGCAACGTAGTCGTAGGCGTTCGAGTACTGAACGTGGCCGCCTTGCAACCCTTTTTTCCATTGACCATTTACGCCGGACATCGTGATTCCGTCCTCGGTCGTTCCATGACCGGCGACACTAGAGAACCGAATTTCGCTCCAATTCGTTGACGAGTCCCCGCCGGTCGGTCCAATCAAGCGAGAGGTAGCCGCATGGCCGTCTGGAACAATCCAGTAGCCAACGCCGGAGTTTGCGCTCATGTAGTCCGACCAGTTAGACCCACCGCTCGACGCCGGAGTCGGGAAGAACAGCCATTTGTTGGGCGGCGTCATTCGGTGTACTCCACCGCGAAGATGACATCGAGAGCCGAGGAGTTCGAGGAGCAAACAAGCGTCAGGACATCGTTCGCCGAGACGCTCGTGTTTGCGAGGCTGGTCTGGTCGCCGGTTGAATCCGTGACGCTCGCAGCCTTCACGACCGCAGTCCCCACCTTCAACGTCGCGGTGACCGTCCCGCTCGCGGACTTGATGTAGAAGCCGGAGATCGTTCGATCGGTCGCCGCTCCGGGGTCGATGGTGTAGGTCTTGTCCGCTGCCGTTTCGATCTGCCCGGTGTACGAACCGACGTTGGTAACTCCGAGAACGACGCGAGCCGCAGCCGCGTCAGCCGCTCCCGGTATCGTAACCATCGGGAGTGAAGTCACGCCCGTGCCACCTCTTGCGACTGCGAGCGTTCCGCTTGTGATCGTTGTCGCTGACTGATTGTGAGCGGCAGCCGCTGCACCAATGTCACTCAGCGTCTCGGCTGCCGTTCGACCCTCGATCTTCGTACCGGCGACCCGAAGAAAGTCATCGTCTGCGACATTCGCATCCGCTTGCAGCACGTTGGTGTTGCTGATGCCTACCGCGAGCGGTGCAGCCGTTCCCAGCGTGGGCGTTCCGCTGATGTCGCTATACGCTTGGTTCGAGTTGAGCAGGGTTGAGAGCGAGGTCAATCCCGTGCCGCCGCGAGCGACTGCAAGGGTTCCCGAGGTAATGTCGCCAGCCGCGTGGTTGTGGCTTGCAGCAGCAGCACCAATATCTGAAAGCGTCTCGGATGCGCTCCGGCCTTCAACCTTTGTTCCAGCCACACGGAGGAAATCATCATCTAAAACATTTGCGTCTGCCTGCAAGACGTTCGTGTTGCTAATTCCGACCGCCAACCCTGCGGCAGTTCCGGAGTCGCTGATCTTGGACAGCGATAGGGTTGGGATGCGATCGACGCCCAGCGTGCCGCTCGTAACTTTGTCCGCACTATGAGCGTTGGGGTCTCGATCGTCGGTCAGCCTTGCATCGTTGCCGAGGATGACATTCGACGAGCCTGTTCCCGTGTCAGCGACCGCAGCGGTTCCGAGTCCACTTACTTTTGTAGAGGGCAGAGAATTGGTAATGCTGCTGGCCGCAAGATCAATTGCCAGTTCCGTAGTTTCAATTACAAGACCGCCATTAGCCTTTAGGTCTGCTGAAACGGTTGCGGTGTAATCGCCGCTGGTTGTTCCCGACTGTGTGATGTCAAGGCCGTCTCCTGCCGTAATATCAACCCCGGTTATGTCACCCGAACCCGCAGTAAAATAGGCCAGAGAAGACCAAGCAGTTGAGCCATCGCCAATTTTTAGCTTGCCGGTGTCGGTTTCGTGGGCAAGTTCGCCATTTGCAAGCGTAGGGTTTGCCGATGTCCACTGGGATGCGGTTCCTCGACGAACTTGAATTTGAACTGCCATCAGGGTTTACCCCCATCAAAAATAGAACCGTGAATAAACATGTCATCAAAAGTGGCAAACGAAGACTGGTTGTATACGCCCCCGTCAAGAACGACGTTGCCAACGTCGATAATCAGAGAGTAAACAACGGCGTCTACTAGAGATGGGTATTCAACAATGCTATTTGCCATCTATCATTTCTTCTTCTTGGACTTCTTCTTCATAACGGGCTTCTTCGCCATTGGCTTCTTCATTGCTGGCTTCTTCATTTTCTTCTTTGAACGCATGTCTTGCCCTTTCTGATCTGGCGTTAACGTAATTCATAAACTGCTCCGTGCAGTTCTTGTAATAACCTTTGCTCATCAAATGAGCGCTAGCCGTTTCAAGTTCACTAAGTTCTTGAACAAAGACCATCGAATACTCTTCGTCGGTCAACGGCTCCCAATTCGTCATTTCTTCTTCGGGTTGTCCCGTGTCAATTGTATCGTCTGGCACAAACGACATAAGAGTCAAGTTTTCGAATGCGAGGTGCGTGTTTCGTTCTTCGCACCAAACTGACAACTCTTTTTGCACGCCTTCAATTACCACAATTACAAGGCTGGCCTCTTGGTTATCCCATTCGTCACAGATGTTCATGACATCGTGCTGGGTTCCAAAGGCGATTTTTACGTCGTTGTTGACCCAAGCGGCTTTTGCATAGGGGCAAGGCGGCATCCCGTTGAAGTGTTCTGATGGAACGTTGAGAACGTCTTGGACCCAACGCTTAATCTCTTCAACAATCACGATTTTCTTTTTGGTGGGGTAGTAGTCTGTCATTCCATTCCTGTCGCGTTAGACATGTTTGAGTTGTTGCCTAGCAAGGCCCGCATCATGTCGTCGTCTCTTCCTTGCCGAGTTTGACCGCTGCGGCCTTCGCGAATGTAGCGCCGCGTAGTGACCGGGGCGCTTCTAGTTCGTTCTCCGGGCTCTTGCATCATCGCCATGTCTTCGTCGGTCATGATGCTAAGGATCTCGTCAAGCTCTGGCGTGTTGCTGTACTTGCTGACGTAATGCAAGAACTTCTGCATGTCGGGCTTGACGCCCATCTGCATCATCTGCGGAGCCATCGGCAAGATAACGCCCTGCATGACTTCCATCATGCTTTGGACCCTTTCTGCCGGACTTCGGTCTTGCATCGAATATGGAGCAATATCAAGATCAAAGTCAATAAAGTCTGCTTCTCTTACTTCGGGTCGAAAATCAGTCGCAATCTTGATGCCTGTGTCCCCGACATCTTTGCTAAACGGATACGTCCCAATCGGGTCGTAGTAAACGTATTTTGCAATGACATCCATGACCTTCTTGACTGCCGAAGTGGTGCGTTCCTGCATGTCAACGATCTTCATCGAACTGGCTTGTTTCAGAAGTCGTTCCTGACCCAACGTTTCCGCACCCTTTGCAAGACCACCAAGCGTGTCGAGGTTTCCGCCCAGATAACTGAACATGTCCTTGATCTGAATCAAGAACGCAAGACTTGCTTGATCGACACCGCCGTACCGTGCTTCTCTCGTTGCTTCGGGCCTGTCAGAACGAATCGTGTCGCCGTCATTTGCTCGCGTGATTCGTTCGCCGTCTTCTTCCGCCCCGCCCGCAACGACAGTCACGGTCTTCTGCCGGTTGGCCTGACGCCCAAGCTTGCGAAACATTTGGTTTGAAAGATCGTTGAGATCAATCAAGTTGGCAATAGGCGAGATGGGCATGAGGTTGCCGGGTACGTCGCCATAACCAAGGATGTGGTACGGACCTTCTTCGGGTCCAGTCCAATCCTTTTCGTCCACGATGTTCTGGTCGTCAAGCCCACCGTCGTCTGTTGATTGGAACGTCACAAGCTTTCGCTCGTAGGGAAGATAGATATCCCAGAACTCAACAACACGGTTCGTGTCGCGACCTTGATACCTGTCGCCGCCAATCGAAATCGAATTGATGCGATCGTCGCCTTGTTCGTTGCTTGTGCCGACAATGGTTTCTTTTAGCTTCCGAGTCTTGTCGCCAAACAGGTCTGTTTCAATGACATACTCGTAGGGAAGCTGGTATCGGTTGCCAATGTACTGCGGCTGGTCCCACTTGTTAACGGTCATATCAACAACGAAATCGTCAAGATCAACCGTCTCGGCAAACACGGACCCGGCATCGCGATACATGCCCTCCAACTCAGCGGCAGTCTCATCGTTCGGCGAAAGCCCGACTTTCATAATGCCAATTGAAAACAATGCGTCCATGACCCAGTCGTTCAAGACTGTTTCAAACCGCATTTCTTTTAGCACCTTGTTCATGACAATTTCAAGATCCAAGGCCAACGGCCTGTTTTCCGAAGACTTGGATTGAATCGTGACCCTTGGGGCTGCTGCGGCAAGCTGTCGCTTGTACACAGAGATAGCCATCTCAAGGAAATTAACCGGCATTCGTTCTGGAGCAGACTCGTCGGTGTAATGCGCACCAACGTATTGCTTTACAGCAGACGTTCGCTGACGCCGGAAAGGCTCAAGTTTACGTCGTGAATATTCAACTGCTTCGCAAAGTTTTTTGTTTGTGAGAATTCGTGACATTACCACTGCCCAGTCTTGGCTTTTGTTTTTCGGTCGTGAATCAACTTACGTCGGTGAAGAAACGAATCTTCGGGAATCACCTCGGTTTGTTTCTTCACAACCGGAAATCTGCTCATTGCTTTGCAGAGAAGGGCGTCGGCTGTGGGACGGTCGCCGTGGTTTTCATTAGCACCAGATGGATCAAGCTTGCTCAAACTTCGCGAATGCGTGATCCAGCCTGTTGCTGCATATATGATTTCGCGGCATTCGTCAAGAGCGGGTCTGGATCTATTGATAAAAGTTCCGTTGCTTAGAGCGCGACGATACTCGCCATATACCGATCTTTTTTCGTCTTTCGTGGGCCACCAGCCCGGAATATCCGTTTGCTTTTTGCTTCTGCTGGCTTCGTTGGTTCGGTAGTAAATGTTTCGGTATCCAAGCTCAAGAACAACGTCGCCGAAGTTTCTGCCGGGTCCGGGTGCTTCCCAGATCAAGAACGCTCCGACGTTGTCTGATCCTTTGAACCAGTTCGCCAACGCAACCGCGTAACGGCCCAATTGGTCCGGTCGAGTCCTTGGGTCACAGAACTCGGCCACCTTTTCGCCCGTTCGGCAATCACCAACCGAAATAACTGAATTCGAAGCGCCCGTGCCTGTTGCGATATCGACCCCAAGGGCAAACCGCCGGTCAGATGGCATTTGGTTCTGGGCATCGGGGTGAATCCAAAGCTGTAGCCGCCCATTTGGGCTGGCTGTAAAGCCTGTCACCTTCCCCCGGTCGTCAAATTCCAGTTCCCCCCTGAGATACGCAGGAACAACGTGCGTGTTGTTGTGTTTATTTAACTCTGCCGGGTCAAAGAACTGGTAATCACTTGCCGCAAAGTCAATATCTAATTCTTGAGCAATTTCTTGCGGATGAGCGCATCGCTTGCATTGCTCGTCGTACCACGGGCTTCGAGATTTTTTGCCGTCCATGTAAAGGCCCAGAGCCTTTTCAGGGTGCAGGGTCCAGTGCAAACGCCACTTTTTGATGTCTTCTAGCCGTGTTAGGTCAAAAAACGCCCCGCTAGTGCCAGCAGGGGTCGAATTGAAGATTCGGCAGTTTGTGGCATCACGGGTAGATGACAATGCCCGGTAGCTCGAATCCAACTCAAACGCCGCGTATTCGTCCAAAGCGATGGCGGTACGCCTGTCACCACGGGCCACATCGCCAGTCGTCGATTCTCCGTCGATATTGCTGCCGTTGTCGTCGTTGGTCAGCCGCAGCTTGGTCCGAGTCATGTTCGGAAGCAGCCATTTGGGCTGATTCTTGTGCAAGAAATCAATCTTCCAGAACAAGCTCTTGGGGTTGCCGGGCTTGTCAACATAGTCCTCGTTCCTGCTGACCAACAAAAAGGACAAATCAGGGCGAAAATGCCACATCCACTCAAATACCGTCAAAATGCACCAAGACGCGCCCATATCACGGCTTTTTGTGACGAGAACATCTTTGCCGGTTTGGATGCATTCGACCATATCCAGCATCAATTCGTCTTGAAACGGGTAGGTCAGGAACGGAATTGACCCATTTTCGCGTCTGGGGTCATATGTCCAGCCAAAAGCGTTGACGTAAAACAACAAATCACGTTTACATGCTGTCCAGACATCAGATGCTACTTCTCGCTTTGCCGCTGCTGACTGCAAAAGGCTGCCCCGAAAAGCCAAATTGTCGGCCATGTCTTTCGGGACAGTCGAATGTAGGTCACTCATCAGTCTTAGCCGCCAGCTGAATACGAGAGATCAAGTCCATAATCGGCTTTCCATCATCAGAAAAGCGGGTTTCAGCCTCAAGAGCCTGTTTTGTAGGCATCAATTGACGCCACATCTGACTCCAGAATGACGCTTCATTCGCGTTATTGCGTCGAGCCCACTGCAACATCGCCCAAGACTCAGCACTCGGAGCGTCTTTTGGCTCCGCATCTGCCACCATCATGAACGACGCCACCCACCGAACAGTGTCAGCAGTGCTAGCAGTCTCCGCCTTGAACTCGCTCAACTCCGCAAACCCAGAAGACAGCCCCCCAGAACTCTCGGGAGAGGACTGAGGGGCCGAGGAAGGAAGAATCTCCTCTGATGGACCGTCCGGGGGAGGCTCGTAACCCTCAGACATCAAACGATCAGCTTCCGACCAAGCCTCTTCAGCCGCATAACCGCGACCCTTCAGATCCTCACGCAAAGCAACAAAGTCCTGCCAGCGACCAACGCCAGTCCAGTGTTCCTTAATCGCCGCTTTGCTTTTTCGCTTCATGAATTCGTGTCTTCCCGGCTGACTCATGCCCAGAGTCTAGCTTTGACGCCCCGCCCGTGCGCTGCGTACCACAAGCCGAAATCAGCTTCGCGTTGTGAGGGGCTATGCATAAGGAACCGGCGGGGCGGGGGGGCGCGGGCGAGATCCTGCGAGCCTCTCGCCTCCCAGCCTCGCGCGCGCCTGCTCGTGCCGATGCCTCGTGCGTCTCCGCCTCCCATACCTCACGGGCTCGGCTGGCTCGACTCTGCCTCCCGATGAACGACTCCGCGCCGCGCCGAGGGGAGCATACCCGCAGCGTCAAGCGTCGCTGTCGCTGGCGTCAGGATCTCCACGAAGAAACCCGCCCGACCTCCGGAGAGATCGAGCGGGCTCGTGAGCGGGGCTGTGTGTGGCTCTCAATGCTTGTCGATGAGGCTTGAGATGAGGGAGAGAATGCAGACGATGCTAAAGAA
>Ga0075466_1000588_pt1 | contig 13491 bp, 17 predicted proteins | sample DEB08_DNA_16_FD_71486 | JGI IMG/M metagenome (GOLD analysis project Ga0075466, IMG submission 71486) | Aqueous microbial communities from the Delaware River and Bay under freshwater to marine salinity gradient to study organic matter... | ecosystem: Environmental > Aquatic > Marine > Coastal ... | reverse complement strand
CAAATGATACCTTCTTTACTTTATCACCATCCTTAACATATACTTGAAACTTCTTTGTTCCACCTCTAGATACTTTACCTATCTTAACTTTTCTGCCTTGGTATTCTGCTTCTTGCCATAATACTGGTTGACTATGTTCCCATATCTCCAATCCTAATGATTCGCTCACCTTAACGCATTTATCTTTACCATCCTCTGTTCCGGCATATCTATAGCCATCCCAACATGCTTTACCATCAGCACCTTTCTTTTTATCTTCATCCATCATTGATTTTATTTTCATTATACTTTCCCTATCATTGTTTTAGTTATTTCTTTGCCACCTATCTTTCTTGAATACCACCCATCTCCTGGTGCTTTACCTTTTGGATGCTTTCCATGCCAAACCATTTCTCCACCTCTTTTTGGTCCTAATACCTTTCTTACCGTCTCTTCATCATCAATAATTGGAACACCGCCTTTCTTAACAAATGAATCAAATGCACCACCACTCACTTCTACATAGTTACCAGATCTTTTTAGTTCTGCAGACTTCTTAATAAGTAAGTTTTTGATATTTGGCTTTTCGCCGTCATGACCAATACCAGTATGTTTAATACCAAATGGAGTTTTCTTTCCAAAATAAACAACATCTATCTCAGGATCTGCATCAATGTCAGCTATCTTCCAATATTTCAAATCTGGGTCTTTTATATCATCCGGAGATTTAAACTTAAGATGGCCTCCTATAGGGGCATATGCTGTTTGAATCAAATTAAATAATATTTGTTTCAATTCATCCTTTTCTGGACCAGTTGGTTCTATATATTTGTTTTTAGGAAAGTCCTCTTTAATCAATTTAGTTATAAATTTAACTCCAGGATATTTCCTTAACATATTATTTACTGCCCTAATATTCTTAGGACTATCATCCATGAAGTATACTGTATCATATCCTTTTTTGATCTGAGACTCTATCCAATCTGCTTTATGTATTGGATTAGAACTTCCTAACGGAACTACATATGCATCTATTCCTATTGTTTTTAAGAAACTAGTCACCGGCTGGCCTATTCTTCTTGCAGTTAATATAGTTACCTTTCTAGCTCCTCTTGAAGATCTTCTAGCCTTATCCAATTGTTTTTTTAATAACGCTGCATTTTGTTTTATCAATCTAGGATTCTGTAATTTCCTATCAAAGTCTTTAAAGTCAAATTGTTCATCTGGCTTTGGATTATATACTGCAAACTCCGCAGGATCTAATTTTTTGATAGTACGTCCATTACGTGTGACATATATCCATGCATCAGATTTAGCCAATGTATCATCAAAGTCAAATACTGATAATACCTTTCCTTCTTTTAATATGTTTTTTAGTTTTATCATTTTATATAAATATGATACCAACTATTAATCATGGCTACAATGTTCACAATAACACTTCTCTCTGGGAGTAGTACGAGTTACTTCATTTCCTTTTGTATCTCTAACAGTAACGCCGGCTAATGCTTTTGGTTTAACCATTATATCATCAATGGTCAAATCTCTAACTTTACATTTGCAGTGTTCGCATACTTCTTCTATTGTTTGTACGCCCTTCTTTATAGTTAGACGAATCATTATGATATATCTTTACTTTCAATTAATGTATATGAAAATGAATTACCATGGATTTCACGTGCTACCTGGCATATATCTAAAAATTCATGCCAATCGTCATTACTACCAATTACTTGGCAGCCTGCTGACCATTTATCTACTCTTGTTGATTTGCCGCCGGTTCTTGAAGTTGCTCTATGAATATTGATTCCATATATTCCTTCTTTAACACTTTCTTCGATAAGATCATACTTACCATCTAAATTTGCATCTCTATAAACTTTAACTGGCTTCTTTTGTCCTAATGCTAAATACTTACCTTGGTGTAATCTTAATTTATGAGATCCTCTATATTGTCCTGGTTTTAGGATTGCAACACCATCAGGGTTTAATATATTTTCTACCCAATGAGTTCCTGGATCAGTTGTACATGCAAATTCATGATACATCCACTCGCCATCTTCTTTCTTATATGCGATAGTTATTAAATCATCAAATGCATTTGTAACTCTACCATTTGTTTTAGAATTTCTGATTCCTATGATATTGACATCATATGATTTGTTACTGTTATCATGAAAATATTTATAGCCCATTCCTTCGACTACATTCATGATTTGTTCTCTTGTATACATTCCAATTCTCCTTTGTTATTATTTGGTTTATAATAAATATCCTAGGAGCGTTGATCTAATGGGCTTTTTTTATTTCGTTTGTTCCTTTTACTCGAATCTCGTTTGAACTCTTCAAACTTTTGCTCTTTCCTTCTAGGTACTTTTTGCTTATATGGCTGATAGTCATCTATCCTATCAATTCTAATCTTTGGCATTACTCTTGTATTCTAACTTTTAGTTTTTTAATTTTATCTAGAAATTCTTCAATTGTATAATCCTTTCCTTTCTCATCTTTAATAATAAAATTATCTATGTCTGCATATTGACCAATAAAATCTGTATTACCTTGTTGTTCTACAGCATTCATCAATATATTTAATCCTCGCTGTGCCCAAAATGTTTTGAATGACGCATCTCCTAATTGATTGACGGAGTTAACTGTATCGGCTTCTGTATTACCTGGGTATAAAATATAATATCTCATATTACTGCTCTTCCTTTTTGGCTTTCCCAGTCTCTATTGTTTCTAATCTTATCATTTTTACTATCTGTTGCTTGTAACATAATAGGCTTCACATAAGAATCTAATTCCATTGCAACACTTATTAATGCCTTAACATCTTTTGGAAAACAATGGCCTCCATAACCAAAATCGCCGTCCGGTCCTGGAACGTTCCAATGTGAATATCCTAACCTTTCATCATGTTTTGCATATTCAATTACTTTGTCATAATCTATATCTAAATATTCACATATCTCATACATCTCATTTGCAAATGAAACTTTAGTTGCTAGAAAACAGTTTGTAACATATTTTACCATTTCGGCATATGTTGATCCTGTTTTTATAATCGGAACTTTTGGAAATGATTTTCTAAATACTCTAGCTACTTTTGTAGTTGCAGGTCTAGGACCGCCTACTATAATTCTATTTTGATTTTTGAAATCTTCAATTGAATTTGCTTCTGTTAAGAATTCTGGATTAAATACAATATCAATATTTGTATACTTTTTATTCCATCCTTCAGTTGTGCCTGGAGGTATTGTTGATTTAACTACCACTATTGTTTTACCTAATTCATTTAATTCTTCTAACACTGGTTCTATAATTCCTAAATGACATGAACCATCCCTTTCCATTGGAGTAGGTAAACATAAAAATATAATAGTACTTTTACTGTATAGTTCTTTTAATGACGAACATGTACTATCTTTAGCAATATCATATGTTTCAATATTATAATGTTTTGCAAGTCCTTCATTAACTGCTGTGCCGACAAATCCTTGTCCTATAATTCCTATACTTTTCATACTTCTTCTTTTATATAATCTTCTAAATTAATTTTTGGTTCCCATGCTAATATGTCTGATGCTAACGAATAATCAGCTAAAGTTTCTTGTGCCTCTCCTGGTTTGTTAGGTCCGTATTGTACTATAACACCAAACATATCAGCTACTTCTTTTATAGAATAATTCTCACCTCTACCAAATTCAAATTCATGTCCATATGCTTGTTGTTTCATGATTCTATTTAGTCCATCCACAATATCATCAACATGGGTAAAATCTCTTCTTTTAGTCCCATCGCCATATATTTCACAAGGCATTTGCCTTTCAATATTACTTAACCAACGTCCAATCAAAGTTGTATATCCTCCCTCTGTTAGTTGATATGGTCCATATACATTATAAAATCTAGCTGTCGACGATCTTAACCCAAAATGTTTTTGATATAACTGAATAATTTCTTCGCCCATATCTTTACTAAAGGTATATGGATTTGAAAATTTACCTGAATGGTGTGATGAACTGCCGGCATATACTAGAGGTATATTCTTTTTTGTGCAATATTGTACTATCTTATATGTTCCGTTAAAATTAGTATCGATATACTTTTCCGGATGTTCAAATGATGGCTGTATCCTTGCTATTGCTGCTAAATGGAATACTATATCATAACTACGTTCAAGATGCCAATCGCCGTCGTTAATATGACAATCATAATATTCTACATTCTTATGATCAATTTCATTTTCGTATTTACCGGTGGAGTAATTATCCAAAGATGTTACATGATGCCCATCTTTTAATAATTTCTTGATTAAGTTTGTGCCGATAAAACCAACACCTCCTGTTACTAAGATATGCATATTAATTCTTCTTCGTATGTTTTTAGATCGTTTATTGTTATTTGTAAGTTACCTATTTGGAATGTACCTATCTCTAACTCTTTATCATTGGCTAATATTTCTGACATATTCTGTATATGCCTAAAATCTTCATTGCTAAATCTATTACCATCTATTTCAATGAGTATTTCATTTTGTTTTTCATCAACTGATGTAAATACTCTATCCAATAAATTATATGAAGTAAATGGCTGTTCTAATGTAATATACTTCATTCTTAATATATCTGTATACACTGTACTACACCATGGTTCAAGAACTTTTAACAGTTCTAAATTAGCATTCTTAATAATGAACCCAATGTCATACTTGGGAGGAACAATTGGTTTCATCAATGAATCATGTTTACAATAATGTCCCCATTTTCTAATAAACTCTCTAGTAGATTTTTCATTTTGCTTTAGCCATTCATCCGTCTCTCTATTCTTCATAAACACTTCACCATTCGGATTTCTTTTAGCTCCGTCAGCAAACCTTGAACCCCTACATGTCATATGATATACACATCCTCCCCATGTTTGTATAAATTTAATACCATTCAATTGAAACCTATTAAATATATCCGTATCTTCTTTTGATTGCGGAGCAAACAATGGATCATGTCCACCTATCTCTTGAAAGTCCTTTTTATAAAATGCCCATGGTGCAAATATGCCTTCTGTTATCTTTGTCAATTGTTGTAACTGAATATCTTTAAACCAATCCAATAATTCTTGTTCTCTAAATTCTTCTGGTTCGATTCCAAAATCAATTAACATTTTTTCTGGCCCTGGTGGATGTAATGGTGGTTCAATTCTTGTAAGAGATACAATTGTTTTCTCTTTCAATTTATGATCAATTTGATCAATTGCCCCAGGCATTAAATACATATCCGCATGGTATATCATACAAACATCATGACTAGCAACTTCATTTACTAATCGATCATATAATATTGTATGTCCTAATCTAGTAGGTCCTTCATTCCTAATTGCCTTGAAATTAGAATCCTTTTCTATCATTTCTTGACACCAGTCCCATGTACCATCATTACTAAAGTCATCTGCTACACATATTTCTACTGTATGCTTTCCTTGATTCTTTCTTATTGAATCATATGACCACTTAAGATATTTAAGATTATTTCTTCCTGGTTGTATTAAACTAATTTTCATAATAAGTAACTTTAATATAAATATTCATATGTCGCCTGTATCCATGCACCAGGCGTTGGTTTTATTCCACAATTGAAATGACAAACATATCCATACCTTGTAAACATGAAATCATTTCCTAATAACTCAGATCTATTAAGGTCTTGCATATTCCATTCATACCCTAATACTTTATATTCATCTTTTAGTTCTTTATTAACAAAGAAATTGAATATCGGCTGATCATGGCCTACACCGTAATGTTTTTGCATCCATATAATTTTAGATCGATTAGCCTCATAAAATTGTTGTATCGATTTGAAAAATTCTTTATGACTTTTATTAAATACCATTACTCCAGAATTGAAATAATTAAAATATGGAAATTTGAAATTATCAAATAGTTCATATGAATAATTTTCCATACTTCGTATCATCCAATCTTTATCTCCAAAATTAGGAACTGCGCAAAACTTATGTTCTGATATATCAAATATGTTCGGTGCATTTGGAGTAATAATTGTATCAGAATCTACATATAATACTTGATCATATTCTATTTCATTTGCATCCAAAATATCTAAAATATACATTTTCGTCCAATGTGGTGTCATATACTCTAAATCAGCTACTAATTCATTCAATACAAATAATTCACAATCATATTTTTTAGCGTATTGTTGCCAACTCTTTATAGAATAATCGTACCCTTGATTTCTTGAACGATCATCTTTGACGATATTTATCATGAAGATTACATTTTTCATATGTAGTTTTCCTTTATCATGTTCCATGTTTGAGACATTAATTGATTTCGCATCTTTCTATCAAATCCTGAAAATTTCCATATATTGCCATACTTGATAAAATATGGTGTTTTATCATTTAATTGCCAATTATGTCCTAACCATCCAAACCTAGTCATATGATTAATATTAAATGATGGATCTAATGAAAATTCGAAATCTATATTATCTTGTTGTAACATATAATTATATACTGGCTGATCTGTGCCTTTCTTTACATCTTTTTCTAATTGACATATCATATCATAATTGTCAAAATAATATTTTTTTAAGTCTGATAAAAACGATAGATGTGATTTTGAAAATATCTGAAATCCGCAATCGATATATCTTTTAATATCAAACTCCATATCATTGAACATTGATCTATATCCATCTATTCCAGACTGTATCCATCTTAGATTTTCTAAACTCTGAAATACATTTAATTTGTTGGAACACATATCAAAGAAATTAGGAGCATTCCATTTTATCATATAACTAGCATCAATAACTGCTACCTTATCCCAATCTATATCTTTCAACATCAATTCCAATTCAAACCAACGTGTCCATGTAACTTTATGATCATTGGTATCATATGATGTCGTGTCATATTCTATAAATTCGACATTATTCTTTTTACACCAATACTGCCAAGTAGATTTTGAATATTCAAAATACTCAAAATTACCATGTTTGTCACATACTGTAGGATTGTTACTCTTTACGCCAACCCAAAATACCACGTTCATATTCTAATATTTATCTATTACTTTTTCTATATTATTCCATGTATCTCTATATACAGATTCATGAAAATGTTTAAGGTATAATTCTTCTGCTTTATTACTACAATATAAGTAAAATTCTTCGTCTTTCCTAAGTTTTTCCATTAATTGTTTTGCTTTTTTTATATCATCAGGCTCAACTGATAAATCTGGAAAACATATCCTCTGTGTATTAGCGTGTATATTTCCTATACAAGGAATACCTAAATATGCACAATTCAAATAAAAAGTTCCGCCAATTGAATTAGGATTCAAATGTACTGCATATCTAAATTTACTCAGTCTAATAATCCATTCATCCCATTCCATATATGGTAAATGTTCTATGTCTTCTATATTTAATTCAGCTTTTTCCATTCTACCCATTTGTGGTGCATAAATCTTTTCTCCAGATGAACTGGCTACCATTAATGAATTGAATCCTCCATACCAATGTACTAAGTTTCCTCCTATAACTATATCTTGTCTATCATTAATATGAGTTAAAAGTACATTATCAATTGGATCTTCAATCATCAATGTAGGATTGATATAACAATTCTTTTCTAAAAGTCCTTCATAATATTCCTTATCTCGATCATTATGAGCTAATACAAAATCTGCTTCTGCCATTATATTGAAAAACCATAAAGATTGTATTAATGGTAATGATTGAAAGTACCATGATGGACCTTCTTGCATAAATGCATATTTCTTACAAACTCTTTTTAGTTCAGTTACTACATCAAAGTTCATAAATCTTTCAACATGTTTTGGAATAATAATTACTCCTAAATCATAAGTGTTATCTGGTAACTGTTGTAATTTTAAAATGTTATGGTGTATTGCATCCTGTGCTACCCACCATGCATACTCCGTACGCATATTTTTATGATAGCGATTTATCTTACCATCAAATGTCATTTCTGAAAACCATGCTATATTCATAAATTTTTCTTTTTCTTTAAAGCAACAATTGTTTGAGTAGTATCTTTTACAGAGTCCACAACATCATAATACTCTGTAATAACATGATATTCTGATCTTGCCCAATAGTCATGTATAAATACTATAGAGTCCTCATGTATATAATTTAGTATCTTAAATGCACAATCTGCTCGAGCTCGTCCATCTATTAATACTATATCATATAATTTAGTATCTAATTTATCTACCAAGTCTATATATTCATGAAATATAAATCTATTCTTTGGATATATACAATATTCTAAGTCTGGTATATTGTTTGTACTAAGGTTACTCAATCTATGTAATGCAATCGCATGTTTGTCATAGAAAGCTTTTTTTGCTGTCGGAACTTCTTTTGAAATGTCTATCAAATGAAAATCTATATTATTTAGAGTATCCTTTTCAATTTTATTCTGTACTTCAACATACCAATCTAAATTATGTTCTATACTAGTATATTCTTTTACCAGAGGTGAAAATGTAACAGTACTTCCTCCACAGCCCCATTCTAACATTTTATGATTAGGTTGTAGATATTTCAATATCATTTCTTTTTCTCTAATGTCCATCCATAGTTCTATTTCCATACGTCTTTCCATGTAAATGATTTATAATTTGGATTGAATAAGTTTAAATAATTCTGTTCACACATTTTATTTGCTTTCGTGTACCAATCATGAACCTTTCTTTGCGCACCAGGGTCTGTTTTTTCAATACCTTCTTCTCCTTTGATATACATTCTTTTATCAGGATGTTTTCTATTATGTACTAATAATATGTTTTTAATTATGTATTGAGGTATATTTCCTAACACTTTATTTGTCATCCACATAAAGGCAGAGTCTTCATGAATAAAGAAAACTGATCTAGGAATATTAACCCCTGCTTTTATAACTTCTGATGATATAACTAATCCACATCCATTAAATTTATGTTGAGGTGCTATTCTAACATCTAACTCCTCTACTTTTTCATTTATAGAATTCATTTCAGATTGTTTCATAGAATATCTTAAACTCCACCAGTTTTTAGTATCGCCTTCAATAAATGGCTTATCCGTAAAATCTGTATGTTCTATTATCTTCCAACTATCATCCCACATCTTACATGTACCAAAGAATGCTAAATACTTTGGATTATTATTTTGTAATGATGTTTGGTGTAAATTATCTAATATCATAAATGTTTGTTTTGGTATTAAGGAGTCACTCTCTCCCCACATTAAAACATCTACTTGATCACAATATGATTCATTAAACTCTCTCCTATAATCTGCTATTGTATATAAGTCATCTGTATAACGAATATTTCCAAAATTACATATTGATTCGATTTTTTCAATACATTTATTTAATTGTTTTTCTGATATACATCTTTCTAGGTCTTGATTCATTACAACTATAAAGTCGACTATAACTTGTCCATCATAATGTTCTAGGGCATCTTTCAGTGAATCTACATATTCTTCAATGATATCACATTCATACCATTGTACCAAACATCCTATTGCAAATTTAGTTTTCATACCAATTATTTTTTATATATTCTACAATTTCATTATAGTTACCTATACCAATGATATTAGCTCCTGATAATTTTTTTAACCAAGAATCTGTATTGAACATTGCCCTGCCTCCTTTTCGATGATGTTTCTTCCACCCTTCCCATTGATATATTAATACATCGCCACCAAAATAAGCAGAAACTTTGCAATTACCTCCAGAAGTAGTTAAGTGTTTCTCACTTGTAGCTTCCATCATAAATTGAGCTGTTGTAAAATCTAATTCAGGATTGGACTCTAATACATGTTGTATAGTAACAACATTAGGATATTTGTCATGAATTAATTCATAATCTCCTGGATCATGCAATGGATTATGATCTTCGAAGAAATTTTTAGAATTAGGAATTGGTCGTATATACAATATCTGATATTTGTCTGATAACATCTCTATAACTTTTTCGAGAAAAGGTAAACTATAATGAAATACAGAAGCTAGGCGGTGCCTTACATCATTATTCCTACATAATGTTGGATGTACTAATACAGGTTCCATATCTGTAGATAAATTATATTTTTCAATTGCTTCTTTACAGTATGGCTGTTCCCAATCATATGAAAATTTATTATTGATAACTATGGTCGGCTTATCATATTTAAGTTTATCCTTAAACATTTCCTTTAAGGGCGGTGGACACCATTTATATCTTTCATTATCTTGTGCCCACCTAGGACCGTCATGAACATAGATGTCCGGCGGATTGTTTATTATAAAGTCCCCTTCCCGATTAGGTATTATATGATCTGATGTTGTAATTAATTCATAAAGACTTTTCAATTTAGGTTTAATCCTGACCGTATGAGGATGGTCATTTTTTACACACCAATATACATGGGGCAACCCTCTAATCATATCTAAACCAAATTCTGTATTTTCACGTATTGTCATCATATTACATTACATTCCTTAAGAAAATTATCAGTCTCTGAAGATTTCATTAAACTCCAATCTGAACTAAATTGCCATGGTTTATCGTTTATTACAGAATCTGTAATCATAAAGTATGAATCGTGATTTTCAGTCCTAAATGATTCCACTTCACTTATCATAGCTTCATGAAGTTTCTCTCCTGGTCTTATTCCTATATAACTTAATTTAATGTTGTCATTACCATATGCACGTCCCAATGATTTAGCTATATCAACTATCTTTAAAGCCTTAATTCTAGGAACTATAATTTTACCATGAGAATCTTTATAATTATAACTCCAATCAATTAAATCTACAGCATCTTCTAATGTCAAAAGAAATCTAGTCATATCTTTATGAGTAATAGGCAATGTTTTAGCTCCATCATTCAATAACTTTTTAAAGTAAGGTATTACAGAACCAGTTGATTCTAAAACATTACCATACCTACATAAACATACTTTTACATTATTTTGTTTATTAGCAAAGTCAATATATAATCTTTCTGATATAGCTTTACATTGGCCATACACATTGATAGGAGCACATGCTTTATCTGTTGATATAAACATTAATGTCTCTATTTGATGATTACATGTTATAATAGCATCAATAAGATTTTTATGTCCTATTATATTAGTCTTAACACTTTCGTAAGGATTTGATTCACATATTGGAACATGTTTTAATGCTGCAGTATTTATAACTACATCTGGCTTATATTCATTTAGTGTATATATTATCGATTCTTTATCCTTTATATCACCTATCTGATATATAGCATCTGGAAAGTTTCTTTGCATGTTAACATGTTTATGTTCATCACGCGAAAATATTACTATTTGATTATTAGTATAATATCTTTTTGTTAAAGTTTTTCCTAAGGCTCCCGTACCTCCTATTATTAATATTTTCTTATCTTTCATAACGTCCTTAAATTTTATACTTTAATATAATAATTTTTTTTCAAAAAAACAAATTAATTTATATTGTTTGTTTCTAAACTTACTAATATTTTTTTACCCTTAAAGTTAAAATATGGCAATGGCCGATCATCGAAAGTCCATGCTCGTATAAAATCATATATTTCTTCTATAGGCATACCATACTCAATTTCTAAATTTTTATTAGAATCTTTATCATAATAAATAAACTCCGGATCTGGTTCTAGAAATGTTGTAACAGCATTGTTGATAATTTTTTGGAAATTATTTATGAATATATCAAATGCTAATAATTCTACTTTCATAAACAATGTTTTTGCAGTATCTGATTCTGTAATATCACATTTGTAGCTATCAATTATAGGACCGGCATCTAATTTTGGAGATACATAATGTATCGTCGTTCCATGTTGCCAATTGGATAATTTTCTAGCATTTGCAATTGCCCAACTAGTTGAGTATCGACCTCTATATTTGAGTAGGTATGAATGATGAATATTAACTATACCCCCCTTAACCAAATTAATATGTTCTTTACTTATAGTCTTCCAATAATTGATAGAAAATAATATATCAGGAGACTGTTTTAATAATTCTTCTATAGAATCAAATATCTGTAACTTATTATCTTTTGCAACTTGTTTAAGTCTATCATTCCACCACCCATTAAATGGAGGAACTACAACACCGACAATACTAGCATTATTTTGACTGACCATCCATTCGAGTATCTTACAAGATAAATTTCTACTACCTAATATACCAATTCGTTTCATATCTTATTGATAAGTGCTTTTGCTATTATATTAATATCATCATCCGATAACCACCATCCACATGGCAATGATATTTGATGTTTACTAAAATAATCTGTTGCTGGTAAATCTGTCAAACTTTCTTTGAAACATGTATATGGATGATTAGGAACATGTACCAATCCAGCATTAATTCCTTCTGCATTTAGTTCTTCGACTATTTTATCTCTATCTAGATGTTCAGCTAACATTACAGTATATACCCAAAATGATGGAGTAGAATCAGATGGATATATCAAAGGTGTTATGTGTTCATTATCAATAAATAATTTTTCGTAAAGTAATCCGTTATTTGTATGGGTATCAACAATATTATTAACATGCGGTATTTGTGATAATCCTATTGCTGCTGATATATTATTCATATGGAATTTATATCCGGCTTCTTTTACATCTACCTCCCATCGTTGTCCTTTCCATTCACCCTTTTCATCCTTAGTAGCTTCTCTATCTATACCAAACCATTTTAATGTTTTTGCTCTATTGAAATCTAAATCATTTGTATTTATAACCAACATACCTCCATCTCCGCATGTAACATGTTTAATAGCCTGTAAACTATAGCATGTGTAATCAGCTGAATGATGAATTTGTTTATTATTGAATTTGGCACCTAATGAATGAGCAGCATCTTGAATTAACTTTATATCATGTTTTTTACAAATTGATCTCAATTGGTCTAATTCACACGGAATGCCGGACCAATTAACACATAAAACAGCTTTTGTTTTATCTGTAATTAATTTTTCAATTTTATTTGGATCTATATTACCTGTTTTAGGATCAATATCTCCCCATACTATTTTTGCGCCTAAATTATGAATAGGAGTATTTGATGCGACACATGTCATTGATGTAGATATAACTTCATCACCTGGAGATACTCCGGATAATTTTAATGCCAATGTCAATGCCGATGTACAACTGTTAACTGGAACTACGTTTTTATGATCAAAATATGATTTAAAGTACTCAGTTAATTCTGTAACCTTTTCTCCTTCATTGATGAAGCCACTATTTAATACTACTTCTAATTGTTTCAGTGCAGATTCAGTATCTACATGTACTTTGAATATTGGATATTTCATTGTTTGTCTCTATCTTTAATATATGCTCTTGCTTTTCCTAATTTGCTTATTTCGTCCGGATCATCTGGGCGAGCTACGAATAATGCTTTGCTTCTGTTTTCAGATTCTGCATCCTTTAAAATGCTCCATAATATA
>Ga0075466_1000586_pt1 | contig 13518 bp, 10 predicted proteins | sample DEB08_DNA_16_FD_71486 | JGI IMG/M metagenome (GOLD analysis project Ga0075466, IMG submission 71486) | Aqueous microbial communities from the Delaware River and Bay under freshwater to marine salinity gradient to study organic matter... | ecosystem: Environmental > Aquatic > Marine > Coastal ... | reverse complement strand
AGGAGTCGAAATAATAAGTGAAGCAACACCTTATTTTCACACTATGGCAAGGTTAATTGAAAATAACTTGACCGAAGAAGAAATAGAAGTTGCAAAAAATATATTTAAAAAAATACAAAAAAACATTAATGGTTCTGTCGTAGGACCAATGATTTAATTAAACTATTATGAAAAAAACAATTCAATCAATTATTGGAGCAGTACTTATTTTAGCCTTCTCTGGGTGGGTTTTTGGTGTGTTTTCTAGCAGTAAAAAAACTCCTGAAAAAAACACAACCGTTACTTTGAAAAGTGTAGTGACTAAAAAAGTTGTTAATTCTGTTTTACCCATCCAAATAAAAAGTACAGGGTCAATTCTAGCAAAAGATAGAACTGTTTTGTATTCTGAGGTTCAAGGAATATTTCAGCAAACTTCTAAGCCTTTCAAACCAGGTGTTAGATACAGCAGAGGACAGGCATTAATCCGTATCAATAATACTGAGTATGCTGCTTCAGTAAAATCTCAAAGAATTAATTTCAAGAGTTTAATAACTGGGACTTTGGCTGATATTCAATTTGATTATCAAGAAGAATTAATAACATGGAAGAACTACGCAAATTCAATTTCTCCAGACAAATCATTGCCTGCTTTACCAAAATCAAGTAATGAGAATTTCACAAATTACATTTCAGGAAAATCTGTTTTTTCTAATTATTATTCAATTAAAAATTTAGAAACTAGACTAGCAAAATATGTGATTACAGCTCCTTTTTCTGGAGTTTTAGTTGTAGCTAATATAACTCCTGGAACCCTAGTTTCTCCTGGTCAAAAATTGGGTGAATTCATTAAAATTGGTATTTACGAGTTGGAATTAAATGTAAATGCAAGCATGACAGACTTCCTTAAACTGGGTAAAAAAGTAACTCTATTTAATACCGACCATTCTAGTAGCTATCAAGGTGTTGTTTCAAGAATAAATTCTCAAATAGATAGAGCTTCACAAACTGTTCAATTATTTGTGGAAGTCCGTTCTAATGATTTAAGCGAAGGAGAATATTTAGAGGCTGACATAAATGCTCAAAACGTTTCGAATGTTTATGAAATTAACAGAAGCCTCATAGTTGATGAAAACAATGTTTTTATTGTGGAAGATGGCTTGTTGGTAAAACAACCAATTTCTATAATTCATACCAATGAAAATTCACTGATAGTGAAAGGGATAAAAGATTCTTCGGAATTAATAGCTGTCCCTGTTCCTGGTGGTTATGAAGGAATGAAAGTTTCTATAAAAAACTAAATCCTTAATCTTTAAAAAGAATGAAAAATTTATTAGCATACTTTATTAAATATCCCATAGCTGGGTGGATAATCGTAATTGGATTTATCCTGTTTGGTTATTTTGGATTTACAACACTATCATCTTCCTTTTTCCCTTTATCAGAATCTAGGATTATTACTGTTAATCTTACTTATCCTGGTGCTTCCCCCGAAGAAATGGAGGAGGGCGTAGTCCTTAAGATTGAGGATAATCTAACGGGAATTGTTGGCATTGATAGGGTTACTTCTAAATCTTATGAAAACACAGCTTCAATTACTATTGAAACATTCAAAGGGTTTGACACAGATGTAATTTTGGCTGATGTGAAAAATGCCGTAGACAAAGTTCCTAGTTTTCCTAGCGGAATGGAACCCCCAGTAATAGCAAAGAAAGAAGCTACAAGGGAAACTATTGCCTTCTCGGTAAGTGGAGAGGGAATTCCTCTTAAGGTTTTAAAACAAAGGGCTCAATTAATTGAAAAAGATCTTTTACGAAAAGATGGGATTTCTCAAGTTTCAATAAGTGGTTTCCCTGATGAAGAAATAGAAATTGCGGTAACTGAAGCCGGATTAAGAGCTTATAATTTGAGTTTCCAACAGGTAGCAAATGCTGTAGCAAAAAACAGTTTAATTACAACTGGAGGGTCAATTAAAACAGATGCTGAAGAGTATTTAATTAGAGCCAGTTCAAGAGCATATTATGCAAATGAATTGGAAAACATTGTAGTTAAATCTAATGCCAATGGAAATGTCGTTTTATTAAAAGAGGTAGCTACTTTAAGGGATAAGTTCAATGAAAACCCTAATGCTATATTTTTTAATGGGAATAAATCTGTAAACATTACTATACAAAATACAAACAGTGAAGATTTGGTTTCTACTGCAGAATTCGTAAAAGAATATATTGTAAAGTACAATCTAGAATCGAATGATGCAATGTTAAATGTTACTTCGGATTCTTCCATTACTTTAACACAAAGAACAGACCTTTTATTGAATAATGCCTTAATAGGAATGTTATTGGTTTTATTAATATTATCCGTTTTTTTGAAACCAAGAATTGCAATGTGGGTAGCTTTTGGTCTTCCAATTTCTTTCTTAGGGATGTTTGCTATTGCTGGTCAGTTTGATGTTACTATTAATGTATTATCCTTATTTGCAATGATCATTGTAATAGGAATATTAGTGGATGATGGGATTGTAATTGCTGAAAATATTTTCTCTCATCATGAGAGAGGGAAATCACCAGTTCGTGCTGCAATAGATGGAACATTAGAAGTGATTCCACCTATTATTTCAGCTATTCTTACAACTATGTTGGCGTTTTCTACTTTCCTGTTTTTGGATGGGAGAATAGGAGAGTTTTTTGGAGAAGTTTCTGTAATTGTATTGATTACACTCTCTGTCTCATTAGTTGAAGCTTTAATAATTTTACCGTCACATATTGCCCACTCCAAGACGTTACAGAAAAAGACAAAACCTTATAAAATAAACTTAAAGGCGGAACAGTTCATGAACTATCTACGTGATAATATGTACGAACCTGTTCTTAACTTTTTCTTGAAATTTAAACTAGTAGGTTTTGCAATTATGGTTGGTTTATTATTAATCACGATTGGAGGAATGAAAGGAGGAATTATCCGAATGACTTTCTTTCCACAAATTGCGAGTGATAGAGTTCAGGTAACATTAAACATGCCTCAAGGAACTAATGAAAACTTAACGGATTCATTAATTACTAACCTAGAAAAGAGTGTGTGGCAAGTGAATGAGAAATTCATGAGCAAACAAACAGATGGTGACTCAGTAGTATTAAATATAATTAAAACAATTGGGCCAGGATCTTCTAAAGCTTCACTTACAATCAACTTGCTTCAAGGGGAATTACGAACTATATCTTCTCCAGAAATAACCAATGCAATACAAGATACTGCAGACGAAATTATTGGCGCAGAGAGTTTAGTGTTTGGTTCTGGAGCAGTATTTGGGGGTTCTCCGATTGCCGTTTCTTTATTAGGAAATAAAATCGAAGAATTAAAGGCAGCCAAAAAAGAACTAAAAGATGCTCTTTCTCAAATTGAAGGAATAAAAGACATTACAGATAATGACCCTCAAGGTATTAAAGAAATTACTGTAAACCTTAATCCAAATGCATACTTACTTGGTTTTACTCTTAATGATGTCATGGGGCAGGTTCGTAGTGCATTTTTTGGAGCACAAGCAGAAAGATTTCAAAGAGGTGAAGACGAAATAAAAGTGTGGGTGAGGTATGATGAAAAGGAAAGAAAATCAATTAATAATTTAAACAACATGCAGTTGGTTGCTCCTTCCGGAGCTCGTGTTCCTTTTGCAGAAATTGCTAGTTATAATATTGCTCGTGGAGAAATTTCAATCAACCATCTTGAAGGACAAAGAGAAATTCAAGTAAAAGCCGATTTGGTAAATCCAAAAGCAAGTGCATCCGATTATATGGCTAACATTAAAGATTCGATAATGTCTTCAATCTTGGCGAAATATCCTTCTGTAGCTCCATTGTATGAAGGACAAAACAGAGAAGCAACAAAAACACAAAAATCAATAAATCCTACTGGACTAATTATTTTAGTATTTATCTATATTGTAATTGCATTTACATTCCGTAGTTACAGCCAACCCTTTGTACTTATCGCACTTGTTCCTTTTAGTTTAATTGGAATAGGATGGGGACACTGGATTCATGGATTCTCAATAAATATTCTTTCTGGATTAGGAATTATAGCTCTGATAGGTATTATGGTTAATGATGGACTAGTTCTCATCAGTAAGTTTAATTCCAACCTAAAGCTTGGGATGACATTTGATGAAGCTTTATCAGAAGCTGGTAAATCAAGATTCCGTGCAATATTTTTAACTACAATTACAACTGTTGCTGGACTTACTCCACTTATTTTTGAAACAAGTTTACAGGCTCAATTCTTGATTCCAATGGCCATTTCTATTGTGTATGGAATTATCATTGCAACTGTTCTTACTCTGCTTTTACTTCCAGTATTTTTATCTACCGTAAATGGTATAAAAGTAACTGTATTATGGTTCTGGAGATCTGATGAATGGGCTTTTTGGAATACTGAAAAACCCTCAAAAGAATCAGTAGAAAGAGCTGTAAAAGAACTTTATGCTGGTCATGAGGAAGAAGAGGAAGCGCCAAAATTAATTGCATCACAAGAAAACAATTTAGAAGATGAAACAACTATTTAAAATAATAACTCTCGCTCTTTGTATTCCATTGACTGGAGTTGCTCAAGAAACTTTGACTGTTGAAGATGCAATTGCAATTGCTCTTAAAAACAATTACGATATAAAGTTGGCTGATAATTCTTTGCTACAAGCAGAGAACAACAAAAGCATTTACAACTCAGGTTTTTTACCGACTTTAACTGCTAGTGCCAATGCAAAATATTCTAATTCTAATGCAACACTTACTAATCAAGCTGGGCAAGAAACTTCCATTGATGGAATTAAAACATCAGGCTATGGTGGTTCTGTTGGCTTAAATTACATTCTGTTTAATGGTGGTGCTCGAAAATTTCAATATGATAAATTGAAAAATATGTTTGAACTTTCTGATGCAAATAAGAAGATTCAAATTGAGAATACTTTGATTGATGTATATACTACTTTCTTTAATGTAGCAAGAGCTCAAGAGCAACAAAAAACAATTGAAGAGGCGTACAATATATCTAAAGAAAGATTGGATAGAGTTACTGTGCAACAACAATATGGAAAGAAAACAACTTTAGATATTCTTAATGCAAAAGTAGATGCTAATCGTGATAGCATTAATATGTTAAATACAGCTGTGTCATTAGAAAACAACATCCGTAACTTGAATTTTTTGTTAGGGCGTGAAATAAACACTCCATTTAAAACAAGTATGGAGGTTATTTTAGATGAAAGTTTATCTTATACAGACCTTTTAGAACAATTAAGAGCTGACAACAATAGTTTAAAACAAATAGGGATAAACCAGTCTATATCTGAACAAGAATTAAAAATAAATAGAGCTGGATGGTTGCCTAGTGTTTCTACTAATGTATCTTATGGATTAAATTATAATGACAATGGTCCTGCAGGTTTTTTAGCTGAACAACAAACTACTGGTCTTAATGCTGGAATTAACTTAAGCTGGAATATTTTTGATGGAGGAACTACAAAAGTTCGAATGCAAAACGCCAAAATAAATCTTAAAACTCAAGAGCTGAACAAACAGAAGCTTAGTTTGAATCTAGAGAATCAACTTGCAAAATTTTGGGCAGAATATTCTACTCAAAAAGCGATAATAGAAAACGAGAAAATAAATGTAGATATCAGTAATCAAAACTTCTTGAAATCAAAAGAACTATTCAACTTGGGGAGAGTAACTTCACTTGATTTTAGACAAGCACAACTGAATTTAATTAATACCAAATTGAATTTGCTAAATGCAAAATACAATGCAAAAATAGCTGAATTACAGTTGAAAAAATTTGCAGGGTTATTGAAGTAAAGATTTTACTTCGTTTTATTCATATCAGATTGTGAATAGCTAATTGCTTTCGCTTAATTTACTTAAGACTTATTGTGTAAATTTACCTTGAAAACAATTATTTCATGGCTTTACTTTTTGCAATATTTTTAGGAGGTGGTTTAGGTAGTCTGGCACGCTTTGGAATCGGCCAACTTACTCCGACAGGATTTCCTTATGGAACATTAGTGGCCAATGTGCTTAGTTGTGTTATCATGAGTTTAGCACTTTATGTTTTTTCATCAAAAATAGAAACTTCTTCATTTCTAAAATATCTAATTGTAATTGGATTTTGTGGAGGCTTTAGTACTTTTTCAACTTTTAGTTTCGAGACTTTTGAACTCATGCGAAACGGCAGTTTTATGATTGCATTACTTAATATTTTAGTTAATGTGACATTCTGTTTATTTATCTTTTACATCTTTCGTAATTCTTTTTATACTGCCTAATGAATACAAACAAAAACATCCATTTTATAGCCATTGGAGGTAGTGCCATGCACAATTTAGCTATTGCTCTTCACTTGTCGGGAAACAATATTACTGGTTCTGATGATGAGATTTTTGAACCTTCAAAAGGAAGGCTAGATAAATATGGATTACTCCCAGACAAAATGGGTTGGGATGACGCCAGAATATCTGCTGATATTGATATTATAATTTTGGGAATGCACGCTCGTGAAAACAATCCTGAATTACTCAAAGCTCAAGAGCTTGGGATTCAAATATTCTCTTATCCTGAATATATTTATGAAGCTACTAAAGACAAAACAAGAGTTGTAATAGGAGGAAGTCATGGTAAAACAACCATAACATCAATGATTCTTCATGTTCTTAACTATCATAAAATTGAAAACGATTACATGGTGGGTGCCCAACTAGAAGGTTTTGAAGTAATGGTGAAGCTAACCGATTCAGCAAAAATTGCAGTTTTGGAAGGTGACGAATATCTTTCTTCTCCTATAGATAGGAGACCAAAATTTCATCTTTACAACCCTAACATTGCTTTACTTACCGGTATTGCTTGGGATCACATTAACGTTTTTCCTACGTTCGAAAACTATTGCGAACAGTTTGAAATTTTTGTCAATAAAATAGAAGAGAATGGTTCTTTAATTTACTTCACTGGAGACAATGAAATCGAAAAAATTGTTTCTAAATCCGATAGGAAACTTGATTTTGAGCCCTACTCTACTCCAAACTATTCTATTGATAATGGAGTAACGACAATAACTACAGCTGAGGGTAATTATCCTTTAGAGATTTTTGGAGAACACAACCTACAAAACCTAAATGGAGCCCGATTAGTTTGTGAAAAAATTGGAGTTTCTTCTAAGGAATTTTATCAAGCTATACAAAGTTTTAGTGGTGCTTCAAAAAGACTTGAAACAGTTGCTAAAAATGAATTTACTCACATTCTAAAAGATTTTGCTCATTCTCCATCCAAACTGGAAGCAACAACCAAGGCCGTAAAAACACAATACCCAGAAAGGGAATTAATTGCTTGTATCGAACTACATACTTTTAGTAGCTTAAACCAAGAGTTTTTATCTCAATATAAAAACACTATGTTGTCTGCAGATAAAGCTTTTGTCTATTTTAGTCCAAAGGCGATAGAACACAAAAAACTGGCAATGTTGAGCGAAAATAACGTAAAAAATGCTTTTTTTAGCGAAAATGTAACTGTTTTTACTGATTCTGATGAATTAATGAAAACCGTAAAAGCTATCAATTACAATAATAAAAACTTGCTTTTAATGAGCTCTGGGAATTTTGATGGGGTAGATTTTGAAGAATTAGGGAATGAACTTTTAAACCAATAAACATGAAAAAATTACTTTTATTAATTGCTTTAATTTGTCTCTCTTTGTTATCCTATTCGCAAAAAGAATTAGCAAAAAAGTTAATTGACACTCTTGCTTCAGATGAATTTTATGGCAGAGGTTACGTGAACAATGGGAATAAAATTGCTGCAGATTATATAGCTAAAAAATTCAAAGAATACGGAGGTCAAACTATTACCGATTCCTATTTTCAAGAATACAGTTACCCTGTAAATACTTTTCCTGGCAAGGTAGAAGTAGAGTTTGGCGGTAAAATATTAACTACTGGTTTAGATTTTATTGTTACTCCTAACTCTGGCTCAGCTATGGGAAGATATAGGTTGGTAAAAGTTACTTTGGAAAACTATAAGAAAGAAATTTCTAGAGATGTTATAAATAAGGACATGCCATCAATTGCATATGTAGTAAAATTACCTAAACCAGAAGGGCGTAAAGAGTATTTTAAGCAATTGGAAATGAAAACATCCATTGCAAATGTTGCTCCTTTGTTTTTAATAAATGATAATAAATTTACTTGGTCAGTTGCTCAGGAAGCACTTAAGTATCCAATTATTGAAATTAAAAGGGAATTTTTATCTAATTACACTTCCGTAAACTTAAATATTGAAAACAAACTTATTTCAGATTTTAAAACACAAAATGTAATCGGATATATTCCTGCTAAAAGAAAGTGTAAAAGGAAGAAGTTCTTTGTGTTTACTGCTCATTACGATCACCTTGGAATGATGGGAGAAACAGCAACTTTTAATGGTGCAAATGATAATGCAAGTGGTATAGCAATGATGCTTACTTTGATGAAATATTTCTCTGAAAACAAACCAGAATATTCTGTCCTGTTTATTGCGTTTGGCGGAGAAGAAGCTGGATTGTTAGGTTCAAAGTTTTATGTAGAAAACCCTATTGTTCCTCTTAAAAAAATGAAGTTCTTATACAATGTAGATATGATGGGTACTGGCTCTGAAGGAATTCAAGTTGTTAACTCTACAGAGCACCCAAAAGAGTTTAATAGGCTAAAAAAAATAAATGAAAAGCATGATTTGGTAAAACAAATAAAACCTAGAGGAAAAGCTGCAAATAGTGACCATTATTGGTTTGAAGAAGCTGGTGTTCCATCCTTTTTTTCCTACACTTTAGGAGGTGTTACTTATTATCACGACATCCAAGATAGACCAGAAACTTTACCTCTAACAGAATTTGATGATTTGCATAAATTAATCGTGTTATTTGTGAATTCATTTTAGAAATAGCATCCTAATTACAATAAATAAATTATTTCTACCTCTATTTAGAATTATTATTGACTATCATAACTATTTGTAAATAAGATAAAAACGTCTATACTTGCAAAAAAAAAATTATGAAAAAATATTTATTAGCTGCTATGTTATTAGCACTAGTTTCTACAAAATGAACATCTCAATGGAATCACAAATTATACATAGGAGTTGACTATGGGATAGGAATAGGAAAAGGTGATTTTAGCAATAAAGATTACACAACTGAGACAACTGCCGGGTCAGATGGAGGACAAATGTATTTAGGTTTAGTTGCCGGATTTGATTTAGAAGAAATTGACTACTTGGGAGTTTCTGCTATGGTGAGGTTTTCAACAGTAGGCATAAGTGACAATGTATTTGCCGACAAAATTACTCCTACTATTGATGATGATTATTCATCATATGAAGATATTTCATCTTACAACATTAATCAATTTATGGTTGGAGCTGATTATACTCTTTCTTTTTGGAATGACATGTTAGCACTTGAAAACAAAGTAATGGTTGGTTTATTGTTTGCAAATAGGCCTGAAATGACATTTAATGATAATAGTGGTAACGGATTTATAACTTTTAATGAAGCGTCTACTATTGCACCAACTTTCATGGTAAGAACTGGACTAAGATGGAAACTACCTTATATCAACTTACCTTTAGGATTCATAAATATTTCATTTGAAACAGATAGAGTTTACCTTACTGCAAATGTAAGTTATACTGGAGCTAAAATAAAATTTGATATCGAAAGTGACCAAGCAAATTCACCTCCATCCAAGCTATATGCCTATTAATGATTTTGAGTTTCTCATTCTTCAATTCATCCTCAGGTAGTTTATTTTTGGCGTGATCATTATTTATAAAATCTCTTGTAACAATTCCCCATGATCTTGAGGTGTTTACAATTCCTCCCCAAATCTTACGAGCTTCCCATAATCTATCGTAAGATGCATTGTTTTTAAACCCCGCAATAAAAGCTACAGCTGTACCTAATAGAGCTATTGGCAACCAAGGAAGTTGAAGAAAGGTAAATCCGAATGTGGTAAATAGAATTACAGGGATTGTAGAAATAATTAGAAACTTATATATATCTCTTCTCGTCCAAGATACCATAGATTTAAAAGGATATTTCTTTTTTACGTACATAATGATTTCTGTTTATTGATGTTTACTAAAGTTATTTATATTTTGGAAACTGTAAGAAAAAAGAAGTCCCTACTCCAACTTTACTTTCAAAAGATATTTTCCCTGTATGGTTTTTTATAATGTTCTTTACAATAGCTAACCCCAATCCACTTCCAGATGATTTTGTTGTGAAGTTTGGCGTGAAAATATTCTCATATTGTGATGGGTCAATGCCTTTCCCATTGTCTTTTACTTCTATCAAATAGTTGTCTTCATCTTGGTTTAAATAAACCTGAATTACTCCAATCCTGTCTTCAGGAATTGATTGAGCAGAATTTTTAAACAAATTATTGAAAACTCTAATCAGTTGATGTTCATCCGCTTTTATTAATGCGCTTGTAATTGTATTTGCATCAAAAACCAGTTTTATTTCATTATTAAATGTTCCAACAGCATCTTCAACAACTGTTTTCAAGTCTGTTTTACTTAGAGAGGTTGATGGCATTTTAGCAAAACTAGAAAACTCATTGGCAATTTCTGTAAGTGCATCTATTTGAGTGACCATTTTTTGAGAAAAACGAGCCATTTTATCCTTAAACTCAGGGTCATCTTGCTTTAATGATTGCTCCAAGAATTGCACATTTAGTTTCATTGGAGTTAATGGGTTTTTTATTTCGTGAGCAACTTGTTTCGCCATCTCTCTCCATGCAGTTTCCCTTTCTGATTCGGCTAATAAATTAGCACTCTCTTCTAGTTCGTCAACCATGGTATTATATCTATTAACTAGCTCACCTATTTCGTCTTTATTCTTCCAGGCGATTTTTTCATTTTTTTTATTGAAAGAAACATTCTTCATTTTATCTCCTATCAACCTTAGCGATCCAGTTATATTTCTGGAAAGAAAAAATGCAAGTACACTTGCCCCTATAAGAAGAGCAATATAAAGCTCTATAAGAGTTCTATAAAACTTTTTAATTTCAATGCTATTGGTTGAGAAATCGTAATCTGGCACATTTAGTATTCCTATGTTCTGCCCGTATTTATTTTTCAAAACAGAGTAAGTAGAAAGAGATTGCTCATTCTTTTTAACAATATAAAACGCCTCTTCGGATGAATATAAATTGTTTAATGTTTCGCTAGGAATAGTATCATCAAAAAACAACTCTTCTTTGAAGTTTAGTAATATTCCTCCTTTCGTATCGTATACCTTCAACTTCATTTCGTTCACTTCAGACAGCTCATCTATTTTTTCGAAGAATTCTTTTGAAATAGAATTCAAGTCCTCTTCCAAGTCATATTTGTCTGCAAAATACTTTATACTGTTTGCTACCCTATTTTCTTTTCTTTGAAGTCTTGATAAATGGTATTTTTCATTTTGATTTTTAAAAAATATGGCTGTAAATAGGGCGATTACCAAAGAGGAAATTAATACCATGGCTAACATAGCAATGTATATTCTTTTACTCAGTCCTATTTTTAAATTTACTTTACTCATAGTTTGTTTAGTCTCAAAAACTATTCCTTAATTTTTCATCTTCCGCATATGCCTTTATCACTTCATTTCGTTCTATTAAAAACAATTTCATGTATCGTTTCAAAAAGAGAAAATCGGCAATTTTTCCCAAAATACCTAAAGGTGCTGTGTAATCGAATTTATCTTCCATTACTGTCTTCTCTCCATCTTGAATAAATTTATGGGTGTGACTAATTCGTTTAAAAATACCTTTAACCATTTCATCAGTAAAAGAGTTTGGTTTTTCCATTTCAGTAATTTTTACTGTAAGTCTTTGGTAAAATCCAAAGTGTTTTGCTCTCCAAGTTACTGACTCGTTAAGGTTTATTAAGCCAGTCGTTACTCCATCTATTGCTTTTTCATTGCTATTCCCTGCAGATATTTCGTGTAAAGTGATATTTCTAGCTAAGTCAAAAACAACTTCTTTAGGTGCATTAATTATAGTTTGTAACTCTATTACTGGCATTGAAAGATTTTATTCTTACTGTTCAAAGAATAAATATAGGTATTTGAGTTCATTTTGGTCTTTAAACCCAAAAATGTTTTAAATTTGAAATACTAAACAGACTTTGAACCAATCTTAAGATTAATGGAGAACAAAATAAAACTATTAAAGGAAAAACAAGCCGAAGCAAAATTAGGTGGAGGTAAAGAAAGAATTGAAAAACAACATGCAAAAGGTAAATTAACTGCTAGAGAAAGAATACACTTCTTGTTGGATGAGGGTTCTTTTGAGGAAATTGGGATGTTTGTAACACACAGGTCAACTAATTTTGGGTTAGATAAAACTAAGTTTTTGGGTGATGGTGTAGTAACTGGATATGGAACTGTTGAAGGAAGGTTAGTATATCTTTTCTCACAAGATTTTACTGTTTTGGGTGGTTCGCTAGCAGAAGCACATGCTCAAAAAATATGCAGAATTATGGATCTTGCCATGGAAAATGGAGCTCCATTAATTGGACTTAACGATTCGGGTGGTGCAAGAATTCAAGAAGGTGTAGTTTCTCTTGGAGGATATGCAGATATATTTTACAAAAATACAATGGCAAGTGGAGTAATACCTCAATTGTCTGCAATAATGGGACCTTGTGCAGGTGGAGCAGTTTATTCTCCAGCCCTTACCGATTTTATATTCATGGTAGAAAATTCTTCTTACATGTTTGTAACTGGACCAAATGTTGTAAAAACTGTAACTCACGAAGAAGTAACTTCTGAAGAACTAGGAGGGGCAAGTACTCATTCTACAAAATCTGGAGTAACTCATTTTACTAGTGAAAATGAATTAGCTTGTATTCAAGACATCAAAGATTTAATGAAATATATTCCTCAAAATTGTGAGGAAGAATCACCACAATATGAATATGAAGCTGGAGACGAGTCTCGTCCTTCATTAAATAATGTAATCCCTTCTAATCCTAATCAACCTTATGATATAAAAGAAGTTATTTCTACTGTAATTGATAAAGATACTTTTTACGAAGTACACAAAGATTTTGCAGAAAACATTGTTGTAGGATTTGGATTATTGGCTGGAAAAAGTATTGGTATTGTTGCAAATCAACCTGCTTTTTTAGCGGGTGTATTAGATAATAAAGCATCAGAAAAAGCTGCTCGTTTTGTAAGATACTGTGACTGTTTTAATATCCCTTTATTAGTATTTGAAGATGTACCAGGTTTCTTGCCAGGTACAGACCAAGAGTGGAATGGAATTATAAAAAATGGAGCTAAACTACTATACGCTTTTTGTGAAGCTACAGTGCCTAGAATTACTGTAATTACTCGTAAAGCCTATGGAGGAGCTTATGATGTGATGAACTCAAAGCACATTGGTGCAGATATGAATTACGCTTGGCCTAGTTCAGAAATTGCAGTGATGGGAGCAAAAGGAGCATCAGAAATTATTTTTAAAAGAGAAATAAAAGG
>Ga0075466_1000570_pt1 | contig 13687 bp, 16 predicted proteins | sample DEB08_DNA_16_FD_71486 | JGI IMG/M metagenome (GOLD analysis project Ga0075466, IMG submission 71486) | Aqueous microbial communities from the Delaware River and Bay under freshwater to marine salinity gradient to study organic matter... | ecosystem: Environmental > Aquatic > Marine > Coastal ... | reverse complement strand
TTATATCTGAAAAATTCGTAGCGTGGAAAATCTTCTCTATATTGAGAGAATCTGGTTTTACTAAATAATTATCAACATCTCGCATATCTGAATGCTCATCTATATGATAAAGCTTGGCTCCGTCTGTAATGTATCATTTATCTCGTGCTAAATACCAGAAAAAATAAGCATGATTATGATTATCAAACAAATATACCTTCTTCCCTTCCCACTCAAATTCATAAAAATTTTTGATTCACTTACAGCTATCAAGCTGCGTATCTTTATAGATATTATAATCTTCAAACACTACCTCATCTCAAAACTCTATCTCGTCTAAACTCGATATTTTCTTTATACTTGGAACATAGAGTTGTTTATTCTCACGTTGATCAAAGCTAAAAGCATTGTTCCCTATTTTCTGAGTAATATAAAAAGGTTTTGAATACATATGTTCTTCTATATAATTTTATTATAAATTTATTTTTGGCCTCATTCCCCTTTAAAAAAAGGGGTTAGGGGAATATTCAATTAGAGTATATGAGAGTTTCAGCAAAAAAGAAAGAAAAAATAGATAAACTGGCAGATGTGACCTACGAAATGTATCCAGATGCAAAAACAGAACTGTATTATGAAAATATTTTTCAATTTATTGTCGCCATTGCTATGTCAGCCCAAGCAACAGACGTATGAGTAAATAAAGCAAACAGAGAGTTTTTCAAAGTACTTAAAACTCCTGAAGATGGGTTGCAGTTATGAGAAGATGCTATACGAGAATACATTAAGTCTATTAATTTTTTCAATAATAAAGCGAAAAATGTTTATAAGATGTGTCAGATACTAGTCGATACAAGGAAAAATATCTCAGAATACAAGACCATTCCAGAGCTCACTACACTCCCATGAGTATGAATCAAAACAGCGAAAGTATTTTTAGCGGTGGTGTATGATCAGCCATTTTTAGCAGTAGATACACACGTTCATAGAGTGCTCAATAGAGTCGGAATCGTGAAAACAAAGATGCCAGAAGAAACTGACAAGCTTGCAGCAAAGCTAATCACGACTCAGAATTTGAATAAACTACATAATACGCTCATACTGTTTTGACGATATCAGTGTATTGCTCGAAAGCCTAAATGTGTTGATGGTTGAGAATGTTGATTGAAAAACCATTGTGATTGGTACAAAAAAAACGGTTCGTAAGAACCGTTTTTTTGATTGGTATTTTTTATGCTGCTAATTTTTGTCAAAAATCATCATTCGCAGCATGCGCCAGCATTTCTGTTTTAAATCATGATCGAGTAAATTGATATTGAGTATTCTGTTCGATACTATTGAGTATTGGAAGAACTTTCTCTTGTTGTTCGTCTGTCAATTTGGCTACTTCTGTTTTAATTCTTTCTTGTAATGGTAATAAGTACTGCGCATGAATATCACCATTCTCAATTTTTTGATTAATTGACGTTAGTTTATCTGGACCTAATGGCTGATCTCCTAGATGTTTATCGAGTGTACTCATTTTATTATTCATAACTGTTTTTTATTTTTATTTTTAGGCTTATTTTAAGCAGGATATTCTTGTTTTACTTTTATAATTGCTTCGTCTACTTGTCTCAATGCATTTCAAAGTAGCATTTGTCGTTCTTGATCCATATCTTCATATATTTTTCTCAAGACTTGGGCGTGTTGAGGGAATTCATTCAAGAAATTAATCTGTTTTCCAGCAGGTAACAAGGCAAATATTTGTTTTAATTCATGCCTATCCTTCTTGCGAATTCTATAAACCTCAAATAATGTTTTTAGTTGTGTATTCATCTCCTTTCTTGATTACAATATCATATTATCATATCAAGTATACTCACACAACTATTTGGGGCAAGTTTTTCCCTTTCTCCTAGACAATTAATATATTCTTAATCTAATAATCATCTTCTTTTGAGCTCCCCTTTAGTAAAGGGGTTGAGGGAATCATCTAACTTCCTAACACACTCAGCACTTCTTCTAAACTGGTATCTCCGAGCACTACTTTAATGAGAGCATCTTCTTTAATCGTGACCATCCCATCACCGATTGCTTGAATCTCTAGTTGTAGTCTTGAAGCATTTTGAAGCATAAGGGCTTCTATCTTGTCGCTCATCTCCATAACTTCGTAGAGCCCCATTCGTCCTTTATACCCTGTCTTGCTACACTTGTCGCATCATCCCTCTTGTGCTTTATAAAGCTTCATATCTTCACGAGTTTTGATGTACTTCCCTACTTTTCACATAAGAAACTTCTTTATCTTTGGTTCTGGTCCATATTGTGTTTTACAATGAGGACAGAGTTTTCGAGCCAGCCTCTGAGAGACTATTACTCGAAGAGAAGAAGAAATAAGGAGTGGATCAACACCTAGATTTACTAATCGTTGGATAGTATGAGCAGCTGAGTTGGTATGAAGTGTTGAAAATACCATATGACCAGTAATCGAAGCCTCGATAGCGAGTTTCGCTGTTTCATCATCTCGGATTTCTCCAACCATTATAATATCAGGATCTTGTCGAAGCAGTGATCTAAGTCATTTCGCAAAGGTAAATTGAATGGCAGGATTAATCTGTGTGTGGTTTACACCTGGAATTCTGTATTCGACTGGATCCTCGAGAGTTGAGATATTGTTTTCCTCAGGATCGTATTGTGATAGCAGAGAGAATAGTGTAGTTGATTTACCGGAACCGGTTGGCCCAACTGCTAGAATCATACCATAGCTATCTCGCAGATGCTTTTTAATTTTGACCATATTGTATGGGAGTATACCCAGGTCTTTGAGTACGGGGGGCTTATCGTCTTTTTTGAGTATTCTGATAACACATTTTTCTCAATAGATAGTTGGTAGAACTGATACTCGCATGTCGACACTCTTGCTTCCAAAGAGTTTATAGCTAATTTTACCATCTTGGGGTAATCTATGTTCATCGATTCGAAGGTAGGCCATGATCTTGATTCGAGCGATGATAGAGTCTTTATGTTTTATATCGAGGACCTTATAAGGAACAAAATTTCCATCGACTCGGAATCGTATTCGCACGTCTTTTTCTCTTGGTTCGATGTGAATATCTGAAGCTCTCTTACTCATAGCATTCAAAAAGATATCCCCTACTTCACCAATCATATCATGCTCTTCTTTTTTATTTCCAAAGGTAGAAATATTCATATCTGAATCGATATGGTCCTTTACTCCTCCTGTTTTTTTATCCCCACTACTCACAGCAAAAAGATCCTCAGCTTTCGCTGTAGGCTTTTTAGCAGCTGTTGAGCTTGAACTCGATGAAGCAGCCTTAGACTTACCATCTAAATGCAATTTTTCTCTTATTTCAGCAATATTCACCATACTTTTTATAACGCGATAATAATATATATCTTTATATTATCATATTTTAACTTCAAAAGGTAGATATTATACTTGACTTATTTATTATATTAATTAATATAATTTAAATAATTTTTAAACTAATGAAATATATGGTAAATATACAAACAGATATACAAACACAGTCTCAAGAAGAAATTGATGCTCAGATAATTACTGATATTCAAAATTTACAAGAGCATTTTATCTCTGATTCATTCAATTATAACGTACTATTCAATAAACTAGACGACAATAACCCTCATGCCAATAAACAAGAATGACTATCAACAAAATATCATGCGCTACGAGAAAAACTCTGATTAGAACCAGATACTGCAAATGGTGTGTGTTCAGAATGATGAATACAAGAACTCATAAAAACAGTACGCGATAACTATCCAGAAATTCGGATTAATCAGTATATGTCTCAAGCAGTTCAACGTGTTGGAACAATATTAGAGGCAAAATATATAAATCCTAAAATAAAAGGAGCGACAGGTTTACCTGTTTCTGTAATAACACACCCTTATGCAAAAGAAATAATGCAAGATAACTGAGTAGATAGTAGTGCACTCACTGTAAAAGGACTATATGCATTATTAATGCGTAAGTATTCTATTGAGCAAACACTAGATGAAAAATATGATGTATCTGAATTTAATAAAATGGTAAATGAAGTATATTACACATGACTTTCTGTACAAGATTTACTAAGACATGGTGGGAGTATTGATGTTCATTGGAATGGTTTTGCTAATACTGATACTTCCGAAACCAAGTAAGTTGCCGTTTGGCATAGTTGCGAGAGTTTTGTTGAACTTGGGCAATAGCCTGCTCTAGAGTTACATTCTCCTCAAGATATTCCTGAACTTCTTGATACCCAATAGACTTCATCCCGAAGTCTGTTTTTTTGTATCATTTTTTTAACAACATTTTGTTCTCTTCTAAGAGTCAGCTACCAAACATAATCTTTACTCTTGTGTTGATTCTATCATAGAGCCAATCTCGGTAAATTTGAGAGTACATATCTGCTGGGCCTTCTGGGCTGAGAAACAACACGTCGTATTTGAGCTTCTTTTCTTGTTTAAAGCTTGTTTTACTCTTTCCGGTCAGTAACTTCACTTCGAGTGCTCGAATCACGTAGCGGACGTTATTTGGATGGAGTGCTCGGTCATAGTCTGGGTCTGTATCAACGAGTTGGTGAAACACATGTTCATTTCAAAATTTCTGGGCCTGTGCTTCTAAATCTGCCCTCAATTCTGGATCAGCTGGAATTTCAGGAATATTAAAGTCATAGATCAAGCTATCTATGTATAATCCTGTTCATCCACATAAAATAGGTATTTTATTATCAGTATATAATTGCTGCATGATAGTCTCTGCAGCCTTCTTAAATTCTCATACACTATATCTTTGATCTGGTTCTATAATATCGAGCATATGATGAGCTACTCACTGAGTCTCTTCTGGAGTAATTTTTCCTGTTCCAATATTGGTGTACCTAAAAATCTGCCGAGAGTCAGTAGATATAATCTCGCTGCCTAGATACTTTGCAATATCAACACTCATTTCAGTCTTCCCTGCTGCGGTTGGACCATAAATAACTACCAGCTTTTTGAGATCTGATTTTTGTTTTAGAAATGTTTTTAATTGGTCTATATAAGTCATACACTCTATACTATTGATTTAAATAGAAAAATAAAGATAATTAGAGTATTAGCGTTTTATACAAATATTATGCCAAAACCTACACCAGAGTATTTAATATACTTTCTAGAAGATTGTCTCTGATGAGATTCAGCATTTAGTCACAAGTCTATGTTTTGAGGATATTCTATCTATAAACACGAGAAGATCTTCGCTGTATATATCAAGTCTCAACTTTATTTTAAAGTAGACGATAATAACAGAGATGATTATCTCGCAAAATGATCTGAATGCTTTAGTTATAAGAAAAAGACCTGAAAAATATGAGTTATGTCATATTACACAGTCCCTGAAGAGATACTCGAAGATAGAGAAATATTAGAGAAATGGATAGAAAAGTCACTGATTATTCCCTCAAAAGCTAAAAGTAAAACATCTAAAAAAAATAAGTTATAAAAAAAGTTTGACATCATCTAGGTTTTTTATAAAATATCCGAGCTTTGTATAAAAAATAAGCCACTTTAGCTCAGACCGGTAGAGCACTCGCCTTGTAAGCGAATGGTCGTCGGTTCAAATCCGACAAGTGGCTCCATTATATACAAAACAAATAGAGTCTTACCTAAAAAACCTTAGGGTCCTAGCAATAGGTATGGTGAGATTTTATTTTTGGGCAGTTACCAGAGTGGTCAAATGGGGCGGACTGTAAATCCGCTGGCTTCGCCTTCGAAGGTTCGAATCCCTCACTGCCCACCATATTATTGTTTCTCTTGCGCAATTTAGAGAGATTCTGAAAGAATACAAAATGCCCAGGTGGTGGAATTGGTAGACACGCTGGTCTTAGAAACCAGTGCCTTGCGCGTGGAAGTTCGAGTCTTCTCCTGGGCACCAATTAAGTTTCTCTTACGATAAGTGAAACAAAAACACCAAATATAATTATATATTCTTGCATCCGTACTATAAAGCGGGCAAATAAAACAATAAATATCATGAAAACCGATATACACCCTACTAGTACAGCAACAAAGATAATCTGTTCTTGTGGAGAAGCATTTGAAATGTTCTCAACTACTAAAGAAGAAGAAATCAGAGTTGAAATCTGTTCTAACTGTCATCCTCACTATACTGGTGAGCAACGAATCCTTAAAACTGGTGCCGTTGATAAATTCTATGCTAGACAAAAGAAAGCTGAAGAGCTTGCAAAAAAGAAATAATAACATTATTCCTAAAAAAAGATCTCTCATCAAACGGAGATCTTTTTTATTTGGCCTAATTATTTGATTTTATCAAAATAATGTATATAATTAGGTACATAATCATATACTTAAACATAAAATGTCCTATGTGAAAAATATTAGAAAAAAAATATATTTCTGCAACCGAATTAAAAAACAAAACAAAAGGTACGCTTGATGCCACTGATGATCTATGAGAAGTCTTTATTATGAATAATAATAAACCAAGGGCTGTTTTAGTGAGTGTGGATAGGTATAATTATATGAATAATTTTCACATACCAGAACAAGAGCCAGACATGTGGGAAAAGGAGTCGATTCAAAATTATCAAAAAAACTGACCTAAAAGTCTTATGAAAGAAGATGATTTTTTTAATGCCCTCAAATAAAGATGTATAGCATACTTTTTGATAAAAAAATTCTAAAGTTTCTTGAAAAACATAAATGAGAAAGCATTATCACTCAATTTCAAACAGCTGTTCAAGAACTAAAACGCGACCCACTAAAAAATAACCTTGATATCACTATCTTGAAGTGAATGGCTTGATTCTATAGACTCAGAATCTGAAAATACAGGTTTATCTATGAAATCATCCACAACCAACTCACCATCCATTTTGTTGATTGAAACTCTAGATGAGATATATATTAACAAAGAGGTGATAATATTATATATAAGAAAATTTCTCATCAAACAGAGATCTTTTTTATTTAATTCTCTTGACTTAAAAAATAATTCTATATAATCTGGTTACTTTCTACAATTTTTATTAAAGACAGCAGGCACGCAAATAAGACCAGCTCGAGATGAAAAAAGATGAAATGTTACTGTTTTCTTGAAGAAAACTATGACACTTCCCTTTTGCCTCGCAAAATGGGATTTTTTAATACTCTATAAACGATATAATACAATGGCTGTTACTAAACAACAAAAATCAGATATCCTCGCTGGACTGGTAGAACAATTTAAAGCTGCTAAATCAATCGGTTTTGCAACTACAACTACTCTTACAGTTGCAGAATTTGCTGAAATGAGAACAGATCTACGAGAAGTAGATGCAACATATACCGTTGCTAAAAAAACACTTATGAAACTTGCTATCAAGCAAGCACTTGATATTGACTTAAATCTCGCTGATATGCCTGGTCAAGTTGGTGCTGTATGTTCAAATGACGATGCAGTAGCTGGTCTTGGTGCAGTTAATAAAGCTGTAAAGGCTTCTAAAGGTGAAAAAGTAGAATGGACAGTATGTATCTTCGAAGGTGAATTAAAAAGCGTTGAAGAAACAAAAGTTATCGCATCTATGCCTTCTCGAGATACACTTCTTGGAAGACTGGTTGGTTCTATGCAATCTCCTCTTTCAGCAATGGCTCGATTCATGGATGCTGCTGCTAAAGATCTTGAAGCAAAAGGTGTTACTACCGTTGGTGAACTAAAAGGTGCTTCTGAAGCTCCTGCCGTTGCAGAAGTAAAAGAAGAGGCTCCAAAAGTTGAAGAGAAAAAAGAAGAAGTAGCTGTTGAAGCTGCTCCTGCTACTGAGCAAAAAGCTCCTGAAGCACCAACTGAAGAAGTTAAAACTGAAGAAACTCCTTCTACTGAAGAGAAAAAAGACTAATTAATATCTTGTGTGTGAATATCTAGATTTCTAGGTATTCCATCACTAGCGATTAATGCTAGAACTCAATAAATTTTTAATTTTATAAATATATATTATGGCTGAATTAAGTAAAAATGCTGCTAAAGTAATGGATCTTGTTAAAGATCTTACAATCGTTGAACTCAACGACCTTGTAACTGCTATGGAAGAAGAATTTGGTGTATCTGCTGCTGCTCCTGTTATGATGGCTGGTGCTGCTGGTGGTGAAGAAGAAGGACCTTCTAGTTACGATGTAGTTCTTACATCTGCTGGAGCTTCTAAAATTGCTGTTATTAAAGTTATCCGAGAAATTACAGGTCTTGGTCTTAAAGAAGCAAAAGGAATCGCTGATGCTGGTGGTAATGTTAAAGAAGGTGCTGATAAAGGTGAAGCTGATGAAATCAAAGCTAAACTTGAAGCAGCTGGTGCTTCTGTTGAACTTAAATAATAGTTCTTACAATAAAAACACGGATCTCACGATTACGTGTTTTTATTTATTCTCGGGATTAGCCAAGTGGTAAGGCAAGGGACTCTGAATCCCTCATCGTAGGTTCGATCCCTACATCCCGAACCATACAGTATTATCGAAATCTAATAGATCATTGAATGGCTCATTAAGCTCTATATTAACCACTTCTCAGTCTTTAATATATGTGTTTAGAACTAGTGTTTCTGCTATTTGTAATTTTTTATCTCAAGGCATTGTTTTATAGCTTGTAATAAGGCTTTTCATTGTGTTTAGAAACATATCAAAAGAAGGAAGAATTTCATTTTCTTCTTTTTTTAGTTTTTTCATTGTAAGCTCATTTTCCTTAATACGCTTATCTAAAATTTTTATTTCTTCATTTCAGACTCTTTTTTGCTCTTTTGTTAGATCTTTCTTAGATATTAGTCCAAGTGTAATGTCATTAGACTCCTCTTGTAAACTTCTATTAGTTCTTAATAACCTATATCCTCTTTGCCTTCTATCCTCTAAATCAAGATCATAATACCCTTTTGCTTTAGTTAAATATGTTTTATAACTTTCCTGGCAATAGTTATCAGATATATTTTTCAGCAACACATCTACAGCATCTACTATTTTCTTTGCTCGAATAGCTTTAAGATTAACTCCATCTGGAGCTCGCTTTTTATGCTTAGTATTCACAACATAATATAAATATTTTTTATTGATTCTATTTGATATTACCTGAGGTTTATACTCGATACTCGGATAATCTATATTTACTACTTTTCCCCATAAAGATTTATTATTCTTTAAAGGTTTTTTATATTTACCTCTTTTATTATTATTTTCGACCTTCATAAACTCCTCTTCTGATATCATAGGCTCAAAATCATATAAATCAGTAAGATGAACTTCTTCTCACCTCATAGTCATTACCCCATAAAAAAAAGAATCTTTAAACATTCTTCAAAGTTTTTGTGTTGTCATTTTCATATTCTGACTTTGCTTTGTTCCTTTCATAGGAGCATAGGTATAGCCACTCTCTTCAAATATTTGTAAAATTTCTGTATCGTGTTTCCCTGCTATTTTCCACTTCCAAGCCTCTTGAAATAAAGTCCAAGAGCCAGACTTAATATATTCCCCTTTCTCATTAAAGGTATATCCATATTTAACTCTCCCTATCGCAAAACCCTTACTGTGTTTTCTATCTTGTCCTCTTGAAACATCTGTACTTAGCTTATCAGAATATTGCTTAGATAATACAAAAGATAATCCTAATAACATCATACCATTCGCATCTTTACTGAACTGTTGAGTGTAAAATTTCAGATCTATTATACTCCCATCATCTATAAAATCTATAATACGAGCCGCATCTCCCATATTTCTTGCCAACCTATCAGGGTGCCAAGCTATAATCCCATCTACTTCTCAAGACTCTATTCTCTCTATCATACTTTCAAACTTTGGTCTTTGTCTTGGCTTTTTTGCAGACTTCTTTTCTTCTATGACATCAATAACATTAAGTCACAATTCTCTCTGCATCTTTTTACAATAATGTAGTTGGTCATCAGTAGACATAATCTGTTTCCCAGCTTCATCGGTAGATTTACGTATATATATGACATAGTTATTTGCCAGCTCTGTTGTATTATACATATACTCGATAGTTAAGTAATAATATTATCTTGTAGCATTATATATGCTCCAGTTATTATTTATAATAATGTTTCTAGGATTTTTACAATTAAATCCATCATTTAGGAATCAAATGGATGTATCAGCTACATCATTTTTTATATTTTCTAAAGCACTCTCTGTATATATTGATATATTCGTTCTATCCGTGAGTCACTTCTTTTTCTCGTAAATTTCATACAAAATTGACTCGATATCTATGTTTAATATTCAATTAGGTACTTGATATACCCACTCACTCCTTAAGCACTCTCAGGTGAGTTGTTTGTTTTCTTCTACAAATACATAATTATACTCCTTTATTGGGGTTTTCACCTTCTGCTTAGTAGGTAGAGCCCATAATGCTAATACTAAAGCTCATATAACTATTCACATCAAGAGAGGACTTATTTGTTTTGCTCCACAAGATGGGCACTTATTTTCACTAACAGGCATACTTACCTTACATTTTTTGCATTTACCTTCAATTTTCATAATTACTTAAATTATAGAATATAAAAGACTATACCCTAATAAATTTAAGCAAACAAAAAAGGGTAATTGTCCAAGATTTGTTGCTTACACAAAACACCCTTATCAGATCACAAAGAAGAGACGAGGTGACAATTACCCATCTTTATTTTCTTTGTGTGTATCTAATTAAATTAGATATGTGTTTTATGTAAGCCTAGTAATTATATTTGTTTATTAATTTTATCAAGTATAACTTTTTCTATAAATATTACTTAATTGCATCGCTTGAAAGTACATAAGGATCAATATTTTCTTTTCTAATTAGTAGTAAATATGTATTTGCATCAACAAATCCTCAGTCATTCTTCCTTAATTTACATTTATACTTTTCTTTCTTATAAAGACTATATCAATGCTGTTTAAGAAATGAGTCAGGAGTAACTTGATTTATAAAATCTTGTATTCTCTCATTACCTATTAAGTAAATACTTTCTGTTTTCTGATCCATAAGTCCCTTAAGGTAATTTGAATATGCTTGTAGTTTTCCTGTTTCAACTTTTACACTTTTTCAAACTATCATAATAGCAAATTTTGAAAATTCTCAGATGAACTTATGATCTCCACTGTCATCACCTAACCTCCTTTCAGCGTGTTTATGTAAAAAGTTTATTAAAGAGGCTACCTCTTCTCGTATTTTTGCATTTTTAGGGTGCGAGAATACCCTAAGTCATAAAAATTGCATTTCTTGTAAGAATACAGGAAAGAAAATTCCTGCTCTATCTGTTTCCATAAATTTGTTAAAGTAGTCTTTTATTTTCGAGTCATCCGTGATTGGTTGTAAAAAATCAGAAACAAAGCTATTTATAACTTCTTTTTTTTCTTCAGTCAATAAAATTTTAGCTACATATAGATCTATTGAGGATTGTTGTTTAGCAGATATTTGGTGCTTTGCATCTTTTAATAAATTATCAGCAATAAAGGTCATAGCTATATTAACGAAGTTTCTGTTTGGATCACTACTCTTCTTAGCTCTGACAAAATATATACCATCATTCAAGAAATTCTCAGGATTAAATGTTTTTTCTTCAGAATAAAAATCTATATCAATCTTTACAGTAGAAAATCAAGGAATTTTTTTATCCATTTTTTTGATAAAATTATTCATTCTTCACTGTATATCATGCTTTATATGAGCTTTTTCCCATTTAACACCTAACCACGTAAAAAGACCTAGTAATTGTGCAAATAATTTTTCAAAGTTTGTCTGATACTTAAAATAAAACCATAATAAAGTTAGGCAGGCACTCAGCATTCACAGAGCTCATGTCTGCCAAGAGTCAAAGTTAATTTTAGATATTATTTCTAGTACTGTGGATAGTGTCATTATCTTTGTTTATTTAAATAAATAGAAAAATCTTTAATAGCTATTGGTGAATCTGATACAAATTTTAGATCACCTCATTTTTTGAAAATAGAGTAGAAATTTCATAATGTTATCTGACTATCTGTAAATTTACACTTTTTCTTACCATTAATTATATCATCAAGAACTCATACTTTTCTTAAAAACTTTTCTAAATCAGAGTCGTGCACAACGTTTATTTTCTTATTTAAAAATTTCATCTAATAGTCTCGTTAATAATATAAACTCGAAATTAAAATCATTATAAGGTTAGTAGTTGTATTTACAAGAAAACTATTAATAAAGCCAATTATTTAATATAAATTTAATATATATGTACAAAAAAAATAGTTAAATCTCTTTCATTTTAATGTTTATTATTTAAACTAAGCAAGTTTGTACTTGATAAGTCCTATATAGAACAAACAATTTAATTGATATAAAGTAACTTTGAAGAATATGAGTAAAAAAGAGATTTACAAAGATAAAAAATGAGAATGGAGATGAAAAATTGTAGCTGATAATGGAAGAATCATTTTAGAAACTTCTGAGGGTTATAAAAATAAGTCTCACGCAAAAGAAATGCTAGATAAATACGGTAAATAATTTACCTATTAAGACTCTCTCTATGGACTTTAAGAGAGAGTTTTTTAATCATCAAGAAACTAATAAGGTCTTGTTTGATGTTTCATATTATCACAGATTTATTTTAAGGTGTAAATCATATCCCTTTTTCTAGAATTTTTTATTTCATTAAACAAGTCCCCTTCGAGTAATAAGTCTTTAATAATTGATAATTCTAATAATAACTTTAGATCTAAACTTTTATGATAAAAACGCTCCATATTATCATATATAGCATCTCTATTATCTCAATGTGATAAAGTATGCCTACAATCTACAATATATTTTTTATCTGGAATAATATAATTTATATCATCTGAAATTATCTGGATTTTATTGAGTAATATTACTTTCTTTTTTGTTTTTCAGAATTTGATATAATAATATCACTCTAATGCTTGGATAATATTTAAAAACTGATTTTCTAGATGTAATCCTTGATTTTCAATCGTAGAAAAATATATATCAAATATAAGTTTATACTTATCTATATTACTAAACCAAGTCTGAAAAAGTGCGTTAATATTTTTATTAGTTAAATCTCAATAATTAAAGAGTATATTAGCCTTTCAAAGAGATTCCTTATTATTTCAAACAGACTTATCAAAAAATATAGTAATATCTTTTGATTCTCAAATAGAACATTTAAAGTCAGTAAAATATATAGATTTTCACATTATTAAAGAATATAATTTTCTTAGGTGTTCTAAATCATTCAATACATTACTAAAATCAGTATCAACTGTATAGCCTAATACTATATTAGTAAATTGATCTACATTTAAAGATTTAAAAAGTCTATGCTTAGTATCTAGTTTATCAAAAAAAATATCTTTAGGAGCGATATTGTAACCATTCTCTATACTTATCGATAAATTTTCAGCAATTTCTCAGATGTTATTTATATTATTATCTCAGATATCTAGGACTCATTTTGAATAATGCTTTTTATCTTCGAATTTAGTCATCGAAAAATCAACCATTCCCTTTCAAACCCATTCAAAAAGACCATTAAATGTAAAACTAACCTTATTTATTATTAAATCACTTTCACTTTCCAAATGGACTCCATCAAACACATAGAGAGCTTGAAAGTTTTCTGTATCATATCCATTACCTCCTAGTACCGTATGTGTTCAAATATTTACATATGAGTAAAGTGATAGAATTTTTCAATCTTTC
>Ga0075466_1000556_pt1 | contig 13782 bp, 15 predicted proteins | sample DEB08_DNA_16_FD_71486 | JGI IMG/M metagenome (GOLD analysis project Ga0075466, IMG submission 71486) | Aqueous microbial communities from the Delaware River and Bay under freshwater to marine salinity gradient to study organic matter... | ecosystem: Environmental > Aquatic > Marine > Coastal ... | reverse complement strand
GATTATTAGGATAGCGTAGTGTCAGATGTTACTGGTTGGGGACGTGGGACTTGGGGATCTGCTACATGGGGAGACCCCGAAGCTGTAGCAGCCACTGGCGTTGTAGGTACAAGTGCATTAGGTAGTGTAGTTGTAGATGCAAAAGCAGAAGTTTCTGTTACAAGTGTTAGAGGTGTAGGATCAGTAGGTAGTGTCACAATAGGCTCTTCTGTGACTTTTGAAGTTACAGGCGTTTCAGCTACTGGCGGAATAGGAACAACAAATGTATGGGGACTAATAAATACGTCTCAGACCAACTCAAATTGGCAAGAAATAGCCGCGTGAGGTTTATGTAATGGCAACTTATGTTAACGATTTAAGACTTAAAGAGATTGGCACAGGCGAATCTTCTGGTACGTGGGGTACGGAAACGAATGTTAACCTAGAGTTGATTGGCGAGGCTATGGGCTATGCGACTAAAGCAGTCGCTGACGCATCAACTTCTACTATAACAATGCCCGATGGTACGGCTACAAACGGCGAGCTTCGATCTCTCTATTTAAAATTAACTGGAGGAGGTCAAGCCTCTACAGTAACTCTGGCTCCCAACACCGTATCTAAAGTCTGGTTTATAGAAAATGCTACTAGCTACACTCTTACGTTTACTCAAGGCTCTGGGGCTAATGTAGCAGTATTAGCAGGACAAACTAAGTCTATTGCCTCTGATGGTGCAGGTTCTGGTGCAGCCCTCTATGACGTTCTTACTGACCTTTCTGTAGCAGGGGACTTCTTTGTTGCAAGCACTATACAGCCCGCAGGAGATACAGCTTCTGGCGATGCGGCGGCAATAGGTTATGCATCAGCAGACGGTATAATTGTAACAGGCCAAGGCTCAACGTCAGACGTTACACTCAAGAATGACGCTGATGGCACGGTTCTCACTATACCCACAGGCACTACCAACGTAGATATTGTTGGTGATCTTACGGCGGGTACTCTTAATGCTGACGGTGATACTGCCGCAGGGGATAATGCGGCGATAGGCTATACCGCTGCTGAAGGTCTTATACTGACGGGCCAAGGCTCAACGAATGATGTAACTATCAAGAATGACGCTGATGCAGACGTAATTGAGATTCCAACAGGGACAACCACTGTAAATTTTGCAGGTGCTGTGGATGTTGTTGGAGACTTAACTGCGGCTACATTTACGCCTGATGGAGATACAGCTTCGGGTGACGCTGCTGCCATAGGTTTTACAGCGGCAGAGGGTTTGATACTTACAGGCCAAGGCTCAACAAATGACGTTACAATTAAAAACGATGCTGACACAGACGTTATTGAGATACCAACCGGCACCGTCAAGGCTGTAGTAGCTGGGCTGGTAGAGATATCCGCTGGTGATATAGCTATTAAAAACAGCGGAACTGTTTCAACAGTTAAGTTCTATTGTGAGTCCAGCAACGCCCACTACGCTCAAATTCAGGCTCCAGCGCACTCTGCGTTCTCAGGTAATGTGACTCTTGTTCTGCCAGCTACTTCAGATACTCTGGCGGGTATTGCGGCTACGCAAACCCTTACAAACAAGACGCTAACTACTCCGGTGTTAAATTCTCCAGACATCACAGGAGATACAGCTTCGGGTGATGCCGCCGCGCTTGGTTACACTGCCGCTGAAGGTATTATTGTTACGGGGCAAGGCTCAACATCTGATGTGACGCTCAAGAATGATGCTGATGGCACTGTTTTAACAATTCCCACTGGCACGACTAATGTTGATATTGTTGGTGTAGCTACAGCGGCAACTTTTGAGCCTGATGGCGACACAGCGGCAGGAGACAATGCGGCAATAGGTTATACCGCCGCAGAGGGCTTGATACTTACAGGTCAGGGTAGCACCAACGACGTTACGATTAAGAATGATGCAGACGCTGATGTAATTGAGATTCCCACCGGCACAACCAATGTAACCATAGCAGGTACTCTAGCAGTCGGCGGTGCATTAGCTAAAGTTGCAGGGCTTGAGACTATCTATGTTCCAGCGGCGGCGATGTACCCTGAGACAACTAACGGTTGTGATGCTCTGACGCAGGTTGAGCTATCTAACGGCCCAGAACTAAAGTGCTTAGACTTTGCGGCGGCGGCAGATGACTTCGCTCAGTTTCAAGTTATCTTCCCTAAGTCTTGGAACGAAGGTACTGTTACCTTTCAAGCCTTCTTTACAGTCACGGGAACCAACACAGGTACAGTAGCTTGGGGCTTGGCGGGTAGAAGTTTTGCGGATAGTGCAGACCTAAACACGGCCTTTGGGACTCAGGTAGTGGCAACAGCTAAGGCTCACTCTGGAACGTCAAACGACATAGATGTTGCGGCAGTAAGTGGCGCAGTGACCATTGCTGGAGCGGCGGCTGATACGTTGACCATATTCCAGATTGCTAGAGATGTTTCGGCAGACTCTCAGACAGGCGCGGCTCGCTTGCTAGGCATTAAGCTGTTCTTTACCACTGACGCGGCGAATGACGCATAAGGAGTAATTGATGACTGGCTTTGGATATAACGTAAACGGGTTTGGCTCTTTTCCCACTCGATCTGGCCCTTATAATATTGCTTATTTTCTTTCTTCTGGAGGCGGCGGTACAGGCGGCGCAACTAATGGCGGATATAACGGAGGGGCTGGAGGTGGCGGTGGTGGCGGATTGCAATCGGTAGATGAAGTTGAAGTAAATCCGGGCGTTGAAATATCAGTTACCATAGGTGCGGGCGGAGCGCATGGCGCAAGCGGCGCGGCTGATATGAGTGGTGTTAACGGAAGTAATTCATCTATATCTGGTGACGATATCACCGACATAACACCTCTTGGCGGCGGCGGTGGTGGCGGTGGATCGGGCAACGGTGATTCTAATACTAATAATGGCAATGTCGGTGGATCGGGCGGCGGCGGAGGGCAAAAAAAACAAGTTAGCGGTGGGAGTTCTTATGATACATCGTATGGCGGGGCCGCTCAGAATAGTGGTCGTGACGGAACTGCTGGAGGTAGGGGGATGATTTATAGCAGTGGCAATGCATACGGCGGTGGTGGAGGCGGGAAGGTATCAGCAGGGGGTGATAATACTAGTAGTGCCGCAGGAAGCGGCGGGAATGGGTTAGACTGGCAGAGCTTAGGGACTTCTTATTCTGGCGGTGGTCGAGGAGGAAGAAAGAGTGGAACCATATCGGCAAGTAACGGCGCGGGAGGCGGAGGTGACGCGAATACTGGCGGCGGAGGGGGTGCGCCCTACACTGGTAGTGGAAATGTAAAAGCTGGCGGCTCTGGCGTATTTATTCTTCGATATTTAGGCGGCCAAAAAGGTAGTGGAGGGACGGTATCTTCTGCTGGAGGATATACCTACCATACATTTACTAGCTCTGGAACGTACACAGCATGAGCCATTTTGCAAAGGTTGTAGACAATATTGTTGTTGAAGTTATAGTTGCCGATCAAGACTGGGTTGATGGCTTGCAAGGTACATGGGTGCAAACTTCATACAACACGCTAGGAGGGGTTCACTACGCCCCTAACTCTAGTACTCCTGATGGTGGCGTTGCGCTACGTAAAAACTACGCAGGTATTGGTTATACGTATGATGCAAGTAGGGATGCTTTTTATATGCCGCAACCTTATCCAAGCTGGACATTAGAAGAAGAAACTTGTTTTTGGTTGTGTCCATCTCCTCGCCCCGATGATGGGGAAGACTATTATTGGAACGAGACAAACACGCAGTGGGAATTATATATGTCACAGTTTCCGCCCGCTCCAGACGATGGTGAAGACTATTACTGGGATGATGAAAGCGAACAGTGGGTTAAACTTACCTAACATTAAGGTTAAAAATGGTAGAGTATAGTTATTTTTTTTGGGATAAGTTTTTTTCAAAAATTGAGATAGAAAATTTAAACAAACTGTATTCCTTGCATAACGATGACAATTTTGCAGATAGCGGCGCGTTTACTGCCCAAAAAAAATTAAAAAAAGTATCGTCAGTAAAAGGAGTTGAATGGCAGTATTGCAAAAAACTTTTAGGCTCTATTGACGATGAAGTTAAGGTTACAAATAGAGTTAATCACGGCTATCATTTGGATGAAAATTTTTCACATAAAAAAGTTTTGTTTAACACTTACTTGCAAGAAGATAGCTATGATTGGCACCAAGATGGGTCAAACAGCAAAGACTTCGACCTTAAATTTACTGTTGTTATTAATAGCTCTATGGAAGATTACGAAGGCGGAAATTTGCAAGTATTTCAACAAGGCAAGGCAGAGACTATACGGGAATTTAATCAGTTAGGTAGCGTTGTTATGTTTAAAAGCGATATCCCGCATAGGGTAACACCCGTTACAAAAGGCAGAAGAAACAGCATAGTTTATTGGAAAGAAGGGCCAAGGTTTATTTAAGGTGGAGATAGGTAATGGAAATTAAGTTATCGAATTTATTAGGTCTACTGCCTGTCGTGGTGGTGGCTACGGGTGCTGTCTTTAGCTATGCCAGCCTAGATGCTATGGCAGAAGAGAACGCTGAAGACATCGAAGAGGTGTCTGAGCAGGTCGATAAGATTGAGGAAGAAGTTGATGAGCTTCAGCAACAGATGACCCGCAGTGAGATACAGCTTGATAACGCTGTTCAGGACTTGTCAGAGGTAAGGAGTGACACCAAGGCCATCCTCAACTTGCTTCAACGTCAGCCTACTAACTAACGTGAATGGGCGATCTAATCATTGTTTTCGCGCTGATAGTCCAACTTTCGCCCGACGCGGAAGAGCAGACAGCGAGTCACTGGATTAACCAACGGCATTGCCTGAACGATGCGCGGGTATTAGCGCGTAGAGAAGACAACTTCAAGCCCGTCATTGCGTTCTGCAAGCCCGTATTTGTTGACCCGTTAAACATTAGGGTAAATGGCTGGATAAACCCAGAATCAGCGGAGAGAAGATAAGTGGCAACAGTTAAAGAAGCTATCCTTAGACTTGAGGCGCACGAGAAAGAGTGTAGCCTCCGGTACGAGAATATTGAAAACCGCCTTGAGTCCGGCACCAAACGGTTTGACCGCTTAGAAATGATGCTGTGGAGTATGTACCCGTTTATCTTGAGCGTCATAGCTTTATTCAAGTGGATGCCCCAGTGAAGAAGCCACCTGCCATTGACGCTTTTCTGTGGATTATGATTTGCCTATTATTGTTTGTCTTCGCAATAAAGTTGTGGATTGTATGACACCCAAGAAGCTAGAGCCATCCAGCAAGTACGCGAAGTACGATTTAGACGGCGACGGCACGGTTACTGACGAAGAGCTTGAACGTCATCAGCAGTTAGTAGAGCTTGAACTGCGAGAGGAGAAAGCTGACAGCCAGAAGCATATGGCGTGGGTAGCGATGGCAAGCATGGTGCTGTTTTCAGTGTTTCTTATGTTGCCCATCATGCCCGACAGCAGAGTAAACGCTTTGAGCGATCTGTTAGGATTATTTTACATTGCCCAAGCCAGTGTGTGTGGAGCGTATTTCGGAGCCACGGCCTATATGAGCAGGAAGTGATTTATGTTGGCAGAGGTGCAAGCCGCCAATGCCGCGTTTAATACGATTAAGTCTGCTTTAAAAAATGGGCGAGAGTTGTATGATGTTAGCGATAGTTGTGCCACTTATTTTAACTCAAAGTCGGTCATATCGAGGCGGGCAAACAAGAAGCGTAAGGGTAGTTATCTTGAAAACTTTATGCAACTTGAGCGTTTAAAAAAACAAGAAGAGTGGATACGCGAGTGGATGATTTACGCAGGAAGACCGGGCCTTTATGACGATTGGCTGAAGTTTCAAAGCGAGTGTAAGCGGATGAGAGCGGCGGAAGAAAGACGGCGTAGAGATGAAGCAAATAGCATTGAGGTTTTGGCGGAGAAGTGGCTGAAATGGATGGGTGCTGGTATAACAAGTGTAGGCTCCATACTGGTAACTGTTATGGAAGTTCTTAACACGGCGTAGGGGGCAAATATGTTGCAGTCTCTGGTTGGCCCAGTTGTGGGTTTGTTAGATAAGTTTATTGAAGACAAAGACGCTAAGAATGCTCTGGCGCATGAGATCAATACGATGGCTACTCGCCACGCGCAGGAACTTGCAAAAGGGCAACTGGAAGTTAACAAAGTTGAGGCCGCAAGTAGTAGTATGTTTGTAGCCGGTTGGCGACCCGCAGTTGGTTGGGTGTGCGTACTCGGTATGGCATCAAACTTTATTGTGATACCTATGGCAAACTTTGGCCTTGCATTAGCTGAGTCGGGCATTGTGATACCCTTGATCGAGACATCTACAATGATGCCGGTGTTGATGGGTATGCTTGGGTTAGGAGCTATGAGGTCTGTCGAGAAAGTACAGAGAGTGAGCAGAGAAAAATGATCTTACCTTTCCCTATGCCGCAAATTGATGATGAAGAACGTCTTCGTGTCTTAATGTTAAAGCAAAAAACAGAGATAGAAGCGCAACGTATTATAATTGAGCAGTTAAAAGAACGAGTTGATAAGCTAAATGAAGACTAGTGGCGAGGGCATAGCCCTTATTAAAAAATTTGAGGGCTGTAGGTTAGATGCGTATCAGTGTAGTGCGGGAGTATGGACAATCGGTTTTGGAACAACTAAGGGAGTTAAGGAAGGAGCTACCTGTACGCAAGACGAGGCTGAGACTTCACTTGCAGACGACTTATTTAAATTTGAAAAAATTGTACACAAACAAGTCAATGTACCTCTTCAACAGCATGAGTTCGATGCGCTCGTATCTTGGGTGTACAATCTTGGTGGAGGTAACCTTGCTGAATCTACTTTGCTGGTTCGTATCAACGACGATACTGATAGCAGCCGTGCTGATATACCCCACCAGATAAAACGTTGGAACAGGGCTGGAGGTAAGGTGTTAGACGGGTTAGTTAGACGTAGAGAAGCAGAAGCATTACTATGGCAGAACAAAGACTGGACTAAAGTGTAGGTGAGCTATGCCGCTACAAAAATTAGCCTTAAAACCCGGAGTTAACCGCGAGAATACACGGTATACGAGTGAGGGTGGATGGTACGAAAGTGATAAGGTGCGGTTCCGTCAAGGTATGCCTGAGAAGATTGGTGGGTGGGAGCGTATATCTTCTAACACTTTTCTAGGTATATGTCGGTCACTTCATTCGTGGGTGACTTTAGTTAACTTAACTATAACCAGTGTAGGGACACACCTTAAATATTACTTAGAGGATGGTGGGGCGTATTACGATATTACGCCTATACGCGCTACTGTCACGCTTACAAACCCGTTTACTACTGTTAGTGGTTCTGCGACTGTTACCGTTACTGATGCTAATGGAGGGTATAGTAACGGTGACTTTGTTACTTTTAGTGACGCTTCTGCGGCAGGGGGGCTTACACTTAACGGTGAGTTTCAGATAACTTACGCTACCGGAAATACGTACACTATTACAGCAGCTTCAACTGCTAGCTCGTCTGCTACAGGTGGCGGTACGGTCACGGCTGTATACCAAATTAATACGGGAGTATCATTAGAATCCCCCTTAGTAGGTTGGAGTGCCGGTACATGGGGAGAAGGTACGTGGGGTAACGGGGGAGCTAGTACAGAAAGCCTTCGTATATGGAGCCAAGGTAATTTTGGAGAAGACTTAATACTTGGGTTTAGGGGCAGTCCTTTGTACTTCTGGGACGCTTCTGACGATACTCCTCTAGGAAACCCCGCTACGTTACTTAGCGCAGAGGCTGGTGCATCTAATGTACCTACAGCACAGAACATAATACTCGTATCAGATATTAACAGGTTTGTGTTTTGCTTCGGTGCTAATACGTTAGGAACTACTACACAAGACCCTATGCTTATTAGATGGTCTGACCAAGAAGATGCTACTAACTGGACACCTACGGCAACAACACAGGCAGGTGATCTTAGGCTGTCTCGTGGCTCTGAGATAATTGCAGCCGAACAAACTAGACAAGAACTGTTAGTGTGGACTGATTTCTCTGTGTACTCGTTACAGTATGTTGGCGCACCTGTTGTATGGGCAGCGCAGCTTGTAGGCGAGAACGCATCTATTATGTCTCAGAACAGCGTAGCTGTTGCCGATAACGTGGCTTACTGGTTCGGTAAAGACAAGTTCTACATGTATGATGGCGGTGTAAAAGTACTGCCTTGTAACGTAAAGCGGTACATATTTGACGACATAAACCGTGACAACATACAGCAGATATTCGGTAGTACTAACGAAGGGTTTGACGAGATATGGTGGTTCTACCCCTCTGCTAGTAGCAACACAAACGATAGGTACGTTGTATACAACTACGTGCAACAGATATGGTACTACGGTACGCTATCACGTACAGCGTGGTTAGACTCTGGTATACGAGACTTTCCTCTAGCGGCTACTAACAGCAATAACTTAGTACAACACGAAGTAGGGTTAGACGATGCCGAAACTGGCACCACAGCGGCTATAACAGCCTCTATTACGTCTGCACAGTTTGACCTAGATGATGGGCATAAGTTTATGTTAGTGTCGCGTATGATCCCTGACGTGACTTTTGATGGGTCTACGGCTGACTCTCCTGTTGTTAGTATGTCTCTATCTGCGTTGCAGAACTCAGGCTCTGGGTTTAACGACCCGTTGTCGGAGAGTGGTAATAGTGGCGGGTCAGTAACTAGGACAGCTACATCTCCTGTTGAAGAGTTTACAGAACAGATATTCTTGCGTGTGCGAGGTAGGCAGGTTAGCTTTAAGGTAGAGTCTACAGCACAGGGAGTAACGTGGCAGTTAGGTTCACCTCGCATAGATATGCGGCCTGATGGGAGAAGATAATGTCTGTAGACTTTACGAATTACGGGGTAGAGTTTGTTGCTCCACTACTGCCTAGTCCTCCTGACGAGTACTCTAAAATAGCTTTTGAGAAGTTTAACAACTCCCTACGTCTGTACTTTAATCAACTAGACCAAGCCTTGAGGAATGATACACTTGTCCTTCAGGCTGAAGCTAATACTTGGTTTATGAGCTAATGGCTAATACATACGTAAATGCAAAGGTTGATCTAACCGGAACGGGTGTAACTACACTGTATACCTGTGCAGCGTTAACTACCGGCATCGTCAAGTCTATATTGGTATCAGAAGACTCTGGTAACGCAGACACTGTTACCGTAACCCTAACTAATGCTGCTGGTGCAGTGTTTAGCTTGTTTAAGGTTAAAGCCGTTGGTGCTAATGGTACAGTAGAACTACTGACCGCCCCGTTGGTAGTACAGACAGGCGAGATAATAAAAGTAACCGCTGCTACTGCCAATAGACTGCACGTCGTAGCTAGCATACTTGAGATTACATAATGAAAGTAATAGATAGTAAGCAACGAAAGGCTTCTCAGCAAGAAGTCATATTTACTTTTATGGAAAATGTAGGTACTGGAAAAGTTCCTATTGACGCGGCTGGGTATGCTATTGCTGCCGAAATAGCGTTGCCTACCGCAGATGTTGTGCAGTTTGGTAACACCGTGTTTCTAGGGCATCGTGAGAAAAAAGGTACGCAGATGCAAGGTCACGTTATGAACGTGGATACCGGAGAAAATACCCTTCAAAACTATTTAAATTTTGCTAAGTATCTTATGCGGAAAGGTATTACTCATTACTATGCTGAGTTTAAAGCGGAGTATGCAGGGGGACTTGTACCTCTGTTAAAAAAAATCCATCCTTCTATAGTAGAGTTAGGTGGCAATATACACATTGCAAAACACAAAAAAGACCCTGTGTATGGAGTGTTTTTATTATTGCCCGTTAAAAAGAAGGTGGCGGCATGAGTTGGGTATGGGACAAAGCTACAGGCGCATTAGATGACGTTTGGGATTTTATCGACGATGAGATTCTTGATCCTATACTAGATGTAGGGTCTTGGGTTAACGATAAAATATTTAAACCTATTATTAAATCTGTAGAAGCTCAAATACAGAGTTTTATTGATAACCCAATAGAGACTATAGCTAAGATAGCTATAATGGCGGCTCCATTACCCGCACCTATGAAGCTAAAATTATACGCTATGGTAGATGCTACATCTGCTTTAGCAAATGGCGAAGGTATAGACGGCGCACTTAAAGCATATGCAATATCTTACGCATCGGGGCAAATAGCGGAAGGAGTAAGTGATTACGCTGGTACTTATGCGTGGGAAGAATTAGGTGCGGCAGGAGTAAGCGATGGTACTAGACGTTTAGTAACGTCAGCGATAACCGAAGGTACTAGGGCTGCTACAACTGCTGCAATATATGATGAAGATCCTATAGATGCGTTTATAACAGGAGGAGTTACTCAGTTTGTACGTGCAGGATTAGGTAAAGTTGGAGAGCAGTTAGAAGGACAGGGTATATCTCTTGAGTCTTTGCCTGATACAGTTATTAATGCGTTAGCATCAGGACTAGAAAGTTCTTTAGCTCAAATAATTGTTAATGGAGAGATAGACGAACTTAAACTAGCAAGAGCAATAACGGCACAGGTTATAACCGCTGAGTCCGTAAATAATCTTCTAGAAGATATAGGGTTTGAGGACTTAATACCCACAACTGTAGATGATCCTAATACTTCTATAGACGAGTCTACACTACCAAATCTAAGAAGCCGCACTCTAACTGCTATAACAGGAACTATACAAAACACTGTATCTGCGGCACTGTCGGGGGGTAGTGGTAGCGAAGCATTTGGGCAGTCAATAGCTGCGTACACTGCTAATGCAATTAAAGGCTCTTTAACTGAGGGTGGGTTCCAAGGATTACTAGATGACGCATCAGAGTTATTCGATAGAGTATCAGGTAACTACACTGACGTTAGGTTAGCTGCTGAGGCTATAGATAAGAATGTACTAGCAAACGCAGAGGCAGTGGGGGAATATAATGAACTTGTTACCACCATTGGAGAAGAAGCCACAGAACTTAAAAGGTTAGATGATGCAAGGATAGCAGCGGAACAAGCACTTAGTAAAATTGTAGGAGATCCTTTTGATCCAAATAACTTAACAAGGCTCGGCCTTTCTGAAGGTGAACAGACAGCACTTATAGGAGACCTTAGTATAGCTTCAGCGGAAGCTAAAAACGCCTATGACGCGGCTCTTACTACGTTTAGAGATGATGTAGAGAATGTATACAACCCAAGACTTGTTGAGTTAAATGACACTATAAATGAGACCATAACTGCTGTTGGACAACCTGCTCGTACAGTAACTGAATATACTCAGTTTGGGCCGGTAGACCGACAACAACCTGCTACTGGGTTATATAAAGAATATGCGGACTCTTTAGGTACACTTGTCTCAGGTACAGAAGCTCTAGACAAAGAGTTACAGCCTTTATATAACAACATAAACGAAGGAGTAGTATCGGAGTTAAACCCTAATTTTAATGCGGAGTTTTATGCCGAGCATAACAATCTGCCTGAAGGGACAGATGCTTACGAGCATTATTTAAATATGGGGTTGCAACAAAAATTATACACCAACTCTACTGAATATAACCAAGCATTAACAAATACTAAAAACACAGCCCTATTGACTACCATAGCTGCGGCTGGGTTAAACCCAGCTTTGTTAAGCGGTGAAAATGTTAAGGTTATAGCTAAAAAATTAGCTGGTGAGTTTGGCGATAATATAGATGCATTAAAAGAGTTTATAGCTAACCCTAACTCAGATGTTATGACTAACTTTTTAGGGTTGTTAAACTCCGCATTAGCAGAGTCTGCCAGCATACCTACCACAGTAAACGAAGCAACAAATGATCTATTAGAGGCCGCTGGGTTACCTACCCAAGAACTAGGTACTGAACTATCTGATGAGTCTAAACAAGTATTAGTAACCAATAACATTAACAGTAACGATCCTTCTGAAGAAATAGCTAGGGCAGAAGGAGTTACTGATATGGACATTGCTAACGGCACTGCGAAGTTAATACCTAACCCAAATACCGGACTGTTGCAGTGGGACAATATAGAACTTACTGGTGTAGTTGAGTGGGATAGTGAGCGGGACAAGTTTGTCCAAGTAAGAACTATTGGTGGGTTTAGGAATGTTTATGACCTCGACGGAAATGAGTTAGAGTCTGTTATATTAGTTACCCGTTTTAACGATGGATTTGGCTGGCTAAAAGAAAACTCTCCAGAGCTATACCTTGCACAGCTTGCTGCGTTAGAGGAAGAGGCTGCACGGGCAACGGGAGAAAGCAGTTGGTGGATAGACCAAGCTAAAGATGCTTTAGATCGCAGGGAGGAGGCAGGAAGTGGTATAACAGGACTTGCTAACTTCTACCGTGCTACAGAAGGAGTTCTTAGCGCCTTTAATGGTGTGGTTATAGCTATGGGTATAGACCCTAACTCCACTCCGTTTGGTAAAGGGTTAAACGAGCTAGGTGAGCTTGCAGATTCTTACTTACCCGAAGATTATGTAGCTGCTCAAGAAGCCATGAGTAAGAAGATAGGAGACGCTGTAGGGGCTGCTGCTACAGCAGAGGCTATATTTGGAGCATTTGTAGATCATCCCACAGAGTTTCTTGCTGAGTACATTGGCGTAGAGGCTATGCAAGAATTAGTACCTTTATTAGTTGGAGGGTTTGCTAGTGTAGGTATAAAAGGCGCTGCTGGGTTATTAAAATATGCAGATGAAGCCGCTAGTCTTATGGCCCAACGCGGAGGTATGAGTGCAGCCTTAGCGTCTGATATGGCAGAGGCTTACGGAGGTACTGCATCGGGTACATATGAGGAGGCGTTAGCAGTAGCGTTGCAATCTGGTATGCCTGAAGCTGAAGCTGAAGTATATGCTTTGAATTTAGCACAGAAAGCAGGTGTTACTGCTATGTCTCTAGCGGCTCTTTCTGCTGGGGCAGGGGGCTTGTCTTTAGAAAAAGCATTTCTGACCGATAAAGCTACAGGTTCTTTAAATAATGTATTTGAAGAGATAGGAGAACGTTTTTCTAGAGGCGCTACTATAACCCTAAAAGAAGGTATAACTGAGGGAATAGAAGAAGGCATTACTAGTGTTGTTACTGAGTCAGCTTTGTATCAACTTGACCCCACTCGTGATATTACAGGTAATGTAACGGCAGCAGCAATGTTTGGTGTTATAGCTGGCGGCGGTATTGCTGGAGGCACGTCGTTAGCTGTTGATACAGGAGACTTTCTAAGTAATTTTATAGGTAATTACAACCCACAGATTAATAATTTATTAACTTCTGGCAGTACAGATCAGGCGGCGGTATCAGCGCAGTTACAAGAGTTAGGAGTAACAGACCCGTTAGTAACGTCTAATCTCATGGATATTGCCTTTGACGAGGCTAATATAAGCAGTGCCGAAGCCTCACAAGCGTTTGCTGATGCTGGATATACTCCTAGCCAAGAAGAAATAGACAACTTTGTGTTGTCTAACTTTGGAGATGCGGATCTAGAAAACACCAGTGGCACAGAGTTTTACAATTACTTAGACCCTCGCCAGATCACTCAAGCTGAGTTAGATGCGTACACCCAAAATACAGGTATTACTTTAACTCAAAATCAAATAGACGCATTGCTGGGTAATCATTCAGATGCTCAAGACAATAACGACAGAATACAGAACTATCTAGATGATAATCTTGATTCTGAAGATACTGATGATAATGATATACCTGATTCTGAAGATACTGATGGTGTAGCTCCTTTAGATACTGATGGTGATGGGATACCTGATTCTGAAGATACTGATGACGATGGAGATGGGGTATTAGATGTTGATGACTTTAATTCACTTGATCCTAATA
>Ga0075466_1000552_pt1 | contig 13868 bp, 14 predicted proteins | sample DEB08_DNA_16_FD_71486 | JGI IMG/M metagenome (GOLD analysis project Ga0075466, IMG submission 71486) | Aqueous microbial communities from the Delaware River and Bay under freshwater to marine salinity gradient to study organic matter... | ecosystem: Environmental > Aquatic > Marine > Coastal ... | reverse complement strand
TTGTCTAAATCAAATTTTTTGATTCGATATTTTTTATACAAAAATCTTAATAAATATAAATTTAATAGAATAAAAAGTATTAATCCTACTGTTCCTGTTTCCGACATGATTTGTAATAAAATATTATGTGAATGAGTTGGAGAGCAGTATGCAAATTTTGATTTTATTTTATCTTTATCAATTAATTTTACACACTCATTATGATAATTTTTTAGTCCAGAACCTACTAACCAATTTTTTTTCCATACCTCAATTGATGATTGGTAAATTCTTCCATAGCTTGATGAGGGTATATTCAAAAGTATTTGTGCAGTTTCAATTGCTCTTGTTTTTAAAAAACGATTTTGCTCATAAACTAGAGCGCTTAATATAAATAATACAGAAAAAATTGTTAAAGTTTTTTTTACGTCTAATAAAATTAATGATCCAAAAAATAATGCTGAACAAATTATGAATAAACTCAATCTTTCACCGCTCATAAATACTGCGGTAAATAGCAAAGAAATGATCAATATATATAAAATTTTAATAGAGTTGGTTGATGTAGATAATTTACTAAACATATAAAAAATCAAGGGATATGACAATTTGGATATAAACGCTCCAACTACTAATTCTTCATTAAAAACACCTCCCAATCTCGCAATATGCTTAATTTCAGAGACACCAGGTACAAAATTTTCTGCAGGAAATCCTAAAAAATTAATTCCATTAAAAAATTGCCAACAAACATCTATAGAAACGCCTACTAAAATTATTTTCCAAATAAAAAAAAATCTTTTATAATTTTTTCTAAAATCAAAGTAAAAACCAATAAATAAAGAGAATAATAAGAACCTAATTTGAGAGAATCCAGCTCTTAAAGCAGAGAGAATATTTTCAGAAAAAAAGCTTATCAAAATCAAATAAACCCAAAAAAGAGTAAAAAGTAATATCCAGTTTTCATGAATTATTATTTTTTTTTTTAAAATATTATGTAATATTAAAAAAGATCCAATAATCAAAAATAAGTTTATGCTTGGAGATCCCAATATAAAAAGGATTGGCATTAAAAAAATTACGGTCCGAGCAATATTATTATGAGTAATCATCGTATTATGTTATTGATAAATTCATATAAATCAATAAAAAACAAGCTTATATTCAAATGGAATTCATAAACTTATTTAATTCAAGAATTATAAATTATTTATTATTTTTTAATTTGTTAATTTTATTTTCTTTAATTTTTTTTTTTATAAAGATCAAAATTAAGCACTCTTTTTTTTTAAAGATAAGTGAGCAGCTATATCATAAAAATAAAATATTTAATAATAGTGGTGTTTTTATCATTTTATTATTTTTATTTAGTGGACTAATCATATATTTATATGAAAAAGAATTTTCCGATATCTTTGTTATTTTTTCTTCAAGGTATTATCTTTTATTTTTAGCAGTTTTTTTTCTCCTAATATTGTCGATATATGATGAACTCTTTAAAATTAACCCAACATTAAGATTAATTTTTCAAATTAGTATTTGTTATCTTAGCTTACCAATCTTTAAATTTCCAATAATAGAGATTTTACCAAATAAAGTAGAGTTACTTTTTATTGTTTATTTCTTTATATTAATAATTAACACTAACAACTTTATGGATGGTTCTGATGGAGTAATGGGAGCTTGCTCTACAATACTTTATGTTGGAGTATTAATTCTATCTTATTTAGAAAATCAAATTTATCCTATTACTATTGTATCTTTAATAATGCTTTCTTTATTTATTCCCTTTTTATTTTTTAATTGGCCTAAAGCTAAAATTTTTGCTGGTGATACCGGTAGCATCCCTATTGGGTTCATAAATGGATATATAATAATTTTCTTAATCCAGATTGATTATTATTTCTTAGGAATAATCTTTTTTTTATATCCACTTTTAGACGTTAATTTGACTATTATTAGAAAAATAATGAATGGTATTCCGCCTTGGGCAAGGTTATTTGATTATTATTTTTTAGCTCCAACTTACATTGGGGAGAAAGATCACTTTTTTGTTCTAAAAAAAATTATCCTAATAGGATTTGTGAATTTACTTAGTGGTTTCTTATACATAAAATTTCCTAATATATTTATATTTCTATTATCCCTTATTCCAAATTTATATTTGATTTTACTATTTAATAAATTTAGAAAATAACAAATACCTGAAAAATTTTTTTATAAATCTTGGACTTAAATGATATGTGCTTTTGAAAAAGAATATAAATATTAGATAAAATAAATTATTAAATCCATTTTTAAACAAAATATTTTGAATTACAATTTCACTTTTTAATAATTCAAAACCGGATCTTCTAATATAAAAATCTTTTTTTACATTCATAACAACTAACGGTCTTGCTATATTATTTATAAAAAAACCTGAAGAAATTAACCTAATCCACAAATAATAATCCTCCATACGGCTTAAGTTTAAATATCCACCAACTTTTTGTATCGCACTCTTTCTAAACATTATTGTTGGATGATTCATTGGATTTCTAAATTTAATATATTGTTTTATCCTTTCATGAGTTTGAGGAGATTTTTTTATTGTTTTTTTTCCACTATCTAAATCTTTTTCAAATACAGAAGACCCTACTACCGAAATATTTTCATTTTTCTTTAAATATTCATACTGAAGTTTAAATCTATCTGGCAAAGAAATGTCATCACTGTCCTGTATAGCAATTATATCTGTTTTAATAATTTTAATTGCTTTATTGTACGATTTTGAAATACCTAAATTTTTTTTATTTTTAATAAGCCTCACCCTCTTAAAAATTTTTTTAAAAATATTTATCTCATTTATCAAAATCTTTTTTTTTATACCATCTAGAATAATGATAATTTCTTTTGGCAAATAATTCTGTAGCAATAAACTCTTAAGTGATTTTTTAAGTAATTTTATTTCAATCCCATCGTAAACAGATATTATAACAGAAAAATTTTTATTAATTTTTTTCAATATTAATCCTCTATTATTTAAACAAAATAATTTTTTTATTAAGAAAAATTTTAGTTGTTAAGTTTTTCAAATCTTACTTTAAAAATTCTTTTTATTGTCCAAATTGAAGTTTCAAACGGTAGCATTTTACTGCTTCCTATTCTTTCAAAATAATCGATATCAACTTTCATTACTTTAAGTTTTCTTTTATAAAAAGCTAATAATAGTTCTACTGGTAAGGATGGTCCTAGGGAATCATAATTAATTTTTCTTAAAGTAAAATTTTTATAAGCTCTCATTCCTGAGTGTAAATCTGGGATATTCTTTAAGAAAAAAATACTTGCCAAAAATGAAAAAACTTTATTACCAATGTAATTTATAGTTTTCATATTATTAGGTTTTGATTTTAATCTATTACAATCAACTACGTCATATTCATCATCAATTACCAAATGTGACAATCTCTCAATTTGTGACGTTGGATAAGTACAATCACAATCAAGTGTAATGATAACTTCTTTACTGCAGCTCTTTAATGCAAGATCCATAGCTTGACCGTATCCTTGTGGGGGGAACTGTTTTATAGCTTTAATCTTTAAGCTCTCTGCAATTTCAAAAGTTTTATCTGTACTGCTATCGATTAAAACAATTTCAATTCTTTGGTCTATTGATCTTACTTCTTCAACTATTTTTTTAATTGATTCTTCTTCATTCATTGAAATCATTGCAACACTAATTCTATCTCCATATTTAATCATAAACCAAATCCATATTTTTTTTTATTCTCTATTAAAAATAAAATAGTTTTTATAACTGAATTCTTACTAGAAAATTTATTTTTCCAACCTAATTTCCTAAATTTTTGATCGTTTATTCTAACTATCGGAACATCTCCTTTCCAGCCTCTATCCCCACCTGTATAATTTTTAATTATACCTTTGATATTGCAAGACTTAAGCACTAAATCAAGAATTTCATTTACCGTAATAAAATCTTTCGTAGAAAGATTAAATACTTTATGGCCTCTAGTGTTTAACAACTTTGCTTTTATTAAAGCTTTTACAACATCAGTAACATGAAGATATGATTTACTTTGCTTTCCATTTCCTAGAATTGTTATTTTTTTTTTATTTTGAAAAATTTTTTTTACAAAATCATAGCAAACACCATGAGTACAATTATCACCAGTCACATTTGCAAACCTAAATGAGACACCACTGATACCAACTAAATTAGAATATGCAGAAATTAAGGCTTCACAATAAAGTTTACTTGCGCCATATGTTGAAATTGGTTTTGTAACTGTCTTATCTTCAAATAGATATTTTTTTTTTAAATCTCCATAAACACCACTTCCTGAAGCAAAAATTATTTTTTTTACATTATTTAATCTCATTGCTTCAAGGACATTTCTTAATAAAACTGTGCCTTCAATAAAGTCTATATCAGGATTTTTCACTGCAGCAGCAATGTCTGGATTTGCTGCAAAATGATATACCAAATGTGAGTTTTTAATAGAAGATTTTAATTTAGAAAAATTTTTTAAATCACCTTTTACAATCTTAATTTTTTTATTTTTGTTTAAAAACCATTTTTTTCCAGAAGAAAAATTATCATAAACTATTATTTTTTTTATATCTTTGTCTTTAACTAGTGTATTAACTAAATTACTACCAATAAATCCAGCACCTCCAGATACAAATATATTCATATATTAAAATTACTTAATTGACTCCCAGGTAGTCTGGTTTTCTTTTAAGTCAGGGTGACTTACAAATAAATGCCAAATAACAGAAGTAAGACCCTCGGTAATTGGTGTGATAAAATTTCTATCTTGTATTTTAAAAACCAAACATGCATCTGAGTTCTTGTTGGCATAACCAGTCTCTTTACCAATTATGGAAATAACTTTTGCTCCCACCTCATTTGAGTAATCTATAGAATTTACTAGATTTACAGAAATATTTTTTTCTTTTGATCCACCACCTACTGAATAAACCATAACGACATCTTTACTCATTAAACGAGAGCCTTTCAGAAAATTTTTATATGAGTTTTCCCAACCTTCATCATTAATTCTAGCAGTTAGTTCTGATACATTATCTGTTGGTGTAAATGCCTGGATATTGCATATTTTTCTAAAATCATTTACTGCATGACTACAGTGGCCTGCGGATCCCCCAACACCAATTAAGAAGAGTCTGCCATCATTATTTTTACATTCATGTAAAATTTTAATCATCTTATTTAATATTTCTAGATTAATATCTTTTAAAGTAGCTATATTTTCATGAAGAAAATTTTTTGAAAAATTCATATCAATTTCTTCCCATTATAATTGAGCCATCATAATCAAAATTAAATTTTAATTCTTGTAACTTTAAGCCTTTCATTTTAGATCTTAGTCTTAACTTATCTTGGGTAATAAACAAAATAAAACCCCCACCACCAGCACCAACTAATTTTGCTCCAATTGCACCATTCTTCAGACCATATTCTATTATACGATTAATTTTTGAAGAACTCATATCTTTTGATCTTTTCATTTTGAATTTCCAATGCTCGTTCATTAATTTCGCATAATCTTTAATTGAGCCTTTTTTAAATATTTCAATTGTTTCTAAAGCGATATCTTTTACAAAATCTAAGCTAGATATAATTTCTATATTTTTATTTTTTGTTTTTTTTTCTTGTTCACCTAAAATATTTCTTGAATTGCGAGTATATCCAGTAAAATAAGCCAGAAAACTCTCTTCTAATTCACAATTAAAATCGTTTGATATTATTAAATCTTCAGTTTTTGTTACACCATTTTTATCGATATTTATAACTTTAAGCCCTCCATAGCTAGATATAAATGGATCTTGTTTACCCGCTGGTTCATTTAAAACATCCATTTCAATTTTGCAGGCTAAATTTGCCAATTCGTATCTGCTTAAATTTTTATTTTGAAAAGAGCTAATAACGTTTATTAAACCTACCAAAAAAGTCCCTGAAGAGCCTAATCCAGTTCCAGCTGGAACATCTGAAATACTTGAAATTTCTAAATAATCTTCAATGTTAAAAATTTTAAGTGTTTCTCTAATAGTATTATGTGCAATTTGAGATATTTTTTTTTTATTTTCTATTTTTGAATATTTGAGAGAAAATCTTTTTTTCCAAGTTTTGTTTACTGTAACATAAATGTACTTATTAATTGCTGCACTAATAACCAAGCCACCTTTAATTTTATAATATGATGGCAAATCAGTGCCACCACCAGCTATTGAAATTCTTAAAGGGGATCTGCTTAAAAACATATAATTTGCAAATTTAGTTTAATTTTTTATTTATAGATATTTTTTTTTGTATATAGATATATTTGTGAAAAAAATACCCCCAATTATTATTTTAGCAGGCGGAAAGGCTACTAGACTTAGACCTTTAACTAAAAACATACCTAAATCAATGGTTTTAGTCAATAAAAAGCCATTTATAGAATACCAATTAAACCAACTTAAAAAATATAACTTCGAAAGAATAATTATATCAACTGGATATAAGAGTAAAATAATTGAAAATTATATTAAAAAAAAATTAGATAAAAAAATAATAATAATTAAAGATAAAAAAAAAAATATAGGTACTGGAGCAGCTATTAAAGAATGTGTAAAAAAAATAAAAAAAGATTTTTTTGTGATTTATGGTGATAGTTACCTAAATATTAATTATGAAGAGGTCTATAAGAAATTTTTAAAAAAAAAGAAAAATTTTTTAATTACAGTTTTTAAAAATCAAAATAAATATGATAAAAGTAATTTATTCATTAAAAGCAATATAGTCCTCGAATATAATAGGAATTCCAGTATGGCAAAACATATAGATTATGGTTTATCCTGCATGGATAAGAAAATCTTTAGAAATATTTCAAGCAAAAGTTTTGATCTTAAAAAAATAATAATTAATCAGATTGAAGATAATGATATATCAATTTATGAAACTAAAAATAGATTTTATGAAATTGGAAATATTAAATCTTTAAATCAATTTACTAAATATGCAAAAAAGAAATTATAGATTAACAATTTTGTTGCTAGCGCACAATGAGGAAAAAACTATTATTCAAGAAATAAAAAAAATTCAATTATTGTTAAATAAAATACATCATAAAATCATTGTTGTAGAAGATGGTAGTACAGATAACACGGCATTAAAACTTAGGAATTTAAAAAATAAAATACATTTAATTTCATCAAAGAAAAGACTTGGATATGAACACGCATTTACCAGGGGAGTTAAAAGTTGTACTACAGAGTACTTAATGCATTCAGACTCAGGTAATAAATTTAATTATAATGATATAAAAAAGATTTATAAAATTATGATTATGAGAAATAATATTGATTTAATTGCTGCCAATAGAATAAAAAGATTTGATAGTATGTTTAGGCAGATATTAACCAAAGGATTGGCAATTTATTGTAATTTTATTTTTAATATTAATTATAAAGATTATGACTGTGGGTTTAAAATGTATAGAACCAAATCTTTGAAAAATATTTTGAAGAATGGTTTGATTTTTAAAAATTTAATTTCCTGCGAAATTTTTTTAAGATTTATTTTTAATAAAAATAAGATCGAACAAATTAATGTGAGGTATTTTGCAAGTAAAAAAAGAATTTCACGTGGATTACCTTTTTTGAAAATATTAAAAGTTGTAGTTGAAGCAATAATTAATATGTATAGATTAAAAATAAAATTAATGTGATAAAAAAAGATATAGCAATATTGGGTGGTGGTATTTCGGGGCTAGCATTTGCGGCAAGCTCAAAGCACAATAATATAATTTTAGAAAAGGAAGATTCTTGTGGCGGGCACTGTAAAACAAAAGTTGAACAAAATTTTACATACGACATTGGAGGTCCACATATTTTATTTTCTAAAAATAAAAAAATTCTAAAATTTATGGTAAGCCTTCTAAAAAAAAATATTTCAATTCAGAAGAGAAATAATAAAGTATTTTATAAAGGAAAACTTTTTAAATACCCTTTTGAGAATGGGATTAATGAACTAGATCCAAAAGAAAAATATGATTGTATCAATGATTATGTTTTTAATAACAACAAATTAAAGAAACCTAAAAATTTTAAAGATTGGCTTTATTACAATTTTGGCAATTTTTTAACAGACGAATATCTTTTGCCTTATAATGAAAAAATATGGAATACAGGTGCCAGTAAGATGGACTTTGATTGGGTAGAAGGTAGAGTCCCCGTTTCATCTAACCAGGAACTAATTAAAACAGCAGTAGGAATACCAACAGAGGGATACAAACATCAGTTATTTTTTTATTACCCAAAAAAAGGTGGTTATGAAGAATTTTGTAAAGCTTTAGAGAAAAAATGTAAGAACATAAAAACAAAATTTCTTACCAGAAAAATATATAAAAAAAAAAATAAATGGTTTATTGAAAATAATGGAAGTGTGATAAAATGTGATAAAATTATTTCAACTATACCAATTAAAGATTTGCTTGGTTATTTGGATAAAGTTCCAAAAAAAGTTATAACTGCATCTAATAATTTAAAGTCAAACTCTTTAATACAAATAAGTCTTGCCTTTGAATGTAAAGAAAAGATTCCTTATACAGCCATATATTTTCCTAACAAAGAATACCTATTTCATAGAATTTCTTTTCCACATAATTTTTCAAAAAATTGTGTACCTAAAAATCAAGTCCTTATAAATTTTGAAATTACAGTTAATAAAGGAGATGGTATTTATGAAAAAAAAGACAAATTTTTTATAGAACATTGTTTAGAAAAAATAATTAAATCAACAATTATTAGTAAAAAGAATAAATTAGTTTACAAAAACGTGGAAAGGACAGAATACGCATATGTAGTTAGGGATTTTAAATATAAAGTAAATTTAAAAAAATGCTTAAATTTTCTTGAAAAAAGAGGAATTTATTCTTTAGGTAGAAATGCAGAATTTACCTACATAAATTCTGATGAAGCGGTTAGAAGAGGGTTAGCTTTATCAAAAAAAATAAATGTTAAATAATAAGGCTTTTTTTTTTGATAGGGATGGAGTTCTTAATGAAGCTGTAATAATTAAAAAAAAGCCGTACCCACCAAATAATATTCATGAACTAATTTTAGAAAAATTTGCCGAAGATATAATTATTTTTCTTAAAAAACTTAATTACAAGATTTTTGTATTTACCAATCAACCAGATGTAACAAGGAAAACTACAACAAAAAATGAAGTAATTAAGATTAATAACTTTATTAAAAAAAAATTTGATATTGATGATTTGTTTGTATGCTATTGTTCAAAAGACTCGTGTTTTAGAAGAAAACCCAACCCTGGGATGATTTATGACGCGAAAAAAAAATGGGATATTGATTTAAGAAATAGCTATGTTGTTGGTGATAGATATAAGGATATTAAAGCAGGTAAAAATGCTGGTGTTAAAACAATATTTTTAGACAAAAAATATGATGAAAAGAAACTTGCCAAACCTGATTTTGTAATTAAATCTTTAAATGAAATAAAAAAAATACTAAAATATTAATATGAAAAATTTAAAAATAAAAATATTTGCTGATGGAGCTAATGAAGAGCAAATGCTCAAGCTTAGTAAACTTAATTATATTAAGGGATTAACAACTAATCCTAGTTTAATGAAAAAGGCTGGTATCAAAAATTATACTAATTTTTCAAAAAAAATTTTGACTAAAATAAAAAAAAAGCCAATTTCTTTTGAGGTATTTTCTGATAATTTAGATGAAATGTATAAACAAGCTAAGATTATCTCTTCATGGGGTAAAAATGTTTATGTCAAAATACCAGTCACAAACTCAAAAGGCAGAAACTGTAATAGTATTATTAGGAGGCTCTCAAATGAAAATGTAAATTTAAATATAACAGCAGTATTTACTATGAGTCAAATAAATAGCCTTAAAAAAGTTCTTAACCCTAAGTCCAAAAGTATTATCTCAATTTTTGCTGGAAGAATTGCTGACACAGGCAGAAATCCCAGTGAGATAATCAAAAAAAGTATTAAAATATTTTTAAAGTATAAAAAAACTGAAATTCTTTGGGCAAGCACTAGAGAGGTATTCAATATATATGAGGCAAACAATTTAAAATGTCATATTATAACTGTGACGCCTGATGTTTTAAAAAAGCTTCAATTAAGGAATTATAGTCTAAAAAAATATTCTCTTGATACAATTCGTGACTTTTATAACGATGCCAAAAAAGTTGGCTACAAAATTTAAATTAAAAATTTTTTAAACATTGAGCTAATGTTTTATTTATAGACGTAATTTTTAATATTTTATTTTTTATAACTTTTGAATTATCAAAATAAGAAAATTTACCAATATTTTTTATTTGAAAAATATTTAAAGGTAAATTGAAAATAAAATGTAAGTAAAATATTTTATGAAAATAATATATCATCAAAAAAAAACTTTTAGGTAATTTGATGCTAAAAATAAATTTTCCTGATGCTAATCTAGCTTTCTTCACTAGATCCCTGATTGTTATATTATGTCCACTTAGTATATGAATAAAATTTTTTTTTAATGATAAGATTTTTATAATTGAATCACAGACATCCTGAATATTTATAATATTAATTCCTCCATCAACATAAAGCCCAAATGGTGTTTTAATCATATTTTTTATATTAGCGGTAGATGGCGTCATTCTAAAATCATTTTTTCCTAACATTGAACTAGGTAAAATAATTGAAATAGGTAATTTTTTTTCTACTATTTTATTTGCAACTATTTTATATGAGTTAAGTTTTGATTTAACATAGGGATCTTTGGAATCTTTAATTAATGCTATTTTCTTCTTTGCAATTGGTTTATCCTCTAAACCTAATATCGAAACAGAACTAACATATATTCCTTTTTTTATATTAAGTTTATTTATAATTTTACAAAAATTTTTTGCACTTTTAATTGCTGTTTTAAGAGTTTCATCTCTTAAATCTTCTTTATGCGAGTATATCGCAGCAGCATGAATTATATAATTCTTACCAATTGCTGCTGAGTAAAAATCATTATAATTCATAACATCACCATTGATTATTTCAACTCTACTTTTTGATAATTTTTTTATATTGGAGTTCTGTCTGCACAAAGCATAAACTTGAAATTTTTTCTTCAATAATGTTAAACATAAATTATAACCCAGGTGTCCAGTTGCTCCTGTTACTAGGACTTTTTTAGGAATTTTATTGAAGTTTCTTTTTTCTACCAAAAATTTTCTCTATTAGAGTTCCAAATTTTCTGTGCCTGAAAAAAGTGTTATCATCATACATAAACTTTTCTAAAAACATTACATCAAATACTTTTAATGCTTGCCTCTCTACTTCGTTTGGACCATCCAAAGAACAAGTACTACAATAACTAACGTTTTTTCTTCCACTTAAATGTAGCTTTCTATAGTCTCTTGCTTTCTTACTATTCCATATTTCTTTGAGTGACATTTCAGGAAACTTTCCATAAGTGTCTTGATTATCGAAATACCTTGTGCACGGAACGACCTCACCATTCCATGTTATAGTCAAGAGTCTCCAAGGTTTTTCACACAAAATTCTATCAGGGTCTACTGGCGCTATATTGGTAGATAATTCATTTATTGATTCAACTTTCCCACCCCACTCATTAAACGGCTTATTTGAGAAAGTAATATCATATCTATCAAATTTATTTTTAAGAATTTGAATGGCATTTTCATTTCCCTTCATAGATATTGTTTGAGCAACTATGTGTAATTTACTTTTTAATTTTTTTCTAAGATCTAAAAAATTAAATACATTTTTTTCTACATTTTTCCATCCAGCAACTTTAGTATAATTACCAACACCTGGTCTAATTTTATCATAACTTTCTTCAGTGGCTCCATCAAGTGATAGTGTTAAAAAATCAAGTTTTGAATTTAGAATTCTTTCAGAAATTTTTTCATTAAGTAAAGTTCCATTTGTTGACATTCCCACCTGTAAACCTTTTTCAGAAGCATAATCTACCATATCTGTAATTTTTTTATGTAATAAAGACTCTCCAAATTGGTGTAAATAAATAAATTCTGCTGGTGTATTTTGCAACTCATCAATCATTGATTTATATAATTCAAAACTCATCATTCCCTTTACTCTTTGCATTTCTGTGGGTTGTGGACACATGACGCAACCAAGATTACAATGATTGGTAGGCTCTATATGAATCATATTAGGAAAAGATGCTAAGTGATCTTTTTTGTTTGCATACTCAGATATAACTTTAAATCTGTTAACCACTTTTTTTAGCGAAAAAGTGCTTTTATTTAAATATTTTATAGCATTAATCATAATAAATTATCTAATTTTTAATATAACATAATAGACTGGGTGTCTATTAATTAAATTATATAATATTTTAATCAATATAGAAAATAGTAGATAAGAATTTTTACTCTTAATGAGGTTTAATAGTTCATAAAATTGATTTGGATACTTTATAATTTTAATCATTTTATGAGATTTTAATAATTTCTTTTTAATTTCATTATATTTAACATTGATTCCTTTTTTATACGAATAAGTTTCGAATACTATAAGTCCATTAAACTTTAACAATTTAGAAATATTTTTAATATCATTTACCATTTGATTGACTTTGTTATTCCTTACAAATGGATAACATTCTCTTGAATAAACAATATCAAATTTTCCTGTATTTTTTGGACTTAGATTTTTTAGGTAATTTTGCTTAAATGAAACATTCTTAAACCATTTTTTTCCATATTTTATTGCATACTCTGACACGTCAATACCAACTGATTTTTTTAATTTAAGAATATTGTGTAAAGAGTTCGTAATATGACCAGCTCCACAACCTATGTCTAAAAGTGAACTAGGTTTAAATCTAAAAAAAATAAAAATAATTTTTTTTAGATTATTTGCTATTAAATCTATATTAACTTTTTTAGTTTCTGCATGACTATTTATCCATTCTTTATTTTTATTCTTATAATATGCATAGTAAGCACCAAATGATGTATTATTTTTATATAAGCCTAAGTCAACTAGATTGATCTGATTTTTTTCAATATCATTAATTTCACTATCCTTAAAATTTTCTTTTTTCCAAGAATAAAGTTTATCTTTTAGTATTTCCTTATTTTTATTTAAAGCTTTCATATATTTTTATACAATAGTTTTTTTTGCGGTAATATCTATTTCAAATTTTCTTTTAGATATATTTTTACTCTTCATAATACCAAGAAAAATGTCTAAACTTTTTAAATATATTAACTTTATACAATATATAATAATAAAATTTCATATTTAAAATTTGAAGAATCAAAATAATGAATATTTTTTTATGATAAATTATTGTAGATATTATTGTAATTTAAACTTAGGTGCTTCCAATTATTTTGCTTTGAGTATAAGTGAGCTTTTTTGCTCAAAGAATAATACTCATTGCTATCTATTTTTAATAAATTTTTTTCGAAAGTTTTTGGATCATATAATTTTCCAACTTTATAAGTTTTCAAAAAAGATTTAAAAATATCTACTTTTGAACAAATGATTGGCAGTCCATAAGACAAGGCCAAGAACATGGGTCCAGCAGAACCTGCATATTTTTTAGTATATGGCAAAACAAGATAATCATGATCTAAAAATATTTTTTTAATTTGATTTTCTTTTATATAAGAATTCTTAACAAATATATTTTTGTTGTTTAAACCAGAAATAAAATTTAAATCTCTTATGCTCATTTTTCCAATTATGCTTAGTTTAAATTTTTTTAAATTTACTTCATTTAAAAAATTTAATATACCCTTATCATCTCTAACTAATCCGAAAAATAGAATCTTATTAATTTTTTTTTTCTTTTTGATTTTTATATTAACT
>Ga0075466_1000548_pt1 | contig 13924 bp, 13 predicted proteins | sample DEB08_DNA_16_FD_71486 | JGI IMG/M metagenome (GOLD analysis project Ga0075466, IMG submission 71486) | Aqueous microbial communities from the Delaware River and Bay under freshwater to marine salinity gradient to study organic matter... | ecosystem: Environmental > Aquatic > Marine > Coastal ... | reverse complement strand
CAGATGTATTTATGGATCTGGAACGAATACCTGAATATGACAGTTTCAAGAAACCTCTTGGAACTCCAGATGAGTTTTTGGCTGTGGTGAAATGATACATTGAAGGGCTTGGATTTGAGATAGTAACTGAAAAGTTTGAAGTGATTCCTAAAGAAACTATCGAAGCACACTATGATGAACATAGAGGCTCTCCTGCTAAGTTTAACTTTCTCGTTAAGTCATATATTGGTGCAGGACCATGCCATGCTATGGTGGTTCAATGAGAAGATGCTATCGCAAAATGTCGACAGCTCATCATGGATATCAGAGCAGAATACCTCGAGACTCCAAAAGACGCTCGAAAAAACATGACCCATGCCTCAGCGAATGCTGCTGATGCCGAGCGAGAAATAAAACTTCATTTTAATAAATAGTTTATGAATAGCACCATTCCATATATTATTTTATCTTGATATTCAGCGCCAAGACGCGACGAAGATATTCTTGAGTTCAGATCTGTCACAGCCATAATACAAAATACTGACACTGGGAAGTATCTTGCGCTAGAGTTTATCTCAAATGAATTTTGACTCGTCTGATGAAAGGTGGAATCATGAGAAACAGATGAAGAAGCGATACTCAGAGAAATAACAGAAGAGAGTGGATATAGTCACCCTAAAATAGAAGGTATTATTTTTAAAGAAGCTTATTGTAGAGGTTATAAGGTAAGAAAAAGTGTAGATGAATTTGTAACAGAGAGAGTATATTTTGTTACTGTATCAGAAAGCAATAACACACAGATTCGAGACGAAGAAGAGTGAATTGAAAAACTCCACTGGTTAACTCAAGATAAAATGCTCAGTAGCCTTACTCTCGAGCATCACCTCTATTACTTTAGATCTTATTTAAATCAAAAGAATACATGACAGTAAATAATCCATATATAGATCTCGTAGCCGACCATCCAGACATTTGGAGTGATATTGAAAAAATATATTCTCAGTCAGGAAAGTGGAGTGAGGTTTTTAAAATAAAAAATCCTATCTACCTAGAAATAGGAACAGGAATGGGGAATTTTTTTGGTGGAGAGGTTCGAGAAAATCCTGAGATCAATTATGTTGGTATGGAAATTAAATATAAACGACTCTATATCACAGCTGAAAAAGCTCATGGACGAAAAGCAACGCAAGTAAAAAATCCTGAGATATGAAAAGATGACGCGACCAATTTTGTTTTACTGAAAGATTTTGCTCAAAACATAGATAAAATTTTCTGAGAGGCAGAGATAACTCAAAGCTATATATTTTTTCCAGACCCCTGGCCAAAAGATAGACATAAAAAACACAGACTCTTGCAAACAGATTTCCTCAATAACATCTATACTATTACCCAGTCAGCAGGGAAGTGTATTATAAAAACCGATCATAGAGAGTATTTTGATTTTGTTCTAGAACAACTCTCTCAAACCCAGTGGAAACAAGTTCGAAAATCATATGATTGGGAGTCAGAAGAGGACTATGATAGCTCAAAGGATACAGAGTTTCAAAAAATTACAAAAAAACATACGGAAAAAGTAAATTATTTAGAATTACAGAAATAATTAAAAAGACTTAACAAATATTTGATAAGTCTTTTTTTAGTGTGGTGTTGTGGGGCCGAAGCCCCGTGAGTTGGGGAAAATCAGAACTTAACCGATTCTATCTAGTTCTTTCTTTATTTCTAGGAATAGAGGAATAAATATTAACACATAGCTACATATGAATCCTACTTTTTCGATCGAAGAAGAAAAAGAGAGAAAGAATAATACTGCAGTTACTATAGCAACAGTATATACTATTTTTTTTACTGGTTTGTTATTTTTTCTTGCATAATTATAGAAAAAATTTGTTACTATTATAACAGTGCTTCCGGCCATCATGCCAACAGATATTAATTCTAACATTTTTAAAATATCTGAATTATATATCTCAAGGGTATGGTTCGCTGCAAGCAGATTTGTTTCTGTTGCAAGCATTGTTGATAACAGTAATAGTATCACAGCAATTGTTATTGGTTTCACGAGCACCTCTGTGCGGTTCTAGATTTCCCGTTTACTAAAACAAGAAATCAAATGAATTGATAAGAATCTCCCAAAAGATTCTCGTTTAGTTTTTAAATTATATTTAGCTTATCTATAGAGTCAAATAATAATTGACTTATTGTTATATTTAAGTAAATTATATTAAATATTTGTTAATAGAAGTATGATGAATGAAAGTACTGCTTTAAAATCTCGTTTGATAAAGACTGGTATGTTGATTGGTATTGGATTGGGATATCTGTCTAGTGATACAGCTGTTGATGTTCATGAAATATTGAATTCTGATACTCATGGAGGAAGAAAAATAACGCAAGCTGCTGCTCAAAATATGTTTGATTGCCGAAAAGAATTATTTTTTACAAGAACGTCATGAAGATGTAGTGCAGTATTAAATCCAAAGTAAACATAAAACTCCCTTGTAATACAGGGAGTTTTTTTTATACTTAAAAATATTATTTATAACTAAAAAACATGACAGTCGAAACTATATTCTATATCATCATTGGACTCACAGTAGCTGAGTTCATATTTACGAAGGTGTTATCATATCTCAATACGCTCAATTGGTCAGATAAACTCCCAAAAGAAGTAGAGTGAATCTATGATGAGAAAAAATATAAAAAATCTCAGCAATACGAAAAAGCCAAATTTAAATTTGGGACCCTATGGTCTATATTTAGTTTTGTACTTATGTTACTCATACTATTGTTTGGTTGATTTGGTTGGCTCGATAGCTTTGTGCGAGGCTATAGTGAAAACTCTATCTATATGGCGCTTATATTTTTTGGAATTATATCTCTCATCCAAACCATTATTAGTTTGCCATCGAGTTATTACTCTACCTTTGTAATAGAGCAAAATTTTGGATTTAACAAAATGACAAAAGCATTGTTTTTCTGAGACATGCTGAAAAGTTTAGTACTCAGTTTTGTAGTATGAGCTATCATGCTCTCAGCTATAGTCTATATATATATGCTCTCTGGTGCTATGTTTTGGGTTTATGCCTCTATTCTGATTATTGGTTTTAGTATCTTTATGATGATGTTTTATTCAACACTTATTGTTCCCATCTTTAACAAACAAACTCCACTAGAATCTGGTGAACTTCGAGATGAGATTGAAAAGTTTGCGAAAAAAGTATGATTTAAACTCGATAATATCTTTGTTATCGATGGAAGTAAACGAAGTAGTAAAGCCAATGCTTATTTCTCTGGTATAGGTTCAAGTAAGAGAATAGTTCTCTATGATACACTTATCAAAGATCTTGAAATAAAAGAACTCGTGGCTGTGCTCGCTCATGAAATTGGTCATTACAAGAAAAAACATACGCTGCAAATGCTGGCTGTATCTGTTATTCAGACACTCTTTATGATGTTTTTACTTGGATTAGCATTATCACTACCTCAAATTTCTCAAGCACTATGAGCGCAGCAATCTAGTTTTCATGTAGGTGTAATAGCATTTTGAATACTCTTTACTCCTATCTCTATTATTTTAGGTATATTGAGTTCTCTAATGTCTCGAAAAAACGAATACGAAGCAGATGCATACGCAAAGCAGCACTATGAAGAGAAATATCTACGAAGTGCACTCATTAAGCTGTCAAAAAATAATCTCTCAAATCTACGTCCCCATAGCGCATACGAGTTTGTATACTATTCTCATCCAACGACACTCAAAAGGTTAGCTGCTCTAAAAAAATAAATTATTTTTTATAAAGAAGAAATCCTATTTTTTAAAAAATCGAGAAAATATGTTATTATATAGAGATATATCTTCAAAAAGCTTCTTATGACTGAAATAAAATTATGATCATCACCCAGACTAGAATGAAACACTAATATTCAAGATGTTTTAACTAGTAGTTTAGAATGATGCAATTATAGAGATACGAAAAAATTTAAGAAAGAATATAGTGATATTTGTTCTACAGCAACCAATTCTAATCAAGAGCTTCAAGCAGAAGTAATTTCTGAAGATCTAAAATGGAAAAATTTCTTATACGATCAGCATAATAACGCTATTCATCAAAACTTTGAAATAGGTAAATTAACGATATTTGCTAAAGATTATATAGATGTAATTCCTCTTGGTAAAAGTACAGAGGGTAGTGCTGATTTTAAAAATTCTGAAGTAATTAATGCTTTACAAGGAATTCAAAATGTTTCATCGATTATTACTTCTCACACTCATCCTTTAAATAATCAATTGAGAAGAAGTAATTTAACAGTTGATGAAATTAATCTTTTTCGTAAAAATAATCAATCTGTTCATCTGCCTCCAAGTGGCCCCGATTTATGAGTTGGCCCCTTTATGAAACAAATGAAGGAATGAGGGTATGATATTCCTATAACAAATATGGTTTTTGATGGGACAGGAGTATGGATATTTCGGAAATTAACTCCTGAAGATTATTTTGCTTTTCCAGAAATAGAGAAGTTTCATAAGCAACTAGATTTAGATAAGGTAAGTATCTATGGTAAAAGTTTTTCAGATCAAAGCATAGTAAGAAAATTTTTGTTATGATTAGATGGTCTTGAAGTTGATGAATTCTATAAGCTTGTTGTTCATAGATGTTCTGGTGCAAAAACTTTGAATGAGAAGAGATCAAAAATATGGCTATATCTAAATTCTCTTGATAGCCCTGATAGGGAAGTGTATAACACACATTATATAACCTTATATGAGATTCTTACAGGTAATGAAAAATTCCCTTGAAATGAGATTTTAAATAGGCAGGTTAGTTGATTTAGAACAACAAAAGATCTAGATTTCTTACAAAATAATTTTGCTCGTAAGAGTGCTGCCTGAAAGTTGACTCAAGAAGATTTTAAAGAAATATTCTTAGAATATGCATCCGTTGGAGCGATGACAAGTTATGTTCCACATAAAATGATGAATGACCTTCCGTTTGAGATTGATCCCATGAAATGGTTATTGCACGTAGATGCTCAATTTTTCTAAAAAACTCACTCAACTTATAAGTTTGTGTACTATTCTTATCCAATGACACTTAAGGGATTATTAGCACTAAAAAAATAATTATTATAATTAACTATGGTCCTCTTTCTCTTAACAAGAGAAAGAATTCAAGATAGAGTTTTAACCAGAGAATACTTCACAACAGGATAGAGTTATAAAAAAGTAGGTCATTTTTTGACACTATTTTAAAAGCATGTTAAAATATGTACATAAGTTTATTCTTTTATGTATATAAACATGACAACAAAGCTTATTAGTCTGAATGAGTTTCGAAGCAATCTTTCAAATATTTGGAAGCAAGCCAAGAAAAAAAACGAAAAATACATCGTTATGGTTCATTCTAAGCCAGTACTAGAGGTACGACCTGTAAAAGAAAAAGATTTTACGAGTGATTTTTTGGAGGCTGTTTCAGACGTATGGAAGTCTGATGAAGTTCAAAAAACAAAAGAAGTAGCTATTGAATATAGCGAACAAGGACGTAAAAAACTTTTTGAATATGGTGAAAAAGGTCTAGAACTCGTGAAAAAGTATAAAGCGAAACTTACTAAATAACATGTATTAGATGTATATTTCAAAGTTTAATCGTGATCGATACGATAATTTTCTTGATGACCCAAGAAATCCTCTCTGAGTAGTAATAAGCAATATAATTTTCGGCTTATTGCTTATTTTCATTTTGGTATTTATTTTTGAAAGTGTTGGTGATAATGAAGTCAGATATTCTGATTTACTCTATAAATTAAATTTTACTATTTCGTTTGTTTTCTTTGCTGAATATGCATTTAGACTCATAACTACACGTAGCTTAAAACGATTTCTACATTCTCCATCGAGAGTGATAGATTTATTATCGTTTCTCCCTTTCTTTTTATGAGTTGCAGCTGGTGCAGATCTTGGTAAGTTCTTGAGATTGCTCAGAGTTTTGAGTATCTTAAGATTGATTAAAAAAATACCTTTAACAGGTTGATTTCTTCGTTCTTTAAAAGAATATAAAGATGAATATTACGCAGTATTTTTATTATTTTTTGTAGCATTACTTATAGGCTCAGTATTTGTATATCATTTTGAAAAAGATATTATTTGAACACAATTTAGCTCTGTCCCTGCATCACTTTGGTGGGGTCTAGTTACTCTCACTACTGTTTGATATGGTGGAATGATACCAACGACACTTATGTGAAAATTAGTTGGTAGTATTATGGTTTTCATCTCTCCATTATTGGTAGCATTATTGTCAGCTGTTACTTTTATGGTATTTACAGAAGCATCAAAAAGTCAAAGACTCCATACTATCCATAAGAAAAAATGTCATAGATGTGAAGAATATAATCCAATCGAATCAAATTATTGTATGAAATGCTGAGATAAGCTACCATTGTCATAGATAAAATAGTTGAATTTTAAGAGCTTGTAGTTATACTAGACTACAAGTTTTTTAATTATAAAAATTTCAGAAATGACACAGAATAACTTTTATATAACAACACCCATTTATTACTGAAATGGAGTTCCTCATGTAGGACATTTTTATAGTAGTTTGATTGCAAATACTATTTTTAAGTATCATAAAATATCTGGTAAAAATGCTCGATTTACAACAGGTATTGATGAGAATAGTCAAAAAGCAGTTATAGAAGCTGAAGCTGCTGGTATGGATATTATGGATTACCTAGATTCTATGGCTGTAGAACACACAAAAGTATGGGATCATTTTAATTTTGATTATACAGACTTTATTCGAACCACTGAGCCTCGACATCATGAGCTTGTCCAAAAAGTGTTACAAAAATGTTTTGATAAAAGTGATATCTATGAGGGTGAATATGAATGAATGTATTGCGTATGATGTGAAGCATTTAAGAAAGATGATGATTTAGTATATTTAAATATAGAACAAAATAAAACTTTCCCAATAAAACAATGAGTGAAAGAAACGACCAATATTATTAAAATATGTCCTGATCATCTCAAAAAACCAGATCAAATCAAAGAAAAAAACTATTTTTTCAAACTTTCAAAGTATCAAACTTGGATGGAAGAATTTTATGAAGCAAACCCAAACTTTGTAACTCCAAGATTTAGGTTTAATGAAGTCATTGCTTTTACTGAGCGAGGATTAGAAGATTTTTCAATTAGTCGAGAAACTAATACCTTTGGTATACCACTTCCATTTGATCATTCTCAAGTTACCTACGTTTGGTTTGACGCACTCTTTAACTATTACACATCTTGTGTTTCGAGTAGAGGATGAGATAAAAATAATGAAAATTTCACAGATGAGTCAGATATGTTTCCTGCAAATCTACACGTAGTTGGGAAAGATATCATTCGTTTTCATGCTATATTTTGGCCAGCTATGCTCGCGAGTTATTTTGATCTATGAGAAGATAAATCAGGAGTTATTCATTATAAAACCTCAGATCTTGAAAAACTTCCAGACCAAATATTAGCTGGATGATTTTTTACGGTTGATGGTCAAAAGATGAGTAAGTCACTCTGAAATGTGATCGAGCCAGTGGACTACTCTCAACAGTATTCAAAAGAACTGCTCTCACTCTATATACTTTCATGATTTCCAATAGGAAATGACGGAGACTATGATAGAACAGATGCCATTCGAACCTATAACGCTAAGCTAGCGAATAATTTATGAAACCTAGTAAATAGGGTAGTAGTATTATCACTGAAGCTAGATCACAAACTCTGAGCTGGAATACAAGATTTTGTAAATTTATCATGGGAAGATTACTGACCTAAGATGAAAGAATTATTTCCAGAGTCAGCAGAGGCTATTTTAGAATCATATGCTAATTTTGAAATAGTGAAGCAATCTATGGCGAGCTACGATCTTAAAAAAGCACTCGACACTATTTTTATGATGCTCGATGATCTCAATAAATTTACAGACAGCGAGGCTCCATGGACACTCCTGAAAACAGATCTAGAAAAAGCAGAGATTATTCTCTATATTATTGCTCGAAGGTTGGTTATGGTAGGTTTCGAACTCTATCCATTTTTTCCAGAAAAAATGGCTCAAATGTTTGAAAAATTTGGTCTAGAAAAATATGATGAAATTTTAGAGCAGTGAAATCTAGAACAGTTACAAAAAACTACTCCAGAATTTAATATAACTGAAAAATGAGAAAATTTATTTGATAGATTTGATATATAATGTGAATATCTATTCCTCAATGAAACATGATTACTCCTTCTGAAATATCTATATTTGATATGTATGCAGGGGTCATATTTGATGATGTTTCTCGAAAAATAAAAGATTTATGATTAAGTTGAGAAGGTCTTGAATTAAATTCACAAGTATTTTCTTTATTTTGTGAATATTCAGATTTAATTAATAGTATAAACTACCAATATCTTGATACATGAAGAACTTTTCATATGTGAAATATTAATGGTATCAAAAAATATATTCAATGTAATGTAAACTGTTGAATATATATGAAAGATGAAGATGTGTATGTTCAACCAAATATTGATAGAAATGCAAGAGAAAAGATATTACTAGATGACATATTACCAGCTTACTTTAATAGTTTTTCACCTGAGAGAAAGTAGAGTATTAGTCAAATTAAAAAAATCTTAAACAATTTATATTAGAAGTGAATAAACTATAATAATAGACGCTATGAAAAAAATTAGAAAATGTGTTATACCTGCAGCAGGGATGTGAACGAGGTTTTTGCCTGCTACCAAAGCCCTACCAAAAGAGATGTTTCCTGTGGTGGATAAACCTGTGATGCAATATCTAGTGGAAGAAGCTATAGCAGCTGGCTGTGAGGATATTATTATAGTAACAGGTCGAAGTAAACGAGCCATTGAAGATCATTTTGACTCTAATCCAGAGCTAGAACAACGACTCGATACTGGTGGAAAATTTGATTACCTGAAAAAAGTACAAGGACTCAACGACATGGCAAATATTGTATACGTGCGACAACCATATCCAAAGGGTGATGGTGACGCGATACTACGAACAAAAAACCTTATCGGAGATGAACCATTTCTTGTTTTGTTTGGAGATGATATCATAGATAATGAAGCTTGAGACAATGCAGCACAACAGCTGATTAAAAAACATCTAGAAACGAATGCTCCTGTTATTGCCACCGTCTGAGTAGAAAAAGATGAACTCAGTAGTTACGGTATACTAGAGTGAGAACTCGATGGAAAATCAACACGAGTCACAAAATTTTTAGAGAAACCTCAAGCAGGTGAGACAGAGTCAACAACAGCAGTGATAGGAAAATATGTTCTGACTCCAGATATCTTTGATTATCTTGAGAATGCTAGCTCGAGTGTATGAGATGGTGAAATTAGATTAGCAGATGCGTTTATTGATATGCAAAAGCACCGAGATATTTATGGGCTCGAGGTTGAAGGTACCAGATACGATACCTGAAGCAAGACAGGATACCTAAAAGCGTCTATTGCCTATGCTCTGAAACATGAAGACCTCGCTGAAGAAGTAATGGATTTTATCACTCAACTCGTAAAAAAATAATGATCTTTTCTCCTGGTAATACAAGTTTTTGAGACATATCTCAAAAAAATATAGACTCTGTTATACAATCTCTTGACTCTAAACGACAAGATCTTGGCTTTATTGATATAGATAAAAACATCGATATCGCTGCGATACAATCTTTTGTATCTGAAAGCTGGAACAGTTTTGACAACATAGTAGTACTTTGAATCTGATGAAGTGCTCTGTGAACCAAAGCTTTGCTTGAATCACTACACTGAAAATACTATAACGAAATAGCTGACAAAAAGTGAAAAAATATCTACGTCTTAGATAATATTGATCCAGAAACTTTTATAGATATTGAACAGTTGATAGATATTTCTAAAACTCTGTTTGTGTTTATATCTAAGTCAGGAAATACAATTGAGACTCTCAGTGAGTATGTATACTTTAGAGAAAAGCTCAAGCGGGTATCAAATAACTGGAAACAAAATTTTTGTTTCATCGTTGGAGAAAACTGCTCTATGCGAACCAAGTTAGAAGAAGACTTTTCAGTATTTACCATAGCAGAAAATATCTGAGGACGATTCTCTGTATTTACGCCCGTGTGACTTTTGCCACTCGCATTTAGCTGAGTAGATATTTCTGAATTTATTTCAGCTATTTCTAAAAATAAGCAAAAGTATCTTTGCTCAGATCTTGATGGAAATCTAGCGCTACAGTTAGCTTATACACAGTTTGAATACTACAAACAGTGAAAGAATATAGCCGTATTTTTCCCATATAGTAGTCGATTGTTTCAGGTTTGAGAGTGGTATAAGCAGTTGATGTGAGAAAGTATAGGAAAAGCCTGAGAGGGGATTACACTGACCAGTTCACTCTGAGTGACTGATCAACATTCACAGATCCAACTCTACCAAGATGGGCCAAGAGATAAGCTTTTTATCACGGCGTGAATACAACAATCAGCGGATGTATTTATAGACCCTAGCATGCCATGATATAGTTTTAAAAAGCTTCTTGAGATAGAAAAATATGGAACCATTACTTCTCTACAAAATGAAGGTATTCCGGTATGTGACATTACTCTTGAATCTCTGAATGCTCAAAGTATTGCAGAGCTACTCTACACGCTTATGTTTCAGATTGCCTATCTATGAGAACTCTTTGAGATAAATGCCTTTGATCAACCATGAGTAGAAAAATCAAAGATTCTTATTAAACAAAAACTAGCAACAGATTTCCCTGATATAGATATTTTTAACAGAGCGTTCTATGATTAAGAAAAAAATGATATCTTTTGATATGGATGGAACCCTATCTCATTCTCGTTGCAAAACAGATAGTGAGCTAGCACATTTACTTGATATACTCTGTTCACAATATATTGTTGTTATTATAACAGGTTGAGATTATGAATCTGTACTCAGACAAATAGTAGAAGAAATACCAAACAAAGATAATCTCTGAAATTTATTCTTGTACCCAAACACAGGAACAAAAAAATATAGTTTTAAAAATTCAAACTATATTTTAGAATATAAGAACGATTTTTCTCAAGACAATATTGATACTATTAATGCTGTTTTTAAAGAAGCCATTACAGAGCTTAAGCTTGTTCCAGAGATTATGTATGGAGAACTTACAGAAAACCGATGAGCGCAAATTACTTTTGCAGGACAATGACAAACAGCCCCTATTGAGGTGAAAGAAGTCTGGGATCCTGATCAAAGGAAGCGAAAAAATATTAGAGAGCATATACTTCCACAACTTCCTTGATTCAACGTAAACATTGCAGGTACCACGTCTATTGATATTACTCGAAGCTGAGTAGATAAATGATCCGCTATGCTCAAAATAGCTGATGAGTTTTGACTCAAAAAAGATGAAATACTGTTTGTATGAGATTCTATTTTTCCTTGAGGAAATGATTATCCAGTACAAGAAGTAGGTATCGAGAGTATTTGAGTAGATTGACCAGAAGACACAAAAAAAATCATAGCAGATTTAATAAAATAATTTTATACATATCCTATGTGAATGTTCAGATTTTTACCTGCACTGATTTTTTTGTATGCCTATTTTTATGCATGACAAGTATTTTGAAGTGAGCAAAAATTAGAAGATATACAACTATTTCTTCAACGACCTAGCTACGTAATTCTTCAAGACAATGACTATGTTTGTGATGTAGAGAGACTCGAATGCAAGCTTAATATTAAGTTCTGATTTGAAAAAAATACCAGTCTATCGTCCAAGATACTCTGTGAGATTTCATCAAGTTTTTTAGCGGAGAGTATTGAAAAGTGCAACCCTAATACTCTTGTAATTCCTGACTGAGAACATAACTTGTTGCTAAAAACCTATCACAAAGATAGTCCAGAGATTATCATTGAAAAACACTATAGTATTATCAATACACCAGACGATATTTTAGATCCTAAACCAGAACAAAGTTATAGTGATGAAGTAGCCATAACACCTAACGATCCAGAAGATAATACTCAGCCAGTAGAATTAAAAGAGCCACTATCTGTATATTTTGACTATGTATTACAGCGACCCAGCTACCTGATCTGATTTCAAGATACTTATTTTTGTAATAGAGAAGTATGTAAACTCAATCTAAAACTCACACAGCCAGAATGAGAAAAAGATCTTTCATCAAAACTATCCTGTCAGATAGATTTTTGATTTGTATCGAGTGAATCAGAAAAATGTAATCCAAACACGGTAGATATTCCACGATGAAATCATAGCATTACTCTGAAAGTTTTTCAAAAAGATGATCCAGCTAATTATAGCTTACGAGAAATTAGTGTTGCACATAATTATCTAGATACTGAAACAGAGAATTCAGATGTGAGCGATCTGCCAGATCCAGAAATTGTAGAAGAAAAATATCTAAAATGAGCTATAGTTATTCAGTCGAAAGATTCAAGCGACAGAACTATCTCTTGAGATAGTGTCGTGTGCAGTTGAGTAGAGAGATGTAATCTCAACCTTGATAGTGTTGTTGAAACAAATAACAAGCTCAGCGATATAGTCTATCATTGGGACTTTTGAAATGGAGAATTCTCAAGTAAGCCAAACCCAATCTGAATCTGGTATAGTGCATGAAAGTATAGCATCAAGCTTACTCTCACAGATAATTCATGAAATAAAGTTACAGATAGTATAAGTATAGAAGTATCTCATAGCCAGACAGATAATGGAAGAGATGAGAATCTAGAAACTAATTTAGATATATCTCAGTACCAATGATTAAAAATCTCTGGTATTTTGGTAAATCCAACATGAAGAGATGATGATGAGTGGATAGAAATTATTAATAATTCAGACCATACACGGTCTTTGAAGTGATTAATAGTAGATGATATTAAGTGAAAATGATCTAAGCCATATACCATAGAAAAAGATATTTTCTTAGAACCATGAGAAACTCTAAAATTTAATAAATCAGAAACAAATATTAGCTTATGAAACAGTCTGGATGAAGTGAATATTTATATATGAGACGTTATATTGGATAGCTATAGTTGGGATTTTTCTGTACCAGAAAATTTTGTATTATTGCAAGATAGCTTTGACCTAAAAATACAAGAGGTATTGGTGAGTCGGGTGATTGATGGTGATACTTTTGAAGTAGATTTGAGCCAAGGCTTAAAGAGAAAAGTCAGATTGATATGAGTAGATACTCCAGAAACAAAACATCCATTTCAACCACTTGAAAAATTTGGTATTCAAGCCTATCAATATACTCAGAGGCAACTAGAATGAAAGAGAGTGCGTTTAGAATATGCTTGGTCAACAGATAGCTATAATAGATTGTTGTGATATGTGTACGTGGCTGACAACACAACAAGTTTTAATCAAGACCTCATACAACAATGATACGCGAGAGCCTATTTAAAATATCCATTTACCTACTCTCTTGAATTTGAAAAAGCTCAAGACTACGCAAAAAAACATAGATTATGACTCTGGTGAAATGATGAAATCAAGAAACAATTAACAAAAATTGTTGCTGAAGAAAAAAAAGAAGTTCAAGTGTTACAAGAAAGCCTACTCAACGATGACATAACCATAGAAGAGTTACGTGAAGATATTCATAATGACACCTTAGATAATAATTTCATTCCTACTATTAAAAATAGTGTTGTGACTCAAATAGATACTCTAGATCTTAAACCAAACTTTTCTCAGAGCATTGCTCAACAAAAAAGAAGCTTAAAAATATATGGAAACACGGTTCCAAACATTGATATTGAAATATTGTTCTTAGCCAAGTCCTACACTATTAGATCTGATGATAAATGAAAATATAGCCTTAAATTGACGTATTTGCAAGCATGACTCTATGAAATTAATAGTAAAGTAATTTTTGAAAATGGATA
>Ga0075466_1000542_pt1 | contig 13993 bp, 8 predicted proteins | sample DEB08_DNA_16_FD_71486 | JGI IMG/M metagenome (GOLD analysis project Ga0075466, IMG submission 71486) | Aqueous microbial communities from the Delaware River and Bay under freshwater to marine salinity gradient to study organic matter... | ecosystem: Environmental > Aquatic > Marine > Coastal ... | reverse complement strand
TAAAGCATATGTTTTTTGATCTTTATTTAAATCTTGCGCAAAGTCTTCAAAACCTTGATCTATTGTTGGTTGATATATGCCTTCTTTTCTAGCTGTATTTACTTGTTTATTTTTTTCTGTATTAAAAAAATCTCTTTCTTTTTTTATTACTTTACCAAGTTCTTTTTCTAGTATATTATCCATAGTAAAATCAAACGGCAAGTCTTGTAACGCATAAACGTCTTTGTAGTTTTCTTTTACTTTTTTTATAAGCTCATCTTCAACTCCATTATTAACAAGATCTTCAACAGTTCTTCCTTCAACACCTAATCTATATATGCCATCATTAGCCAAAACGCCTTTTACAGTTGATCTAAAATTTTGTATTAAAGGTTTTTGTTTATCAATTTGTTTTATTTTAATCTCAGGCTTTGGAGCTTCAGTTCTAGATTGTATACTTTTAAAATCAGCAATTTGTTGTTCAGAAACAGGCTTTGCTTTTATTTTTTCGTCTATATCATTTAATAGAGAATCCAAAGAAGTATCTGATTGTTTTTTTAGTGGTTTTAAATATTCAGGGCGGTTTGGTTCTCTTCCAAACAGTCTATCATAATAGTTTTTATCATAAAGTTTTGTAGTATAATCTGATGGAGTGTATCCTCCATCTTCTGCCCATGTACCACCTATATACCCGTCTACATTATGGTAGTTAGACTGATTACTAAATGTTGGATGATTTGGTTTTTTCCATTTATCACTTCCATGATTATCCTCATCCATTTTCATATGGTCACCAGACTTCCAAAAACCTTGAATATCATATGTTCCAAGATCCCACGTAATATCTCTACCTTGTCTTTTAGATTCAGAAGCTACCCAAGCATCATATTTAATTTTTTCTTCTTTAGTAAGTGGTGTATTATACTTTTCTTTAAATATCATTTCAGGATCACCACCACCCGTGTCAATTTGAACATCCGTGTCACTTTGAACATCTTGTAAATCCAAAGAAATATTTTCCGAACTTAAGTCCATACTCTCTGGTGCTGCTATTTCCGACGGCGCATCCGCACCCGCTACACCGTCTGTTGTCTTTACTGGTGGGTCAATATCATCTTCTTGTTCACCACTACTTACAAGAGTTATTTTTTTGTCTTTAAAATCGTTTAAAAAGTCAGCTTCGCGCTCTTCAGAAACATTGTAAAGTTGTCCTTCTATTTCGTATTGCTTAACAGCCATTTAATTTAATTTTTAGTTATAATCGTTATTTACTGAGTTTTCTTTTCTTTTTTTCATTTCAGCATCAAAAGCAGCTTTATATTTTGCAGGAATACTATCGTCCCACTGGCCGGTTTCTAAAGTTTTTCTTAATCTATCACTATATATTTTAAAAACTCTTTGAACGTCTGATCTAGTAGTTTGTATATCTGTATATGCTTTTGCTATTTCTTTTGATACTTCTGTTCCTGATCCAAATTTAGATCTAGCTATGTCTTCTAAAAACTCTCTTCTACTTCCAGCATCTGTAATATTAACTAATGACTTTTGAGGTATTTCGTCATCACCTGTTTGCGTAAACACTTGAAGCCTTAGGTCAGGTTCACCGTTAGGTTTTTCACCTACTTTAGTGTATTTCACGTCTGTTATTAACTTACCGTTATACTTTTTACCTCTTAATAATGTTAAAGTATTTTGAGCATCTTCACCTTCTAAAACACCATCTTCCGAGTCTTTTAAAGCGTTTGAAGCGCCAGAAGTAGCGGCGTTAAATCTACTAAATATATCTTCCATAAAGCTTGTTACAGAATCATCTCCTTCATCGTCAATGTCAATATCTTCTTCAACAGGAGCTTCAGAAACACTTCTTTTAGCATCTAATATTGCGGGAACATATTCTTTTTTTTCACTATCCCACTCATAACTACCAGTTCTTTTTAAATATTCGTTTTCTAAAGATTTTTCTATAACACTATTAACGTTGTCTTTTACGCTTTGTTTTGCTTCGTCTAAACTTAATCCGTTAGTTTCTGCGTAATTTTTCATACCTTGCTCGGTCTGTAACGCCGTTAACATAGCTTTATAATTATCTTTTTGTTCTTTGCTAGAAAACATATCAGTTCTTTTCAATGCTCCATTTAAGAAAGAAGGCATTAACTCGTTAAAATCATCTTCACCCATTGATTTTAAAGCAAAAGCTCTAGCGTTATCTCTATTTAAGCCATCTGTTTTATCTGTTATTTTTTTACCAGTTACTGTAGTTTTTACACTTTTACCATTAATAACTTGAGTTCTAGTATAAGAAGAGGTATTATTTGGACCAATAGAACCGGTAGTAATTTGTTCTACAACAGGGTTTTCTTTAATGTGACTAGCTGTTTCTGTGCCATAATCAGCTTTTAAAGCTAATTTATTTTGTATTTGAGCTGTATTTAAATCAGATATATTAACCTCAAAACTACCGTATTTACTGTTTTTAACTGTTAAAAAAGTATCTATTGCGCCATATTCATCTTTTCTCTGTACATAGCTAAGGGCTCTTGGATTAGTGTTGTTTACATCGGCAAGTTGATTAAAAGTAAGAGGTTGTTCTTTACCTTCTTTATCGGTATAAGTGTTATTACCTATTCTATAATTACTTGCCTCCATGTCATACTGATCTGTTTTTTGAGACTCAGTTAAAAAAGTATTAAAATTACCTATACCCTCTGAAAGATTATTTAGCTGACCCAATATGTCATTCATAGACTGAGTGTCGTTATTTCTAGCGGCTTTTAAATAATCACCTCTTAACTCACCTTTAAGCAAGCTTAATGTTTGACCTCTAAGAGCAGCATTTTTCTTAAACTCAATAGGATCTGTATCAGAAGTTTCTATTAACTCATTTAATTTTAAAGCATCAAATTCTTTTGCTGCGGCATCAGTTCTAACATCTTGTTTTTTCTTTTCAATTAAACCAGGTGTAATACCTGCTGTAAAACCTCTTTGAAAAGCTCCATAGTCTTGTATACCTTCAACTGGTGCTTCATAGCTTCCAGGTGTGGTAACTGTTCTATTTCTATTTGTTCTTTGCGGTACTGATAAACCAGCTTCTGCAAATAATTCATCTAATGTTGCCATATTGTTTAATTAGTTGTTTCCACCTAGTATACTAGGAATTAAATTTTGATCTATAGATCCTTGAAAATTAAAAGAGCTTCCTATATTACCAGTACCTGGTAAAGTTCCCGTGAGACCAGGCGATGGAGCTGCGCCACCTAAGTTTAAATTATTAAAACCTCCAGTTAAAGCCATACCAGCCACGCCTCCAAGCGCTTGTCCAAACATCTGATTAGCAGCAGTTCCTGCCGCCGCGGCTTGTTGTGATGCAGCACCAGCCAACGAAGATAATCTATTTAATTTCTGCATCTCTCTACGTTCTGTAGCACCAAAAACAAATGTTTTACCTTTAACTTCAGCGTCTGCTAATTGTCTTTGTAAATTAGCTTCGCCTTGCGCTCTAAGCTGTTCGTTTTTAGCTTCTTGCTGAGCTATACTAGCAGATACACCTTGTTTGGAGCTTAAAGCTGCTTGAGCAAGAGCAGTAGCTCCACCAGCACCAGAACCTGTAGCTCTTAATGTATCTAGTGTGCTAGCTAATGAAAGATCTGTTTGCTGTGCCTGCATTTCAGCAGCCTGTGTAGCTACTGTTAAATTAGCAAAAGGATTACTAAGCATACCTTCAACACCGGCGTAAGGATTTATTATTTCTTGTCTATTAGCTTCTAGTTTTTCTATTTGTTTTTCTAAAGCTCTTTGTCTTCTTCTGGCTTTTCTAGCAGCTCTACCTGCTCCAATGCCGCCAATAAGACTGCTTCCTATACCTATTATTGCTCCTATTGCCATAATTTATTAATATAAAGATTGTTCGTAATTAAAACCTACTGAAAATAATTCAGCATGTTTAGTTTTGTCTGTTCTTCCGTCGTTTGTTACAGGTTCATGTTCTAAAGTTGTTTCTGCAAAAAACCCTTTAATACCAGTTGTAGTTAAACCTTGTATACCTGTTATAGTGCTTGTATCGTTTATTTTAATATGTGCAAAATATTTCTTTTCTAAAGGACAAAACCCAGCATATTTAACATAATTTGTTTCGTCAAAATATCTTCCAGTTATATTACCTGGTATTTGATACGCATTATAGTTTTCATTATCTTCTGCAGGTGAAAACATGTCTATAACTTTCCAGTTATTTGTACCTTCGTAGTTTATTGTTTTATAGTGTTTAACTAACGAAGGGTTTTGATTACTTACTAGTGTAATTGTACTTGGCTCAAACTCTTCATAAAAAGTATTTTTTAAAATATTTGAATGATGCTTGTATAAATTACCTTTATTAAATGTGTAAAAACCACCTTGAACACTGCCTCCAAAAGTAGGATTAAAAGTGTAAAAACTAGTCCAACCATTTACTTTGTCGTCAAAGCCTATGGTTACAAAGTTAGTTAGTCTTTCTATAGGTTGTAAACCAAAATCATTTACAGCAATAAAACTAAGTGATTCACCTTCAGAAATCCCAACGTTTTTGCTGACTGTTATTGTTTTGTTTTTAACAGAAACAACTCTTAAAGAGTTATTTTTAACTGCGTTACAATTTATATATTGTCCTTTTTGTATTTCTTGATTAAAAGCTTTTATTTTTATTTCTTTGCCTTTAGAGCTAGAACTAGCTACAGCTGTTGTAGATTTAATAAAAGTTTGTTTGTTTTGCTGTATAGGTTTGTCTAAATCTAAGCTTAACACGTAAGACTTTGAATGTATGTCAAACATGCCATAAGCTTTTGTTGTATTTTTTAAATTTTCTCTAAAAAACGTTCTCATACCATATGATGATATATCAGTAATACCGTCTCTAGAAAGTCTTAAAACACATCCTTGATCTTTGTCTACAAAGTATTTTCTAAAACCAAACACAGCAAAGCTTTCAGGGTTTGTTCCAATACCATATTCACCTACGTAAGGTGTTATTTGACCAATTACAACTTTAGCTGTAGTGCTAAGACCACTACCCTCTGCTGTAAATATAGCGTCTTTATCTATTAAAGCGCCGTTAACTTTATTTTCTTGAAATATAATTAAATTTGTATCTTCAGCATAAAGTTTTTGTATAGATCCATAGTTTCTATCTACAGCTTTTGTAATACTTTCTCCTATAGAAAACTGATTAGTATTATTTACTCTTGTTCTTGAGTTATATATACCAGAATATATCATAGCGTTTTCTCTATGATTTCTATTGTATTCTTTATCTACGGCATAGGCTTTAGCTCCAAAGTCTACTGTTTTACCATTAAACTCGCCTTTTATTCTAGACTCTTCTATATGCCACTCATTGTTAGCTAATTGAGTAGCGCCAGTGTCTGGGTAAGGTGAAGCTGATGAAAAAGTTAAAGTTGAACCTTTTTCTATTTTTTGAGCTTTACTTATAGTTACTGTAGTACCTGAAACGGCGGTAACAGTAACATCGTCAAGTATTCCAGGACCACTTACTTTTTGACCAAAAGATATATTAGGATTTGAATCTGTTAAATCTATTTGACTACTTTCACCTAAAACAGGTGGTGTGCCTGTAGACGAAACTGAGCTTGTTATGCTTGTAGTAACAAAAGGCTCTTCTCTTAATATAAAGGTGTTAAAGTATTTTATTTTTAAGCTTAAAGGCATTTATTTATATATTACTTGTTATTGTTGTTTTCTACACAAAAAGACTTTCTGCACAGATAAACGTGTTTCGTTGAAACCACTGCTATTACCTATATAATTACCGCCAGTAGTGTATGTATATAGTATTTTATATTCTACGGAGTTTATTACAACATTATCATTGCATTTACCTAAGAAACCTCCTGAGTGATAAAAAGGTGGAGCTGGTGAGCCTTGGTAATAATTCAATGAATCTTCGGGTTTAGATATTGTGTTTACAATTTCATTTTCGTTATTGTAATAAGGAAAAGATCCTTCATATTCATTACTGTTAGCTGAGCCGTATATAGGATGCGTGCCTGGCTCATTAAATCTCCAACCGCTGTCGTTTAAAAGCTCCATGTTTACGTGTTCATAAGTAGAGGTGTTTCCATATAATTGCGACACGTTTTCATGTTCAGGGTGAGCAGGACAACTTGGGTTTGGTGACAAAGTGCCGTCTATATCTCCAAAAGAACTAGTATACGGAAGGCTGCTGGAACCAGTGCCTTTAATTTGCACAGTACCTGCCGAACAACGTATATAACCCCAACCGTCATAAAGATGGTGATTAAACCATTGTCTAGTGACCATTCCGGTGTTGCCAATACCTACTTCTTTATAGTACACAACAACAACTGGGATGTTGTTTATAACTCTTAAGGCCCAAATTTTTGTTCCTAATGTATTATTTCCACCTGGAGCATATGTTCCTATACGACCTGTTTCACTACATAAAAATATTCCAATAGGCCCATAAGCTAAACCTGATCCTTCGGGCGCACTGTTTAGTATATTCTCATTGTTTATTAAGTTTGTCTGTTGCAGTCCATTTGGCGTGGTTGTCCAATAAGATCCGTATGAAACACCTCTGCTTTGATTGTCCGTTTCCATAGAATCAGAAGTAAGAATATCAGTTGCGCCTTCGTTTTGAAAAATATTTATTCCTCCTGGTAGATCTTCTGGCGCAGCTGAAGGGACTGAATGACTAGACGGAGCGGATAAAACAATAAGACCGTCACTAACTATTAAATCTATTTGGTGATCAACAAAAATACCACCGTGTTCGTCTATTCCACTTTGAAAATCTTCATCGCTTAAAAAATCTGAACCATCAGTAATTCTTATAGCAAAGCTTACGTTTAAACTTTCTTCATTAAAAGCATCTGTTAAAAATATTTCACCTGTAGAAGTATCTATTCTTAATTCTTCAATTAAATCGCCGTCTAAGTCAAATATAGCTTCAGAACCTTCTAAACCATTTGTAGTAGTAATAAATTGACTTTGTAAGTCTTTACATCTAAATCTAAGCCCTGAACTATTATTTTCTTGGTTTGCAGATCCATTAGTTGCTATAATTTGATGTATTGGAGTTCCTAATATATCATCATTATTTTGTTGAGCTTCTATATTGCCGGAGCTTAAAACTACAGGCGCTACGTTTTGTAAATTTATTTCAACATTGTCAATAATAAAAATTTCATCAGGCACGTTATTGCCGTCTCCATTAACTGTAATTCTTATTTTAAATATATACTTAGTAGGTTCTAAAGTAGGGCTATAAGCAAAATTACCTAAACCTGGTTTTGGCTTTAGTTTAAATGTAGATGTGTTTTCATCTTCAAATATAATAAATCTAAAATCAGAACTTGACGTTACTCCTATAGCCTGAGCAAAGTTTGATGATAAAGAGCTAGTTTCATTAGGTCCAACTGCGTCTTGTTGTATAATTTCTACACCTCCAGAATTTACTTGTCCAAGCTCACTCCCAAGAGTTAAGTTGTTTCCGTTTTCGTCTAATATATTAAGAGTTCCCGCAAATACATTTTGAAAGTTTCCAAATTCATCATAAAAAACAGTGTCTTCTGAAAAATCTTGTGTGTCTATAAAAGTAACGTCTTCTTCTGAAATGTCCGTTATTATTGTAACGGCTTCGTTTAACTCATGTATATAGCCAGCAGTTGAAGTTTCGTAGTATATATCTAAAGCAGACTCAAATGGTTTTGTTTCAAAAACAGATATTCTGTTTTGCAAACCGTATTTATTTTTGTATATTTTATTTCCAGTTGTACCTTCTGCGTCAAAGTATATATCACTTATTTCGCCATCACATGAAATTAAAGTTTGAGTGCCATCTCCACTAATAGATTCTATTTTAACTAAATTAGTGTTTTTACCAGACAAGTAATCACCAATAGTAACAACATTAGTACCTCCTGTAAAAACAGCAATATCTGTTCCTGGTAAATTTAATTTAGTATTTCCACTAAGACCTTCAGACGCGTTTTGTCCATCGCCAACGCCTGTAAAAGTATATTCAATACCTTCAAAGTCAGAAGTAATATCTTGACCTATATTTAAAGAGCTATTACCGTATGGTATTTGCGCAACTAAAGGGTTTTTATTTGTTTCATATATAAAGGCTAAAACATTATTTTCTTCATCTTTTAAATCTTGCTCTCTAGCTGTACCAATACTAATAACATCTATTAAATCTTTATCGCTTTGTATAGATCTTGATAAATTAGCTGTTAATCCAGCTATTGTAGTTGCAGATGTTAAAGGAAGTATTTTAGGATATATTTGAGCTTTACTTGTACTTAATCCAGTTTCTTGTATATTAGAAAACTCAATATCTCTTGTAATTTTATTTATATTATCAGCAACAATAGGAATATAACTTTTGTGACCTTCATCATCTTTGTCTATAGTTATAACACTAGGCACGTAAACGTTATGATATTCTTGCTCTACTTGTTTTACTACAACTCTATAAGAATACCATCCATGTGGTACTATTTTGTATTTATTAAAGTTATAATTATCTACGCCACTGTTTAAATACTCTAAACTTGGTTTGTCATCACAAAATATAATAAAAATTCCATTTTCAGTTGTTACTTCTAGTATCTTAACAAAATCTTTTGTTTGACCTTTTAAATAGTCACCCACGGAAAATAAGTCTGGTTGGGTAAAGTTTGTTATAGTTAACTTAAAAACTTCACCTAGCTGAGGGTGGTTAAAAATTGTTTGCTCAGGCGTAACAACTTGAACACCTGCAAGATAAAATTCTTCGCCTTGATTAGCAATTAAAATAGGTTGATTTATATGTACAACATTATCAATAAATAAAAAACTTTGAGAAACATATTCATGACTTAATATCTCTCCAGTTTCTGAATTTAAATTAAACTTATTAATAGCATAAGAATTAGTATATAAATCAGTAGCTCCAGTATTTAAGTATAAAGCGCTATATCCTGTAACTATAGAGCTTTCGCTTAGTGTAGAGCTAGTATAAAAATAATCACCAATAACACCTTGAGCTGATGAAAACTCATCATAAAAATACAAGTTGTTAATCATAACGCCACCAGTGTTTCCTGGACTACCATCAGTTAATAATACTTCAGTCCCAAAATTAGCCTTAAATAGCTGAAACTGATAAGTTGAAGTACCTGCTTGATTAATTGGTATTAAAGTTCTTTTAGAATATGGGTTTGGTATTTCGCTGTTAAAAGTTATAGTTAAAGCATCACCGCAATAATCTTTGTTACCTGGAGAAGCGTCGTGTATAAAGTTTTCAGTAGAAGACCAAGAGCTGCTATGAAAGCTAGCTGATTTAGCTCGCACTTCTACAGAACTAGAACTTGTGTTAGAAGTTAAAACAGGTGATTGTCTTCCAAACTTATCAGACAACACTACACCTACCTCATATGTTCTTCTTTGTTTTACAGAGTGAAATGGATATTCTTTATGTAAGTAGTAATTATTAAAATCCGCATTACCCACATCGTTTGTAATATCATATTTAGCGCTTAATCCAACGCTAAAATCTAAACCTGCAACTTTGTTTTTTTTGGCTGGCAAAGCCCTGTCTTGAATAAAATTACCATAAACTATCCTATTGCCAACAACTTCTTGAGCTAGTGCAGCTAATGGTACATTGTCATACACTCTTACTAGTTGACCCTTTGGAAGTGTTTTATAAGGTAGTGTTGATTTATATAAATATTGTAAAACACCGTCTGTAATACTAGAGTCTTCAATAATTATTTCTTCAACAGATCTAACTAAGCTGTTGTCAGATTCTTTATACAATATTTCAACTGTAGATATTTCAAAATCTTTATTAGGAGTATGTGAAGGAAGTATAATATTTAAATTAACACCAGTAACATTATTAACCATACCATCGCCATCTCCGTTATCATCTTGATAGTAAACAGCTCCTGTTTTAAATATTTTTTGAGTGTTTGTTACACTATAGCTGGTTGTTCTAGGTATAAAGCATATTTGAGTAAATGGCGCTATTGTAGAATATTCGCCATCATTATATTTAAATCTGTAAGAAAATCTAACAAACTTTTCTTTTAAATAATCTGTAGGAAAATTGTTTTGAGAAGAGTCTTGCATTGAAGAAGTTGGCTCTGTAGTAGTAGGCACGTTACTATTAAAAGTAGTTGTATTGTAGTCAAGAAGTAATGGCGGCATAAAAGGAGCAAACTTAGCCACACTTATTTTGTCTTCAGAATTGTAAAAATTAGAATCTTGAATAGCTTTTTCTATATTTATTTTTCTAGGTTGATTTAAATTATCTGTAAAAAACAATAAGTTGTCTAATAAATTAACACCCGTTATAATTTTATTTTTACTAAAATTTAAAAATAAACCATCTACTAGCTTTACAATAGAAGAGTTAGAAATACTAACTATGTCATGCATGTATATTGCGCAGTGTAAATTGCTTAATCCAGAGTCAATAGCCATAGTAGGACCATCGCTGTCGCCAACTAGTCCCTGTCTAAACGTATTTGGACACGTGTAGTTTGTAACAAAATAAAATATTCTGTTATTTTTTTCATCAAAAAAACATCCTATTGTTTCTAGACCATTAAAATAACTTAAATCATTGACAAAAAAATCATTTATAAAAGTAGAACTTTGATTCACAATTTTAGTATTGCCTTTTAAGTTTGTAATAGCTCCTACGTCTTTTTGATCTGAAGTTGTTACTTGTATGTTCTGCGCGCTGCGATACTCTCCGTTTGGTAAAAGCCTAGAGTCAATATCTTTGTTCATTTTACCCTGGAGAAAAGTTTTTTTATCTTCAGCCATGTACTAGTGTTTAATTTGTTTGGATTTATTTCTCATAACCTGTGTAAGCTCTGAGAGTTTTAGGTTAGATAACCTAATCTTAGCGTTTCTAAGCGCTGCTCTGCGTTCTTTTTTATATCTTTGTACTATATACTCAGATATGTTTCTTTTGACCGCTAAAACGTTGTATGCGATGTGTTTATATAAAGCTTCTTCAGCTAGCTTATTTACTTTCATTTCAGCATCAGTGCCTAAGCCGTCTGAAATATATTCAAGCACAATAACTTTACCCGCTAAGTCGCTACTAAAGCTAAAGCTACCTGTTCTTTCATTAATTGTAAAAAATCCATTTACTTGTGTAGTTTCTGGTGTGGCACCGTATCTTTGGCCATAATCACTTCTAAGGTAATCAGCTGTAGTTAAATACAAGCTGTCTTCAGAAGATAAATCACCTGATATATTTTTAGTGTCAAATGCTTTCCAGCGAGCTTCTGTAACAGAACTACCTTCAACAGCATTACCATCGGAGTCAAATACATAATTGTAATTATTATCTTGAAGCATTGGCTCTGTTGGGTTTGTAGTAAGTCTAGTAGGATATATAATTCTACGCACGCCTGAGTTGTCAATATAACACACTTTTACGTAGTTAACATAGTCTTGAGGCATTGGCATAGACAGCGATGGTCCTAGTTCTATTTCTTGCGACTTAACTGTTTTTAGCACGTCATAGCTAAATTCTTGTAAACCTCGTTTAGCGTGGAATACAACATCTGATTTAGCAACATGATCTATTAGCTTTCCGTCACCTACATATGCTATCATAAAATTATCAACAATGTCTTTAATAGAAGTATACTGATAATTACCAAAAGTAAAATCTAGCAATTGAACTTCTATAGTATCACCTATAGCTACATCCCCATATATTCTAATTATATTGCCACTAATAGCGAAGCCATTTACTTGAGGTAAAGCGCCGTCCCACGATATCTCTACATTGTTTTGAAAAACTCTAACTTGATTAGTAGCGGGCAAAGGATCAAACGTTAATGTAAAATCAGCATTACCAGCGTTTACGGCAGATACAGCCGTAGCAATAAAAGTTTGAGATCCATTGTAGTAGTTTTCTTCTGTAACTGTTCCTATTAAACTCATATTATTGTTCTTGTTGTGTTATTGATTGCTCTTCTTGTTGTGCAGCTTGTATTACAAGTGGATCTTTTATTGTAACGCCAAAGTATTTAAGTATTCCTAATATTAAATCAGATTCGTCTGAGGCGTGTAGCGTAAAATCAATGCTGTCTGAGCTACTATACGTGTATATAGGCGTACCAAAACTAGAAGTGTCTACCGAAGAGCTCCACGTTGGATCTAATGGCTTGCTGACATAATATAAATCAACACTAGTTATTGTACTAGGAAAAACATATATTAAATCTGCAGAGTAATAATAAACTGGAAAAATGTTTGATGGAGCCGTTAGTTTTGAAGAAAATAAAAACGGTAATTTAGATTTATCTATACGTTCTATGTCTACAAATTTTTCGCTTACTTTTAAGCTTAAAGTGGCATATAAATCATTGCCAGCGTATGTAGAGTTACTATCGAAACCTGGTGGCTCAAAAAAACCAGTTGCAGAGTTTAAAGTTATAACGCTACAAAACGGATCAAGCTTGTCCATTATTTTTCTAGGTATGTCACCATATCCTTGAGAGCCTCTACCTCTAGTTTGCTTTGTAACAGCTTGATTGTATTCGTAAAACGCTCTATCAAGTAACTCTAGTTGTACAACTTTAGCTATTTTATTAAAGTTGTCTGGCGTCATATAGCCGCTACCTTTTTTATTTAGTATAGATAATACTGTAGTATATACTTTATTTACGTCAATCGCCATATTTTTATTTTTATTATAGTAGTATAGCCACCGTTATAGATGGCTACACCACTTATAATAGTTACGCTATTTTAGCTTTTTTTCTATTGATTTAAAAACTTCTACGCCTTCGTCTGTTTTTAAGTATGCAGCAAAAGCAGAGTATGGGTTTTCATCAAAAGGCACAGTCATTAATTTTTTACCGTTTGAACCCCATGCAAAAGTTCTTTGGTCTTGTGATAGTTTAATAACACCCATTTCACTAGCTTTAATAGCTAAGTTTCTTAACTGAACGTTATCATCATTTACTAGTTCTAAAAACAACACTGGGTTTTCTCTAGCAAACATATATAAATCTCTTTTAAGCTCAGAAGAACTCATTTTATCTACAGATGATCCTAGTTCAACTCTAAGTATTGCTTCAGCTTGATTAACATCAATTGACATAGCCGTGTTTAAAGCTTCCATTTCAACTTCAATGCTTACTAAATCGTCTTTTGCTTCTGCAATTTCGTCTTTTTCTTCGTATACATAACCTTTTTTAGGGTGATATAAACTTAAAAGCTTTTGTAGAGGTTGATTAGCTTTTGAAACATATAGTATTCCATCTTCAAAAATAATATGAGATAAAATAGCATTTCCGTCTTGCTCATCTATAAAACAAGATCTTTGATTACTTGCGTATCTTATTTCTCTGTTGTAACCCTTTTCTTCGTCAAACCATAATAAAGGTTTTCTAGGTGAAGACTTAGAGGTTAAAACATAGCTTAAGGGGTTTTTGTTTCCTCTTAAATAATACTGCCTGTCTTTTATTTCCCAGCCTGGAATATTTTTTACTTCAACCTGTTTAGGTTGTTTTTTTGTTTTTGTTTCCATGATATAATATAATTAAATAGTTTGTAAAAATAAACTTAAGGGCGCCGTAAAGACGCCCGTAAGTTTAAGGTAATTGATTATTACGCGTCAAGCGCTATAGCACAAGCAGTAATATCAGCATCAACATATGAACCGTTGACATCATCAGCTATAACTATAGACCCACCAGATTTAAAGCTTTTACCACCAATTGCATCAGCAATAGATTTGAAAACTTTAAGTTCTTTGTTAGAAGTACAAGTTAAAGTAACAATGTCAACACTAGCGGCCTGTCCTTCTCCTAGGCTACCTGGTGCAAACTTGATTTTGATTTCCCCGTCACTTGCAACAGTCATAGACTGAATATTAGCAACTGGGTACATTGCAGCATCATCTGCGTCGTCAATGAAAATTAAAAATTTGTCCATTTTTGTTTAGTTTTTAAAGGTTAATATTATGATTCTTTTA
>Ga0075466_1000541_pt1 | contig 13993 bp, 7 predicted proteins | sample DEB08_DNA_16_FD_71486 | JGI IMG/M metagenome (GOLD analysis project Ga0075466, IMG submission 71486) | Aqueous microbial communities from the Delaware River and Bay under freshwater to marine salinity gradient to study organic matter... | ecosystem: Environmental > Aquatic > Marine > Coastal ... | reverse complement strand
TAGCAATAACATCATAGGCCTGAGCCCACCAGTATCCTGCGTTTCTATTATATTCAAAATTTGCTTCGGTAATATATCTACCAGAAGTTCCATTTGAAAACATATTGTCTGAACGACACTCATTGGTAGCAATTAGCGATGTTCCATAGTAAGAACCTGATGACAAAGAGCTCATAGCTCCTTTTAATAACCCATATAGGTTATCTACTTTAGTGATACTACCTTCTACAGATTTTGCTTGAGCTAATGTTGGCTCTAAATCCTCAGTGGTACACGAGTTGATAGACAATAATATTGCGCCACCAACCATGAATGTTTTTAATATATTTTTCATCTCAATTAAAATTTAATGTTAGCACCTAAAAAAATACTTTTTGTAGCAGGTGTTGAAATCTGACTTGAAGCCCCACTAACACCTTGCTCTGGATCGTAAATGTTTTGAGGATCTTTAACCCAAGTATATAAATTTGATCCTCTTACAAATAAGCTTGCAGATTTCATACCAGCTTTAGATACCCAGTTACTTGGAATATTGAAACCAAAAGTAACATTTCTTAATCTAAAATAATCCCCATCGTGAAGATATCTAGTATGTCTCTGCCACGGTTCATATGAAGCTATCATTTTTGCTACTTCCGTCTGATCTCCTGGCTGCTGCCATCTATCTAACAGAGTATTGTAACCTGAGTAAGCAAGAGTTGAATATGCATTTGAACCATTTAAGTATAAATGCCATCCTTCATAAACTTTGTGTCCTCCTGCGAAATAACCAGAAGCATCCAAATAAAATCCTTTGTAATCAATATGGGTATTTATACCCCAATTTAAGGTAGGTAGAGCTGAACCTCCTTGAAATACTTGTTTTGCATCATTAAATACAGTTGTTATTTCAGAACCAACACCATCTACATAGTATTCGTCATTTCCAGTTGTAGGGTTGACCCCTGCCCAAGTAGGCATAAACCAGGCTGAAACAGGTTGTCCTGACTCAGTTTTTGTTATTGATCCCGTAATAGTAATTTCTTCTCCATCGGCACCTTTTGCTAACTCAGTAACCTCATTTTCATTAGTAGATAGGTTACCTCCAATACTGAAATTGAAATCCTTGCTACTAATTATACTCCAATCTAATTCAAACTCTAAACCGGAATTAGTTAGAGCTCCAATATTTCTTGTTTGAGATGAAAATCCTGTAGTTCTAGAAAGAGGAACATCCAATAATAAATCAGTAGAATTAGCTTTATAATATGCAAAACTACCATTAACTTGATTATTGAATAAACCAAAATCTAAACCAATATCAAAAGTATTTTTTTTCTCCCAGCTCAAATCATTATTTCCAAATGTAGAAGGGAATGTTGCTCCCTCACCACCGTAATCAGCTGTAAAACCAAATAATGCTTGGTATTGATTAAGACCAATGTTCGCATTACCAGTCACCCCATAGGAGGCTTTAAGCTTTAAATTGGAAATTAATTTATTATCCAATAGAAAATTTTCTTTATGAATATTCCATGCAGCACCTACGGACCAGAAATCTCCCCATCTTTGGTCTGCAGCAAACCTTGAATTACCTTCTCTTCTGAACGTGGCATCAAAAACATATTTACTATCAAACGCAGTGTAATGTAACAATGCTAAGTAGGAAGCGGTTGACCAATCTCCAAATGAAGAATTTACAGAAATAGGACTTCCAGCGTTATCTAAATTTACTAAGCCGTCATCTGCAAAATTTTCTCCATAAGCACCTAATGAATACCTGCGATATTTTTGAAACTCCTGTAATACTTTAAAATCAAAATTATGATCTTCATTTATGTCAAAAGAATAATCAAGTGAATTTTGAAAAACATAATAAGAAGTAGTTCTAATATCCGATGAAGAGCTACCATCTGTTCCAGCTCCACCTCCGAATTTTCTGTTTTCGTAATTCCTGTAATTAAAAGTTTGATAGTCTATATTGGCTCTTGATTGGAAAGAAAGTCCATCAACTGGAAGTTCAATATCTAGAGTGTTATTAGACAAAATTCTTGTGTAATAGTTATCTTGAATATCATTTTCAACAAGATATAAAGGATTCCATACACCAGTATCTAAATTAATCTCACCGTCCTCAGTGTATGGCTGATCAATTGAAGGCATGAAATATTTAGCCATTTGAGCCGATGCAAAATAAGCTGAGGTCTCATAGTTAGCATTTTGCTTTGAATGAGATGCAGAATTGTTAGTGGAAAAACGTATTTTATCTGAAAGGAATCTTGCGAAATTGATAGATCCAGAAACTCTTTCTAATCCAGAGCCTATTACTGTTCCCTCCTGATCTAAATAACTTAATGAAGTGAAAAAGTTTCCTTTTTCGTCTCCACCTTGCGCTGAAAAATTATATTCCTGATAAAGGGCGTCATCATTTCTAGTGGCTAAATCCCATCTACCTTCTGGTCTACCAGCAGCGTCCCAAGCACCATAGTCACCCCTACTAAGAACTCTTGCTCTAGCATCTTCCATTGTAGGGTATGAATCTGGAAATGAATTATAGTAACCTTCAGCAGCTAATTCAAATCTATCTGCCGCTGTTAATGGAACTGGACCAACAACAGCATCATTTGCCCAACCATATGTAGAAGAAAAATCAAAAGTTGTGGAACCAGATTTACCAGATTTAGTGGTAATTAAAATTACTCCGTTAGCACCTCTAGCTCCATATTGAGCAGTTGCAGAAGCATCTTTTAAAACTGTCATTGATTCTATATTGTTAGAATCAATCCCAGCTAACGCAGAAAACCATGAGGTTGCCCCGCTAATTGCCTGGTTTCCTGAATTTACAGGAACACCATCAATTACATATAAAGGTTCATTACCTGCTGTAATAGATGACCTACCTCTAATTCTTACATTTGATGATGCACCTGGTGTACCAGACGTTTGAACCATAAATAAACCTGCTACCTGACCTTGTAAAGCTTGATCTACAGTTGCTGTACTAATGGACCTTACTTGTTCTGAATTAAGCTGAACAATAGAACCAGTTACTTCTGATTTTTTGAGTGAACTATATCCAGTTACTACAACCTCTTCCAATGCCTGAGCATCTTCATCTAATTGAACATTTATAGTGTTAGAAGATCCAACTACTACATCTTTAGTTTTTTGTCCTATGTAACTAAAACGCAAAGTAGCCCCTTGCGTAACAGATATAGAATATAAACCGTCAAAATCTGACTGGGTACCTGTCGTAGTACCTACCGCCAATACAGAGACCCCTGGTAAGGGAGCACCATTTTGATCCGTCACTTTTCCTGAAACTGTTTTTTCTTGAGCGAAAGAAAAAACAAAGCATAACATCATAGCAGATGTTAAAAACCGTGTTAAATTTAATTTCATTGATTGTTTTTTTAGTTAATTGTAAACAAAAATGAGTAAAATTTGTTATTAACGCAAATTTAACATGCTGATAAACCACTATTTTAAGCATTTAATCGTCATTTTTAGGGAATTCTAAAAGAAAAATGAAAAAATCAATATTTAATTGAAAAAATATTATTAATTGAACACAATTAAAGGATATTATGTTAAAAAATTACGAAATCAATAAAGCTAAGCATAAAATCCCCCAATAATGCTTCGGTATTACAATCAAAAATTACTCATTGCTGGAACTGATGAAGCCGGCAGGGGCTGTCTTTCAGGCCCTGTTACTGCAGCTGCAGTGATACTTCCTAAAAATTTTTACCATCCCATGCTTGATGATTCAAAAAAATTAAGCGCCAAACAACGGGCTATTTTAGCACCCATCATTAAACAAGAAGCTGTTTCCTATGGAGTAAGCCACGTTTTCCCACATGTCATAGATCGCATTAATATACTACAGGCGTCCATTTTAGCCATGCACAAAAGTATCGCTAAACTCAAAACAATTCCTGAAAAGATTATTGTTGACGGAAATAAGTTTAATCCTTATTTAAGCACACCCCACGAAACTGTTGTCAAAGGAGATGGGAAGTTTTATGCTATTGCAGCAGCATCTGTTCTAGCAAAAACAGCCAGAGATGAATACATGTTGGCGCTGCATGAAAAATTTCCTTTATACCAATGGGATAAAAATATGGGTTACCCCACTGCTAAACACAGAAATGCCATAGCAACTTATGGAATTACACCCCACCATAGAAAGACTTTTAAAGGCGTCAAAGACCTTTAATAATTTAGCCCAATAGGGTTTTGTATTATTTAGGCCCATAAATAGTACCTTTGAAATGTTATAACAGAATACCATTCCATGAAATCTTACCTCATCATTTTAACCGCATTGTTCTTGGTGCATTGTACTCCCAAAACTACAGACAAGGAACAACCTTTCTTGACATATCTATCCAATCAAGATGATTTTATTATCAGAACAGCGCATTTAAACCAGTTAAAAGCAAACCTCAGCAATAACAGTCAATTTTTAAACTTTGTAAATAAGGGGGCGTTTAAAAACACCCAACAACGCATTGAGCTACTTCAAAAAATTGATGTAAATGCCAAAGCGCTCATTAGTATTAGAGAAATTGGAAAAGAAGACATTGATTTTTTAATTATCACTGAATTGAGCCAAAGCACCTTAGCTCCCTCTGATGAAATTTCAAGTAAAACCTATCAAGAGCTTGTAATAGAAAAGAGAATTTACACCTCAAAACAAAAAGAAGAGATATTGTACAGCGTCATTTTAAATGAGACGCTGTTAATTAGCTCTTCTCAATTACTCATTGAAAATACCATAAGGAATAAGAGCCAACAAATAGCTCCAGAATCACTGAATGAACTCTTTAAGGTAACCGAAGACAATAGTGTCTATTTTAAGTTAGATGCAGGAAGTTTTTTGCTGAAAAACAATTTTTACCCATCCTTCACCAATAGCTTTGGAAAATGGGGCGCCTTGCGTATTGACTTGGCCAATAAAAAAATGGCGTTTCACGGTTTTAATTCAAGAAATGACAGTTTACCCTATTTTTTAAATCTTTTTAAAGCTAGTAAACCCATAGTGTTAAAATCGCCTAATTATATTCCAGAGGTGGCTTCCAGTATAAAAATGTATGCCATTGAAGACCTAGAGCAATTTAACAGCACTCAAAACAAAATCAAAAATAGGGAGCTCGTTTTAGATACTATTTTTAACAAGGTAGAAGAAATAGCTACTTTCAAATTAAAAGAAAACGCCTTAGCGCTCATTCATTTTACAACATTTGAACCCGATTACCTTTCAAAAATAGCAGAGAATAACACGCCTGAAACGGAATACAGAGACTACCCAATATACCGCCTAAACAATGCTTCTTTTGTAGAAAATTCGTTTAGTTCACTTTGGGACGAGCTAGAGGTAAACTATGTAATGCAAATAGCACAAAGTCTTTTATTTAGCAAAGATGTTAATGATTTAAGGACCGTAATTGGCAATCTCAATACCGGAACAACCCTAGAAAACAGCCCTTCATTTACAAGTGCCAAAGCGTCTCTGGCGGAAGCTTCTACTGTGTTGTTTTACGAGGCTCAAACAAATAGTTTCAATCCAAAAAAAGCGGGGGACTATTTTTTAGCAGCAAACAAAAAGGAAGACAAAAACACCAAAGTTTTTGCTTCTCAATGGGTAGGAGATCAAGATTTTTTTCACCAACACTTGGTGTTTTTAGACCTGCAACCAAAAAAAGACCAAGGAGGTGTTTCTCCACTTTTAAATTTGCAACTAGAAAACCCTATATCCTATGGGCCTCAGTGGGTGAAAAATCACATCAATAAAAAACAGGAAATATTGGTTCAAGACAATCAAAACCAATTGTATCTTTTTGACAACAGTGGTAAGTTACTTTGGAAAAAACAACTTCAAGGGGCTATCCAAGGAAAAGTATCTCAGGTAGATTTGTATAAAAACGGCCGCTTACAATTGGCATTCACTACCACAAACCAATGGCTCATTTTAGATAGAAACGGGAATGAAGTGCCACCGTTTAATAAAACTTTTAAAGACGGAAACTTAAGTCCGTTGGCTGTATTTGATTATGACAACCGCAAAGAGTATCGTTTTGTTTTTGGCCAAGGCAAGGATATTTATATGTACGACAGAAATGCAAAGAGTGTCAATGGATTTAAATACAAAAAGACCAAGTCTTCTCTTTTAGAGGCCCCTAAGCATTTTAAAATAAAAGGAGATGACTATTTAGTGTTCAAAGGAATAGACGGAAGTGTAGCTATTTTAAATAGAACAGGTAAAACAAGGGTGAAAACAGCCGCAAATTATTCCTTTTCTGACAATGAAATAGCCCTTTTGGACCAGCAATTCTCCTTTACAGACCTTCAAGGAAATCTCCTTCAGATCAACACCGAAGGCAAAGAGAGTAAAAGGCCTTTAAAAGTAAATGCCGCACACAAAACGGTCATGAAATATAACCAATTGGTTGTTCTAGAAGACAATGTTTTGTATTCAAAAGGGGGGAAATCCGTGCTCGATTACGGCATATACACCCCTCCTAATACCTTTAAAATAAACCAGCAAATCTATATTAGCATTACAGACACTCAAAACAAAAAGGGGTATCTATTTGACAGTGAACTTTCAATGCTAAGTGGGTTCCCTGTATATGGAAGTGGCGAAATTGACCTAGTGGAATCTTCAGAGAATGGTGTATTGAATTTTGTCATTAAGGACAAAGAAAACAGCCTTGTAGTATACCGGCTTAAAGAGCCAAAGACCAACAATAAATCACAGTAGGTCCTCAAGTGAGGCCATGTACTTAATGTTCCTATAAAATATAAGCTATATTAAAATATTAAGCCTTTAATTCAGCCTCAAAAAGTGCCAGAAAATGCTTTAAAAGCCTGGTTTTTACCGCAGCCATATCTTGGGGAACTCCATTGAGTTCTGCGGTCATAGAAGTAACCGCTTTACCTTTTATACCACATGGGATCATGAGGTCAAAATAACCTAAATCTGTGTTTACATTGAGTGCAAAGCCGTGCATGGTAACCCACCTACTGGCCCTAACACCCATGGCACAAATTTTGCGTGCGAAAGGCGTGCCTACATCCAACCAAACACCAGTCTCCCCAGGAGATCTTGTTGCCGTTATTCCGTATTCAGCTAAAGTTAAAATAACCGTCTCTTCTAAAAGCCTTAAATATTTATGAATGTCCGTGAAAAAGTTCTCTAAATCCAATATAGGGTAGCCTACAATTTGTCCGGGGCCATGATAGGTAATGTCACCACCCCTATTAATTTTATAAAAGCTGGCTTCTTTCTCTCTAAGCACTGCTTCAGAGACCAACAAATGGTCTAAATTACCACTCTTACCCAATGTGAAAACATGGGGATGCTCTACAAAAAGGAAATGATTGGGGGTAGGTAAATAAGTGGCTTGCTTTTTATTTTGCACTTTTAAAGCCACTGTTTTCGCAAACAAGTCCTCTTGATAATCCCAAGTCTCTTTATAGTCCTTAAGTCCAAGTTCTTTTATAATAAGCTGCTTATTCATAAGACAAAGATACTATTTCAAAAGTGTATTTATTCGTTGGGATTGTTCAAAATTACCAGTGCAGCAATGACTCCTGGAACCCAACCACAAAGCGTTAGAAGAAAAACAATTAAAATAGATCCACATCCCTTTCCAATCACAGAGAGTGGTGGGAACAAAATAGCCAATAAAACACGCCAAAAACTCATAAAAATTATAATTTAACCTAGGTACTACCTATTTATGACGTTAAAGTGATTCAAATGTTACATGCATGCTCTGTAAATTAGCTCGAAGTACTTATATTTGCTCTTCATAATTCGCAACCATGCAACTGACAGAACAAGAAATTGTAAGAAGAGAAAAATTAGTCAAACTAAGGGCCTTAGGCATAGATCCCTACCCAGCTGCTTTATATCCTGTAAATACCATGTCTACAGCTATAGAAAAGGACTATAAAGAAGGAAAGCAAGTGATAGTTTCTGGCAGGCTGATGCGAAAAAAAGTACAAGGCAAAGCCTCTTTTGCAGAAATTCAAGACAGTGAGGGCCGCATTCAAGTGTATTTCAATAGAGATGAAATAGACACCACTCCTGATAGCCAGCAGTACAATGAAGTATTTAAAAAACTCATTGACTTAGGGGATATTCTTGGTATAGAAGGAACCCTCTTTACCACTCAAGTAGGAGAAAAAACGGTCCTGGTAAAAAAATTTACCTTACTGAGCAAAGCTTTAAGGCCACTACCCCTGCCTAAAGTAGACGCAGATGGTAAAGTGCACGATGAATTCAATGACCCTGAATTGAGATACAGACAGCGTTATGTAGACTTAATTGTAAACCCGCAGGTCAAAGACACCTTTATTAAGAGAACAAAGATCACCAATAGTATTAGAAAATTTTTCAATGACAAAGGCTATTTAGAAGTAGAAACTCCTATACTGCAGCCTATTCCTGGGGGAGCGTCTGCAAGACCATTTATTACCCACCACAATGCACTTAATATGCCATTGTACCTAAGGGTGGCCAATGAACTTTATTTAAAGAGATTAATCGTAGGTGGTTTTGACGGGGTATATGAATTCTCTAAAGATTTCAGAAACGAAGGAATGGACCGCACCCACAATCCAGAGTTTACCGTAATGGAATTGTATGTAGCCTATAAAGATTACCATTGGATGATGGACACTACCGAGAAATTACTTGAAACCATCGCCATGGAATCTAATGGTAGTTCAAAGATAACTGTAGGCAAGAATGCGATCGAATTTAAAGCACCCTACCCTAGGGTTCCTATTCTTGAGGCCATTAAAATTCATACAGGTCACGATGTTGCAGGATTGAATAGGAATGAATTAGCTGGTGTAGCAAAATCACTAGACATTGAAGTCACGGACAGTATGGGTGTTGGAAAACTCATCGATGAAATATTCGGAGAACGTTGCGAACACCATTATGTGCAACCCACCTTTATTACAGATTACCCAAAAGAAATGAGTCCACTCACTAAAGAGCACAGGTCCAATCCAGCCCTTACCGAGCGATTTGAATTAATGGTTAATGGAAAAGAATTGGCCAACGCCTATTCAGAGCTCAATGACCCTATAGACCAAAGGGCGCGTTTTGAAGACCAACTAGCCCTCTCTGAAAAAGGAGATGACGAGGCCATGTTTATTGACCAAGACTTCCTGAGAGCACTTGAATACGGAATGCCGCCAACTTCTGGAATTGGAATTGGTATAGATAGATTGGTCATGCTTATGACCAATAATGCCTCTATACAAGAAGTATTGTTTTTCCCTCAAATGCGCCCAGAAAAGAAAGCTGTTGAACTTTCAGAGAATGAAAAAATAGTCCTAGAGCTTTTGAGAAAAACCAATCCTATGCCTTTGTTAGATTTAAAAGAAGCGAGCGGCTTGAGTAATAAAGCTTGGGACAAGACCATTAAAAGTTTAACCAAAATACAAATGGTCGTTGTGGCCAAAGAGGCCGATGCACTTACTTGTACCCTCAAAGATTCATAGATTCTTAATACCAAACATTAGAATTCTTGAACTGAGGACTTTCTCCACCGTTTTAACGAAAGCGCCTTTTATATCACAGATAAAAAAACTAGCTTAGGCTAAATTTTTTTAAGATGAGTAACAGCAAAAAAGTGGGGCTGTTTTTAGGTCCTGTATTTTTCCTATTAATACTGTTATGGCCACAGCCATTATTAAGCACCCAAGGAGATGCTGTAATTGCTGTTGCACTATGGATGGTCACTTGGTGGCTTACAGAGGCAGTCTCTATTTCTGTGACGGCCCTGCTTCCCCTGCTTTTGTTTCCCTTATTAGATATTATGCCTATTGCAGAGGTAGGAAATAATTACGGAAGTCCTATTATCTTTTTGTTTTTTGGCGGTTTCGTTATGGCACTTGCCTTAGAAAAGGTGAATCTCCATAGAAGAATTGCACTCAACATTATTCGTATTACAGGCACTACGCCAAACAAAGTAGTGCTTGGTTTTATGATCGCCACAGCTTCTTTGAGTATGTGGATTAGCAATACCGCTACAGTTGTCGTTATGCTGCCCATTGCCATGTCAGTGATTAAGCTTTTAATAGACGACGTAGACGGTTTTACCAAAAAAGATCGAAATTTTGCCGTAAGTGTGCTCTTGGGAATTGCTTTTTCTGCAAACGCAGGAGGGATAGCCACGGTAATAGGCACCCCGCCAAACTCTATTCTCATTGGTCTTTTGGAAAATGAATACCAAATAGAAATATCCTTTTTAAAATGGATGGTATTTGCCCTACCCTTCTCAATCATTATGATTGGCCTGAGTTATATTACGCTTGTACACCTCATTTTTCCGAGTAAGGGACTCAATTTCTCTGCCTCTAATGAAGTGATTCAAGAAGAATTAAGAAAATTAGGCCCTACCCGATCAAAAGAAAAGATGGTGTTGGGCATTTTTGCAGTAACCGTATCCCTTTGGATCTTTAGGACCTTAATCAATAGTGTATTTCCCTCTTTGGGATTGTCAGACACCATGATTAGCATGTTTGCAGCAATAAGTCTATTTGCGGTCCCTTTTAACCTAAAAAAAGGAGACTTCATATTGGATTGGAAAGATACTGAAAAACTGGCATGGGGCATCTTAATATTGTTTGGTGGCGGATTGGCTTTGGCCAAAGGAATGTCTGTTTCTGGAATTGTAGATCAGGTTTCTCAAAGTATTGCAGCAGGTAATTTCAGTATTACTGCCACAGCCAGTTTACTGATTTTATTAATGCTATTTATGACAGAACTCATGAGCAATGTAGCCTTAGTGGCTGTATTAGCACCTGTAGTCGCTGGAATAGCTATTGGTCTTGGAATACCTATGGTGTACCTACTCATCCCGGTGACAATGGCGAGCAGCTGTGCTTTTATGCTGCCCATGGCTACCCCGCCAAATGCCATTGTTTTTGCCAGTGGTTTTATAGAGGTCAAGGATATGGTCAAAGCAGGTATATTACTCAACCTAGTAGCCGTACTAATCCTCATTGGGCTGTTTGAATATATTATTCCTTTACTCTTTTAGCTTTAGTGATTGATCGAACTATAAAATCATTAGATCATTTAAATATGTGGTTCCATTACTCTTTTAGCTTTAGTGATGGATATCCTATAAAAGCATTGTAGGATTTAAATAAATCATGACATTTTAGAATCTCCCTGCTATAATAAAAGCACCATATTATGATTTTGTTAACATTTCTTTAGGACAATTTTTCGGTTATTTGAGAAGCTAAAAAATCAAAAAACATACCTAATGATTAAAAAAAATCTTCAGTACCTGTTGTTTTCACTCTTAGTGATTGGAAGTATCAGCACCAGTGAAGCCCAGCTTTTCAAGAAAAAAGCCAAGGCAAAAGCGCCCACAGAGGCTAAACCAAAAATAGATAAAGACGCACCGCAGCCTTACGCTAAGGTCATTACAAAAGAGGCCAAGACAGACAAAGGCCTTTTTGACGTACACCAAATTAAAGACAAATTTTTCTACGAGATACCAGACAGCCTTTTAGGTAGAGAAATGCTCATGGTAAGTAGAATTTCAAAAACTGCATCAGGAATTGGATTTGGAGGTGGAAAAATAAACACCCAGGTCATGAGATGGGAAAAAAAGGGAGATAAAGTGCACCTAAGGGTGGTTAGCCACGAGGTGGTCGCCGCAGATTCTCTCCCGGTAAAAGAAGCGGTTGTGAATTCTAATTTTGAACCGGTATTGTATTCCTTTGATGTAAAATCTAACCGAAAAGATTCTGTAGCAACAAGCACTGTCATAGAGGTAACTCCTCTTTTTAGTAAAGATGTAAGTGCATTGGGTATGCCTGAAAGTTACAAAAAAACATACAAAGCTACAAGATTAGATTCGGAAAGAAGCTTTATAGAAGGTATTAAGAGTTACCCTATGAATATTGAGGCAAGACACGTAAAAACTTATTTTGCAGGCAATCCTCCTTCTAATTCAAGCTTGGGGTCTATCTCTGTAGAGATTAATAACTCCATGATATTACTTCCTGCTGAACCTATGAAAAGACGCTATTTTGACAAGCGCGTTGGTTGGTTCGAGAGAGATCAAGTAGATTATGGATTAGATGCTCAAGAGAGTAAAACAGTGAAGTTTCTAGACAGATGGAGACTTGAAGTTAAAGAAGTAGACATAGAGAAATTCAACCGAGGGGAATTGGTAGAACCAAAGAAACCAATCATTTATTATGTAGACAGGGCAACACCAAAACAATGGGTGCCTTTTATTAAGCAAGGAATTGAAGACTGGCAAGTGGCTTTTGAAGCCGCAGGATTTAAAAATGCTATAATAGCTATGGATCCTCCAACGCCAGAGGAAGATCCAGAATGGTCTCCAGAAGACGTTCGCTATTCTGTAGTACGTTACTTAGCTTCTCCTATTCCTAACGCAAACGGACCCCACGTGAGTGATCCTAGAAGTGGAGAGATCTTAGAATCTGACATTAACTGGTACCACAATGTAATGACTCTATTGCGCAACTGGTACTTTGTTCAAACTGCAGCCATAAACCCAGAAGCACAAGGCGTGGATTTCAAAGATGAAGTAATGGGTCGTTTAATACAATTTGTTTCTTCTCATGAAGTAGGCCATACTTTAGGGCTTCCTCACAATATGGGAAGTTCTGCTGCATACCCTGTAGATTCTTTAAGGTCTGCAAGCTTTACTAGCAAATACGGTACCGCACCTTCCATTATGGACTATGCCCGTTTTAACTATGTGGCACAACCAGAAGACAAAGGGGTAGCCCTTATGCCAAATATTGGTGTTTATGATAAATACGCTATTGAATGGGGTTATAGACCCATCTTAGATAAAACTGCTGAAGCAGAAAAACCAGTACTAGACAGCTGGATTATGGCCCATGATGGAGACCCATTATACCGTTTTGGAAGCCAACAAGGGGGCGACGTAGTAGATCCGAGTTCTCAGACAGAAGATTTGGGAGATAATGCTATAAAAGCCAGTATGTACGGTATTAAAAACCTACAAAGAATTGTGCCTAAATTGATTGAGTGGACTGCAGAAGACGGTAAGAATTACGATGATTTAGAAACCCTTTACGGTCAAGTACTGTCTCAGTTTAACCGCTATATGGGCCATGTGTCTAACAATATTGGTGGGGTTTACGAAAACCACAAAACTTATGATCAAGAAGGGGCTGTTTATACGCCAGTAGCTAAGGGGCATCAGCGGGACGCTATGAAGTTTTTACAACGTGAATTGTTTCAAACACCTGAGTGGATGCTAGACCAAAACATCTTTAACAAAATTGAGTACTCAGGAACGGTAGACCGTGTTCGTGGTGTTCAAGTAAGAACGTTAAACAATATACTTAGTCTGGGTAAAATGGCCAGACTCATTGAACATGAAACAGCCATGGGGTCTAAGGCCTATACTTTAACCCAAATGATGTCTGAACTCAGAAGAGGGATCTGGTCTGAGATTTACAGCGGTGGCGCTATAGACACTTATAGAAGAAACCTACAAAAAGGACACATTGACCGTTTGGCCTATTTAATGACTGCAGACAGTCAGAGAAAATTACCGAGCTATGGTGGGTACCGAAAATCTACTGCAGTGAATACGTCTCAATCAGACATTCGTTCAGTAGTAAGAGGCGAATTAGTGACCCTTAGAGCACAATTGAGAAATGGATTGGCCAACGCGGCTAATACCATGTCTAGATACCATATTCAAGATGCCATTGCTAGAATCAATGACATTTTGGATCCTAAATAATCCAATCAAACCAATTTTTAAAAAAGGGAGGCTTTCAGCCTCCCTTTTTTTTTTACTTCACATAAGCCAAAAGCATTACAGTAAATCTGGTGCTACTTTTTCCAATGCAGCAATGGTGAAATCCAAATCTTCATAACTCAAGGCGTCATTTAAAAAATAACTCTCATAAGCAGAGGGGGGCAAATAAACCCCTTGTGCCAACATACCATGAA
>Ga0075466_1000501_pt1 | contig 14442 bp, 16 predicted proteins | sample DEB08_DNA_16_FD_71486 | JGI IMG/M metagenome (GOLD analysis project Ga0075466, IMG submission 71486) | Aqueous microbial communities from the Delaware River and Bay under freshwater to marine salinity gradient to study organic matter... | ecosystem: Environmental > Aquatic > Marine > Coastal ... | reverse complement strand
TTTTGTTTTAATATTGTTGATTTGTGTCTTTGATATTTTTCTCTGTCTTTTTGATTTAAATATTCTTTATTTTTTTCACGATATTCTATTTGATATTGTTTATTTTTTTCTTTATGGTTTTCACGATAAATTTTTCTTTGTATTTTTGGTAATAAATTTAATGGATTAATTATATTACAACAACCTTTTAATTTATTAATCCATAATTGTTCGTATGCTATTAGATGTCTAAAATCTTTATTATGAGTTCTAACTACATCATAACTTTTTAATAATTTCATAGTAAAATTATCAACACCATATTCATCAAAATATTTACAGATTGAAGGTAATCTTCCTTTCTCTCTGTAATGCTGTTTATGTTTTATCCATCTTTGTCTTAATTGATTAAATGTAGAACCTATATAAAATATTTTTGGATTTTTAATACATATTATAATATAAACACGTCCTGTTGCTATATCACTCATTCTTATATATCATTTGTTATATAATTTCTAAATCAATTTTATTTTATATTATCCGTGAAACTTCGACCAAAGATAAGATCCTAATCCAACAACACCTCCCACTAATCCTCCTATTAATATACCTTCAGGAGAGAATACTCCACCTCCAGCAACGCCCCCTTCCTCAGCTCCAGTTGCAGCCCCACCAAATATAGATGTTAATAAAGAACCAGTAGCAACGGCTGTGCTTCCTCCAACAACTCCACCTGTTGTTGCTCCAATTCCTTCTGATACATCTTTATTAACTCCTAATTTTTCTAAACCATAATCTACTCCTTCTGCTGTATATTTACCTGCTAATGCTCCTGTTAAACCTGCTCCTGCTTCAGGAATAAGCATTCCCCCTGTAATAGTTGATGCTAAACCTCCTGCGATTAATCCACTTTCTCCAGTTCTTAATACCTCAGGTTGTTTATGGTCAGGGTCAATAGTATTTAAAAATCCATCAGCAACCATTCCTGTGCCGATTGAAATTCCAAGATTCATGGGATGTACTCCTTTAAAAGTCTCACGAGCAATATTTCCTAAACGTGATACATTATCTCCTCTCACTGGTGTAGAGATTAAATCATTAACTTCGTTCCCTGCATGTTCACTTGCTTTAAAACCATCGACTAATGTATTTGCTTTTTCACTTACATCAGCATCAGCAAATTCTTTTAAAGTATCTTCATCATTAAAAGGTAATGATTTATTAAATCCTACTTTTTCATCATCTGTTAATTCATTGCCTGATAATTGCCATATTGATTTTTTATGGTTTGTTTCTCCTACTCCATTCTCTCTTGCCCATTCTGTAAAACTTGGTTTAGTGTCAGGTCTTGATCTTGGTGGTGATAATCTCCCAGCAAAATCTAATACGTCTTGTAATTGTGCATCTACCTCAGGCGTTGTTGATGTTATTTGAGTTTCTAAATTATCTATTTGATTTGATAATGCATTACTCTTTTTACTATCTCCATCAGGTAATTTAACTCTATTTCTTTTTCTAATTAATAATTGTTGTTCTTTTGGTTGAATTGTTCTATTACTTTTTATTTTTTTCGCAAATCCTCTCCCTCCAAATAAATCACTACCAGTTAAATCTAATTCATCTGCTATTGATGTTGTTGCTGTTGGTTTTGATGTCACATCAGCAAATCTAATAGGTTCTGCTAATGGTTCAATAGGTTTAGGTTTTATTGGTTGTATTGGTTTCATTTCTATATCTGTGCTTGTTGGTGCTTTTGCTTTTAATTGACCTTTTAAAAATTCTCTTCTATCCCATTGTGATTTTAATCTATTTACTTTAAATCGATTTTTTGCTTGTGTTTCAGGTGTCGATGCATCCATTAATGCTTTTGTTGATTTATTTAATTCTTCTAATGAATCTAACCCTGTTAATTGGTTATTTAAATTATCTAATTCTATTTGATTTCCTTGTCTTGATAAATTTCTTGTTGTTCTTTGTTGTCTTTGTATTTCTCTATTTCTTATTTGATTTACAAAAGATAATGAGTCAGGTAAAGTTTGATTATTCATTAAAGAATTTACACGTGGTTCATCTAATGGAGGATGAGGTTTTCCATACGATTTAGCAACATTATCAAATGCTTTCATTCTCACTAATGTTCCATCTTCTATACCCATATTATCTAAATGATTTCCAGTTTCTCTAATTGGCAGTCTTGTTCTTGTTCGTGTTCTTGGTCTCCTATCAATTAAACTATCTTCTACTTCTTCTTCTGTTTCTATTGGTCGTGTTTCTTTTCCTTTTGTATCATGTATCATTTTATTTAATAATGATAATTCACCATGTCTTGATGTTTCTTCTGTTAGATTTCTTAATTTAACTTGTAATGAACTTTCTTTACCACTTCTATTATTTGTTGTAAAATTTTCTAATTTATGTGCTTTATAAGGGTTCATAGAATTCTCTAATACTGGTATTGTTCTTACTTTAAAATCACCCACCCCATCTAAATATGTTGACCTTATAGATGGTAAATCGTCTGTGGTTCTCCATATAGTATGGTCTATACCAGTATATCTATCAGCATTATTTACTATATTTTTTGTTATATATCCATTATAACCTTCTGTTGGAAACCCAAACTCTTTTCCAAGTGAGATTATAACATTATTTCCAAGTGAAAATCCGTGTCCTTCTATTTCAGCATTAGGGTATGCTTCTTTAACTGCTTTTACTTGTTTTCTCGCATCTACTAATATATTATGATTTTGTTCTGTTCCAAAATGTGCTTTAATATCATAATCAAAATCATTAAAATTTTTTCCTTTCGCATCTGTGCCTCTTGCTGCTAATTTAATTTTGTTGCCATCTTTTAAAACTAATATTTGTTTAGAAGATAATGGATCTATATTCCAATTATCCAGTCCCTGTTGTTGTAAATATGCTTTTGCTTGTTCTTCTCCTGACGTATTGTATATATGACTTGCTTTTGTTAATTTCGCACCTTCTATTACACTTTCAGGCACTACTTTATCTGTGACTATTCCTAATTTTTTTAGAGAATAAGAATTAATTAATTGTTTAAATTTATCATCTAAATCTTTTTTTGTTTTCTCTTCTTCTTTTTTTGCTTTATCTTTCTCTTCTTTTGTTGGAGCATCCTTAACTGCTTGTTTTTGTTTTCTTAATAATTCTAATAATGACCTAATATAATCTACTTCTTCCATGTATTTTCTTTTATCATCATTAGAGAAATTAGCAACCACAGCATTTAGTTTTCTCTCTTCGTAATCTACAAAGGACATTATAATATAATTATATATTAAAAAAAAATATATAATTAATATAAATGGAAAATATATTACAACCTATCAGACAATATGTTTTACATATAAGAAGTAAAGATGCAGAGATGACAGGTGAATTGAACTCTCATTTATTAATTGATTTAAAAGAACCTATAATAGTTGATTCAAGAGATGAAGAATTACACATGGTTATAGAAACTGGAGAAATTCCTTATAGTTTCTATAATGTATCAAGTAATATAGATAATGATAGAATTTTATTAAATGGTTCTACCACTTACACTATATCAAATCAAAATTACGATGCGACACAATTAGCAAGTGTACTAACGGCAGATGATGCTTTCCCTTTTAGTATGACGTATAATAAATATACTATGAAATATACATTTACAAATCAAGAAAGCTCTACACAAACTATTAATTGGAGTGGGAGTTATGCAAATAGGTTATTAGGATTTCCTACTGGTGATAATTCACCTGATAGTGTTGTCGGTGTTGGAGCTTCTATTATAAGCACTAATGTAATTGATTTAGCAAGTGTTCATTCATTATTTGTTAAATCAAATACATCGGCGAGTATGGTATTCTCTACAAGGTCAGGGTTTTCACAAATCATACAAAAAATAAGTATAGATCAAAATTCAGGATATATTATTTATTTAAATCAAAATGATAATAGACAACAAACTATATTATATAATTCAGTTGATTTTCTTGATTTAAAAATAACAGATCAAAATAATAATTTGATTAATTTTAATGGTATTAATTATGAATTCAGTATTAACTTTTATATTTATCCATTACAAAAAAGAAGCAGATTAGATACACAAATAAATGCTAATAGAGTTTTAAGAGTTCCACGTGCTTTATCACAACCTACAAATAATAATCAAATGCGACAAGCAAGTAATATTATATTAAGACCAGTTCAAGAAGATTTAGATGTTGATGAAGCAGAGATAGAACATAAAGGAAAAAAATTTATTATAGATGAAATTATTAGACAACAAAAACAAGCATTAAATTAAAATATTAAACCTTCATAAGGATTTTTTGGTTTAGGCGGTTCTTTTGGTTCATAAAAGGGTTCTTTTACAACTTCTCTTACACTATCTTTTATTGTTTCTTTTGTTTCTTGTTTTTTTAATTTTTTCAATGCTTCTCTTCTTTTTTTATTTGCTTCTAACATTCTCTCTGTGGCTGCGATTTGAGCTGGGGTTCTTGTTTTCATTCCTATACTTCTTTTATCAATTGTTCCATTTTTCTTTTGAATTAATTTTTTACCTATTTGTTTTTCTTGTTCTTCTTTTTCTTGTTCTAATTTTATTTTTTTTAAATCTCTTTCTGTTAATACTGGGTTCTTTACTTTTTTATAACCACCTTTATCATCAGGGATCATATAAATTACTTTTTCTTTTATTAATGTTTTTTTAGATAATTCTTTTTCTAATTTTTGATGTTCTGTTAATTTTGGTCTACCTGCTGTTTTATATTTTCTTTCTCTTTTTGGTTTTTCATATACTGGTTCTGTTTCAGGTTCAGAGTTAGGTAAATCATCATCACTTTCTATTTCTATTATTTCTGTAATTACTTTTTTTCTCTTCTTGGGTATTGTAGTGGGTTTTCCTCTTTTTATTTTTACATTTTTACTTACAACCTCTTCTTCTTGTGGTTCAATACTACTATCGCTTTCTGTATCAGACATATATAATTATAGTAATATTTTATTTTAAGTTAATTAACACATAAAATTTTATATTAATTAAAATTGTCTAAAATAAATGATTATTTTTATTCTTCGTATTGACCTAATCGTTTCATACAATTTGTATAAGCACCCCACCCTGATGGTTTATCTTTTTTGGTCGTAATACTTCTTATATATTTTATTTTTTCTTTCTTCTTTTTCTCTTCTTCTAATTTTTTTCTTGCTTCTTGAAGGTCAGGGTAATAATCAGGTTTAGTTCTTAAATCTTTAATTTCTTCTTTTAATTCTTTTACATGTGCCAACGCTTCTAAAATAACTTTATTTTTATCATCACGCAATTTATTTAAAGTTTTAATATTATCATCTTTTTTCTTTAATATTCTGTCTTTATTTTTGATATTTAATTCTTTATTTTTTAACATTAGCTGTTGTTTTTTAATTGTTTTTTTATTGCTTTCTAATAAATTTTTTAATCTTTCTTTATCACTCATATTTATATATTATCAAAATAAAATAATATATAAGTTATATATAATATGATTCCAAGAGTAGGAGGTAAAAGCAAATTAAAAAAAGTTATTGTAGGAATGATGCCACCACATGAAACATACGTCGAACCTTTTGTAGGAGGTGGACATGTATTTATGTTTAAAGATCCAGCAAATAACAATGTAATTAATGATAAAGATAAAGATATAGCAAATATATGGCAAGATGAAAAAGATGTAGGAGAGAAGATGATAGGTAAAGACTTTACACCTACAAGAGAGAAATTTGAACGATTATTAAATCAAAAAAGTTTTAGTAGTAAAGAAGAGAGGTTGTACCGAAATTTATATTTAAGTATAGGTTCATTTTCAGGAAATAGGAGAACATTTGTCGGAGAGAAAGAATTAAATACATGGAAAAAAGGTGTAGAATGGGGTAAGAAATATAAAACAACTAAATGGAAAGATTATTTAAATGAGAATAAAGTAAAAATATTAAATCAAGATTTTAAAGCAGTAATTAAAAAATATGATAGTCCTACAACATTATTCTATTTAGATCCACCTTATAGTAAATCGACGAGAGATTATAAAGAAAATAGTGTGACACCACAAGATGTATATAATGCATTACAAGGTATAAAAGGTAAATTTATATTGAGTTATGATTTTAGTCCTGAGGTAAAGAAAGTATTTGAAAAATATAGAAAAAAAATAGTGACTACTGCTTACGAACAAAGCGGTCAACAACAGAAAGGAATTAAAGAATATTTGATTATGAATTTTTAAAAGTAGAAAAATGTAAAAAAGTCGATAATGTGCGATTTGGGGGTGTTTGTATCTATATATACAAAATATAAAAACAACAATCTCTTTTTTATATATATATATTATCTATATATCTATATTTCTTACTTTTTTTACTTTTTTACTTTTTATATATATAATATATAGTATATATTACTATAATAGGTAATAAAATATATAATATATAAAAAATTATAAAAAGTAAAAAGTAAAGTAAAATTTAAAATCAAAGTAAAATAAAGTGATTTTCTCTATTCATACATATTTCAAATCGTTTAATCTTCTTCTTCATCTTCACCCATATTAGTCCAATCAAGTGCATTATCGTCATACATTTTAAAATCAAAATCATTTAAATGGTCTATTACTACTTGATTACTTTTAGCAACCCAGCATGAACAATAATCAAATGCACTTGGTTTTTGTATTGAAAAAATACAATTATGTTTATCCATTGTTTTTCTAATATCCATTTTTCTAATTTCTTTTTCTCTATCTAAAACAAGTTTCGATACTTTTACAGACATTTTATTTAAATGACTTTGTTTCATCTTAAATGGTTGTTCCATTCTATCTTTACAATTCTCAGTAATATATTTATGAATATAGAGAAGTGGTGCAGAGATATTCCTTGTAGCAAGAAAATTTTGACTATCTGTTTTTGGTTTATCTCTTTTAGGACTCCAATTAGATATATCAAGGTCAATTAAATATGAAAATAATTTATTCATTACTTCTATATTTTGTATATTACTATGTAAATCACCCCACCATTCTACATAATCTTCTTTTGACATTTGCATACAAGTTTCAACAACTAAAAATCTTCTATCTGTTGGAGAGATGTTAATAGGTGCGTAATTATTAGACAAAACAAGTAATCGATATAATTGTTTTATAATTCTTGAACTTACAAATTTCTCTCTAATCTGTAATTCATCTTGTGTAATAAATTCTTTTAAATCTTCGAGAAATGTTATTCCATCTTTACCTTGCACTTCATTCATACATACAACTAATTTATTTGCTACTATACTATTCCAAGATCCAAATAAATCATCCATTCCTTTACTTCGATTCATATATCGAGAACCAACTAATGAACTAATAATATCAATTAAACTATCTTTACCTGTACCCTCTATCCCTTTTATAACAATACATACTTTTGGATTTCTTTTTGGATTTTGGAGAATATCTGCGATATAACATTTTAAATATTCTATAATTTCAGGTTTTTTATAAACTTTATTTAAATATTCATCAAACCATTTTATATCATCTTCTGTATATTCAACTCTTTTAGATTTAAAACCTTCAAATTCATTAAAAATATGTTCAGGTGTATCATTAATTTCAGTATATGGTAAAAATTTTTGACTTTCATAATCTTTTCTTTTTATATCTCTCATCCAAACTTTAACAAAATTTTCTAAATCACCTTTATGATTTCTAACTTGTTTATTCTCACACGCATCTTCAACATTTTTTTTAGATATAGTTTCATAAGTTCCATCACTCATTAATACTTTAAAGCAATTTTGAGAGGTAATATAAAAATATTTATTTTCAAATTCATTTTTTTCTATATCATATATTATTTCCATTTCATAATCATTATGATATTCATAAGGTGTCTCAAAAGGTTTATATGCCCATTGTATTCCATAATCTTTTGTAATTTCATTTAAATTTTCTATTTCTATTTGACGTGTAGATATAAATCCATCATACATAGGAATAGAACAATAATGACCATATTTTTCAAATACTTTTTGTAATAGCATATTTTCAAAATACATTAATATATTACACATTTTAGAAGAGATAGGATTTTTTCCTCTGTCCTTTTTAGGTTTAAATTGTTCTTCTCTTATCCAGTCTTTTGAAATAATATTTTTATAAATTTCAATTAATTTTTTTTTATTTTTTAATATTTCATCAAGAATTAATCTAATAGTAGCATCTGTGGTTTTAACTGGAGGTAATCTATCTCTATTCATCATGCATAAAAAATCAGTTTTTTCAATACCCCCTTCACTTAAAATTGTTTCTCTATCATCAATATATAGTTTTAACATTTTACAAGGTAGATCATTTGTTTTACACAAATAATATAATAATGTTGGATGAGCGTTTTTCATATCGTAATCAAAACAACCTTCACTAATAATAAAATCACGATGATATTTTGATAATTGTTGGACACCTTTATTTTCAACATAATATCTATGAGATTTAGATTTATATTTTCTCTCTACATAACCAATACCATTATCATCCCTTTCACACATAGTCAATATATTTATTAATATTGCTTTAAATATTTTTGAATATTTTTTAACCTCGCTGTAATTTTCCTTATCTATATCATTATATTCAACTAATTCATAATCATTGAGAGAGATTAGATATTTTACTTTTTCAATATTTACTTGTTCTGTGAATTCCAACATTATACTATTTATAAACATTTTATTTTTATATATTTATTTTATATATATTTTTAAGTATTTTATATCCGCAAAAATAAATAATATTAAATTTAAAAATATTATTTATTCAATAATTTCTAAACTATTTAAAAAATCTAAAATAGGTAATGCTTGTAAAATTGTTTTTCTATGTTTTTTTGCTTCTTCAATTTGATTAGGTTGTAATTTAATTTTATATTTAGTTTCATAATATTTTAAAAACTTTCTAATTCTACATGCTTCTCTCCTATTCTCTAAAAATTCTTCTTCACTATTGTATTTTTTCTTTCTTCCTCTTTTTTCAATAGTGTCACACATTATATTAATATATAAGATATTTTTTAAATGTATTTATACTAATTAATTATTTTTTAAACATTATAGAATAACCTTTACTTGCTTTAACACTTTGCTGTCTTCTTTTTGCTTGTTCTTTTTTGTATTTATCAGCTCTCTTTTTTTTTTCCATCCTTGCTTCATCTGCTTTCTTTTGTCTTTCTAAAACTGCTCTATTCTTTTTTTGTTGTGCATCAAATAATCTCTTTGGTATTATTGAATATGACATTAGACTTCTCTTTTTTATATGATGGAATCTATCTTTATGTTTCATCATTAAATCAATTAAATCTTTTTTCTTCATTGTGCTAAATCCAGTTATATTAGTTTTTGCTACTTCTTTTTTCAAAGTAGAAAGTAAATGACTTTCTAAATCTTCTCTTGTAGGCATTTATGTTTATAGTATTTATTTTTTTTTCAAATCTGCTAATTCTTTTTGTAATCGTTTATTATTAAATTCTAATTCTTTAATTCTTCTTTCTTTACTTGATAGTAGACCTTCTAATTTCTGTGCATCTGATTTTGGTTTAGGTGGATCTAATTTTTTTAATACTTGTTTAACTTCTTTCTCTGCTTGTCTTGCATTCTTTAAATTCTCTTCTACTAAATTTTCTACTTTATCTTTCTGTTTTTCAAATTCACTTATACTTGATTTTATTTCTTTCTTTATTCCTTTTTGTCTTTTCTTTCCTTCCTTAACTTCTTTCATACCTTCTATTACCCTTGCCATTTCTGCTTCTCTCTTTTTATTTATTTCTGCGATAGGAGTATAACCTACACTTGATTTTTTCCTTGCTTGAACTGGTCGACCTGCCCCAGTTCCTTTTCTAACCTCAACTAATTTCTTACGTCTATAATCCTCTGTTTCTTTTGGTGTTAATTTTTTTTGTCTACTAATATAAGCAACTTTATCTGCCATAACTTTTTTTTCTTCTCTTATAACCATTATACTTATTATATAGATTATTTTTCTAAATTTAAATCAATTTTTTATTCCATGTCTAAAAAAGTCAATTTTAAAACAACTTCCATAGGTAAAGTTCTTACCTGAAAATTATTAGCAGGTATTAAAGCAGGGGGTTGGGCGTCTTGATACATTAACTTCTCTACTTTAACAACTGATGGTAAGCGGTTGCATAAGAATGTATGGGGAGATCCACAAAATTCAGCTACATTTTTTGTAATACCACCTGTACCAGTTCCGTCACCATTTAAAACATTAGCGGATGAAATACTTGTATTTTGTAATAAACACGTCCCTAAAATATTCGGATCTCCATTTGTAAAACTATCAGTCCCTGATTGTTCTATATTACTTCTAACTAAAACCATCGGTATATTAAAAGGGACAATTCTCCCAGCAATCGCATTAACATCTAAATTTACATCTAATGTTTGTCTTGTCACTTGAACCCATCCACTCACAACCTCTACTAAACAACGTCCAAGATTAACCAAGTCCTCAGGTATATTATATGTAAATGATGATTTATCTGCGGATTCAGTTATTACATTTAAATTTGTATTAGTTAATCTCAATATTCTTAAATTAGACATTATATTATATTGATAATATTTTAATTTTAAAATATAATCAATAAAAATTAATTACAATCCTGTAAATTTATCTAATTTTAATAATTGTAATTCAAAAATACTTTTTGTTTTTAATTCTTCCCTTTCTTTTAAATATTCTTCTTTATCGAGATTTTTTATACAATTATAATAAATTTTTTCAATTAATATTTCACTCATAGGAGATGGATATTCCTTATAATCTCTATTAACAATATATTTTGCTGTCTCAAATAAATTAATTTTATCTTCATCGTCAACAAAACTATCATCAATCTTTTCATCATGGACAAAGTTTTCATATTTATCTAATAATTCTTGTCTATAATCAATATTAGGATCGGTAGGTTCAATATCCATATATATATAACAAATATATTATTTTTTTAAATTAAATTTAATATGAAGTTTCAACAACTCTATCAGGTCGCATCATAAATACCATATCATAAAGAGCAAAGGTTAATACCTGCTGGGCTGCTCCAGCATCTCCATATACTGCTTCAAGAGTAATAGGAGCTGAGTTTCCTGCTGTATCTAAACCACAATTAACAAGCATTCCTTCATCAAATCGTTTAAGGTCAATCGCCATAATTCCCTTACCATTCTCTGCTGTTGTTCCTCTAAATATCGCAGATGCAACCTGCTGACCTGTTGCGAGTTCTCTACCTTTTGGAGCAAGAGATTTTGCTGCTTCTAAATATGCTCTCGATTGATTTGTTGTAGCGGTATAATCAATGCCGTCCTGAGGATAATTAGATCCAAAAATTTTATATTGGAATGACGACACGTTGTCGAGGTTAGTTGCTGCTACAACATTAACATTGTAAGTAGTTAATCCAGCAGATGGTCTTTGAAGAGATACTAATGAATTAAGAGATTTATATCTTGGATTTAACTGGAAACTCTGTGTTCCAGCATTAGCAGTTCTTGTATTAATTATCGAACCATAACTTTGTCCTACCCATGCTACACCTTGTGAACCTGCCTGTTGCATAAACTGAGCATTAACACCAGCATCATTAATATTAAATACAGGAGCATAATATCTTAAATTGTTTATGGTGTAAGTTCTCGCAGCTGCATTTGTTGTGTGATTAAGAGCAACATCAGCAGAGGCAAATGTAATAGTAATTGTAAATTGTTGCATTCCCATTGGTATTGCCTTTTTGTAATAATCATTTAAGAAACCACAGCAATCAAGTTTTAATGCAATCTGAGTAGCACCGCCTCCAGCAGCCAAAGCAACTCCGTCAGGGGTCTGTCCGACTTCGGCAGTTCCAGCTCCAGCAGTATTAGCAAGATAATTTTGATGTTCTAATGTATTATTGTAAGCACCTTTAAGAAGAGCAAGTGTATTGTAATTTTCAATTATTTCTACCTTGCCTGAAGATCCAGCGACAGAGATTTCAACTTTATCAATTAAACAATTAGCATTACCATCTAAATTAGCAGGTTGTGTGGTGGAATTATTAGTGACCTGAAGAAATAAATATCCTTCACTTGTCTGAATAAAACCATCGGCAGCAATTGGAATGTGTGCTACATTATTACTTTCGCTAATATAACTGGAATGTGTACTATCCCATCTGTGTAGACGAGTAGTCGAAGGGATAGTATCAGCACCGACACCTAATGAATATTGCATACTTCTTGGGAGATTTCGCATTGGATTTTCCATTATATAATTAGTGTATATAAAAAAATTTCTTAAATTAAATGTTATAACTTTTTTTATTTTTTCTATTATTATTTTATATGAAAGTAATTAATAATTCTAAATTAAATGAAATTCCCTTAATAAAGCAAAATGTAGATAGTTTATCTAATGTTCCATATCGAGTCGCATCTCCCTTATGTCCTATGAATGATGCTTTATATATTGTTGGGGCTGCAGGAAGCGGTAAAACATCAGCTGTATTAAGTATGCTAAAATCACATCCTACTAAATCTAAACCTAAAACACCTCGTTTCTATTATAAATACTTCGATCATATATATTTAATTAGTGGTTCATTACATTCTCTCCCTCTCGATAAGTTAAACCTAAATGAAGAGAGAGTGCATAATAAATATAGTGATGAACTTTTAGAAGATATTATAGAAACAGAACAAGAAGACGAAAATAATAATTGTCTTTTGATACTTGATGATGTGATTAAGAGCATAAAAAAATCAACTAATATGTGTAAATGTGTGCTTAATCGTAGGCATATTTTAACAAACCCTGACGAAGATGGGTCTGCTGGATTAAGTATTTGGATAATGTCTCAACGATATAATGAATTGCCACTCACATTCAGATGCAACATGAATTCGTTTATATTGTTCCGCACGGATAATCGTAAGGAATTAGATAATATAAAAGAAGAATTAATGGGTGATTTAACAAAAGAACAACAAAATGAAGTATTAAAACTTGCGTGGAATGAGAAATATAGTTTTTTATTTATTAGAATGAATAAACCCACAAATGAAAAATATTATCAGAGATTTAATAAGATAGTCATAAATGATGAAGAACATGAGGATACTAATTGTAGTTGTGAAAAATAATTAATATATAGACATTATTTCATCATATTTTTTTTTATATGCATCTCCAGCATGTTCAGGTGTAGCAAAAGTTCCTAAATGTATTCTTTTACCATTCTCACCTCTAATGGCAGAACAAAATGTTTCTCCCTTTTTATAGACACCAGTATAACCATGTTTATTTGGTATTTCTTTATTTCTATTATTGCCTGATTTATCAACCCACCTTAAATTTTCTAAAAGATTATTTTTTGTATTTCTATCAATATGATCCACACAATCATAATTTTCATTTATTTTTTCTATAAATGCTAAACCAATTAATCGATGAATCGCATGAGTTTTTTTTATTCCTTTTTTACTTAAATCTACAATATCATATCCACTTCCATTATCTCTTGGTTTTAAAATATTACCTTTTTTAATATTCTTAACCTCTCCATCTTTATTTACAAAATAATTATCATATCCTTCTATTTTTACCCATTCATTATCCATGATATATATTTATTTATATTATAAAAAAATATACATTTTTAACGGATAAATATATTTACTAAAACTCTATTTGTTCTTGTTCTGTATTATCTTCTTTTTCTTCTTTACTTTTCATAATCTCTCTATCACATTCTACACATCCTAAAACTTTTATGTGTGAACAGCGAGAATGGAGTAAATATTGTAGCAGAGGTTGTATAATTAAATTAGCAATAACAACAATGAGAGTTGTTGATTCTGTATCCATTATATATTAACAACTCCATAAAAATTTTCGACTTAATGCGTTTGCACTAAATTTATTATTTTTTGTAAGATTACCATTTTTATCTTTTATTCCAGCACTTCTTTTACAATAATTTATTTGTCGCTTTTTATCATTATGATCTAAATTACTATATAATCCTAATCCAGTTGTATCTTTGAAATGTTCATAACGAGAGTCTCCAAAGTGTACATACTTTCCATTATGTTTAACTTTATATTTTTTATTTTTCTTTTCACTTTTCTCAATTTTCATAATATATTAATTTGATTTAAATTCTTTGAATGAATTTGATGAAAGTAATTTATCGATAATAACTTGTTGTTGATTAATTTGTTTTTGTTGTATTTCATTTTGCTTAATTAAATCTTGAATTACTCCTACTGATATTATATTAATCCTTTCATAATCCACAACTTTAAAAGGCATCTCTTCATCAAATTCTTTATTTGGTGGTTTTGTTTTAAATGGTTCTTTATCA
>Ga0075466_1000487_pt1 | contig 14652 bp, 13 predicted proteins | sample DEB08_DNA_16_FD_71486 | JGI IMG/M metagenome (GOLD analysis project Ga0075466, IMG submission 71486) | Aqueous microbial communities from the Delaware River and Bay under freshwater to marine salinity gradient to study organic matter... | ecosystem: Environmental > Aquatic > Marine > Coastal ... | reverse complement strand
GACGATTAATGATAAAAAACTCACGCCCGACGAGAAGATGAGCTTGATGCATGAGTTTGAAGAAAAGAATGCGCCGGGTCTTGAGATGATCCCGGACGGCGCGCGAGCTGACCTTGAAAGCAAGCGTCTATCAGCGAATAAAAAACTAGGGGCATCGAAATGAGCGAGCGCTTCGGAATAACAAAACGGCAGCGCGAAGCATTCGATTGGTTGAGTGCGTACATTGATGCGAATGGTTATAGCCCGTCGTTCCGTGAGATAATGGACGGCCTTGGCATGAAGTCGGTCAGCCAAGTCTCTGCAATCGTCAAAGTGCTGGAACAGCGCAACTACGTGAAACGTCTCTACGGTCTACGCAGATCGATTACGATATGCGATTGACTGCGTCTATCCATGATTGCCGTTCGTGGGCGGGGCTAAACAGCTCCGCCCTTAATCGTTTGGTCACAGTCCTCACCGATTTGATCGGTAAAAAATAAACCATACGCAAATCGTTTGCGGTCAGCGCAACGATGTCTGCCGACTGTGATGAGAGCGCTTTCTTTTTGCCCGCGCCGGTTGAGGTCATAAAATAATAATGGTTTTTGCGCCCGCGTTGCTCGGGTCGCACGGTGGATTTAACCTCCACGCGAAACCAGCGGTGATCATAATACGCGATAATATCGCAACCGTCTGTGCGGACAATTGACGCAAGCCCACCAACTCGCTCGATGGCGGCGGCGCAGATCAAATCACCAACCCGACCAGTCCTCGTCGACATTAGTCGTCTGCTTTTGCAGCTCGGATTTGATCGCGCAGAACGCCGTAGTCAATGATCATTCGCGCGAGGGCAGAGCATCCCGGCGTCACAATATCCCTCGGGCATGGAGGTGCTAATCTATCGACCTCATCTGCGGCAGCGTGCTGCACCGCTGTACCGTAGTCGCGCAGCTCGGGCACGACGATCACCGGCTCGGCTTTCTGCGCTGTCTTGTAGTCGAAATAAGCACCCGTACTTGAAGCGCCCGCCGTCACCAAACTAGAAATGATCCCTACGGAGCATGCGGGCAGTGTGAGGCAGATCGCGATCACTATCCACCTCACCCATGCGACGCCGCGCATCCGCTTCCGCCTCGAAGGACTTCGCTCGCGACGCCTTGCGGACAATCCGCGCCAAGCCGAAGGCGCACCCGGCGAGTATCGCGATGCCAAATATGATGGTGATGACAATCGTCGAGAACTCCATTACGCCTCGGCTTTCTCATGCAGAAAGAAACCAGCGACCCCAGCCAGTGCGGCAAGTGCGGTGCTGATGTTCTGCATGAGTCCGGGATCGATGTTGACTCCTGTGAGAGCTAACACGCTTGCGAGTGCTGCGTAACTTGAGGGCTCCCGTAGTCTCTTTATGATCTGTGACATCTCGACTCCTTACATTTTTAGTACGACCAAATATTTGGTCTGGGTGATTGGGACAATACATCCGCGTGCAGAAATCTCGACGAGTGTCGACCCTTCTGACTTACGCCGATGCCTTTTACTCGGTCGTCTGCCGCCAGCAATCGGAGCAAGTCGTATGCGTCTTTTCCCGTGCATCCAATGTCAACAGCCCCCCCGGAATTGTGTGATCCGGGTTTCTTTTTGCGCGCTTCGATAGGATGGTTTTCACAACGATAGCCCGAGGTTATTTTCATCGGCTTGCCAAATGCTGTGCGAACAGATTGTAACACCTCAAGCAACTCCACATCGCAAACGAACGCCTCGCAGCCGCAGCGGCATCGGAATTCGCTCTCGGAAAAATTGGGGTAGCGCTGCCAGTCAATCATCATGCTCAACCTTTTCAACTGGTGGCACACTTGGATGCCGACCATTATGCATGTGCTGTAACGTGTTCACGTCGCGCCGCAACGTCTCGCAGTGGGACTCCATTGTCGCGAGGCGTTCGTGTAATACTTGACGCCGCTCTGGTGACAGCATGGTGGACAGCACCGACACCCGTTGCTCGGTCGTTGATTGATGCACCTCGGATTTATCGAAGCGCGTGTCTAGCTTTCGTAGTCGCGTTTCGATGTCCCTCATCTGCTCAATGACCGCCGCAAGTTTTTGCCGAACAATTGCCGCAGCGCTCACGATTGAAACGAGCATGCCTAGCAGTGTGACAACAAGCGACGGGTCAATTGAGTTCATTTTTAATCGTCGATCTCCGGCCATACAATGTTCGACAGATCGACTGTTGCCGGAAAGTCACGTAGGGCTGCGCGGTACGCCGTCTGCTCGTCGCTCATCGTCAGATCGCTGCTCGCCCACCAGTCGCATTCGGCGAGACGGCGGTCGCGTTCTTCCCGCAAATCTGCCCACGGCTTCGCCGCCTCGTATTCGGCGGTCCAAGTTGCAAGCGTTTCAGCGGACGGGACGCCGCCCTCGAACTCGACGACGATATTGTCTCGGATTGACCATGGTGTCGTCGGATGTTTCCACGTCAAAACTGTGCTTATTTTGGTCATGCTTCGAGTTCCCAAATTTGTATGTTGACGCCGCCAGTGTCAGCCCATCGACCCCCAGAATGATGCTGGCTTCCAAGGTAAACAGTGCCCGTGTTGCCACTCGATCCGAATCGCAACTTATAGGTGATTTCGCTCGTCGATCCGGCGGTGTCGAGGTGCTGAAGCGTCATCATGACGGGGCCATTCCCGTGAGTTTCCTCAAAAGTGGTTCTCTCAGCGGTTGAACCAGAATCTTTGAACAGCGCCAAGACAGGAACAACGACACCACTCGTCGCTGCTTGCGCAATTATTTGAATCAAAATCTTGTTAGTTGCCGACGCGGCAGTGTGTGTGAATGTCGTATACTCTGCACCCTCGCCGCTGGTCGGCGGGGTGTCGTCATCCGGGAAAGTCGCTGTGGTTGATGCGTCGGTTGCAACGTGCGTGTTGGAAAACGCCACGACCTTGCCGCCACCCGCCGCTTGAAAAGTCGGCGCAGCGCCAGCGCCATTTGAGGTCAACACTTGACCGCTGCTGCCCGTCGTGACGTATGCTGGATCACCGCTGGCATCAAACGAAATCAGATTGCCATCAGTTCCCGAAGCTAATTTGGCGAGGCTCACGGCATTGTCAGCAATGCTTGCCGTGACAACTGCATCATTGGCGACTTTTGCCGCCGTAACTGCGTCGTCCGCGATCATCGCGGTGGCAACTTGTGCATAACTCAAGTCTGTTCCGTCGGAGGTAAGAACAGTGTTCGCTGATCCAACAGCAAGCCGCGCCGTCGCGTTGCTGCTATCTCGCACGATGATGTCGCCGCGTGTCGTCATCGGATCGTCGAGGCTACCCGCGTTGCCTGTTCTCACAAACGACACAAGGACGGCGTCGGAGTTACTGAACGAGCCGTTGCTTACAACATGAGACACAACGAGTTTCACGTACCCGCTGGCGTCGGTCGATGTGCCCGATATTTTGTACGTCGCGAAATTTTGTTGCGCCGCTTTTTTGACGATTGTAACTTGCCCGCGATCTGACGTTTGCGTCGAATCATCCCACGTTAAAATGAACGCGCTGACATCGGGATTGCCGCTTGCCGCTGTGCTATCGTCGATGAAAATCTGCGACACGCTGCCAAGCGTTCCGCTGTTTAAACGTATTTGCCCGGCACCGGGATCACTGTCGGATGTCGTTGTCGAGAACGTGTACGGCAGACCACCAACACCGTCGGGGCCTTGTGATCCGGTCGATCCACCTGCCCCGGTTGCCCCTACGGGCACGCCAAGCGCTAGTGCCCCGCTCGAAGAATTGAATGAGACAGTCGCGCTCTGAGAGTTGCCCGACCCATCAACCGCGACATTACTCACCGCAACCGTATTAACGCGCCCGGTCGTTGTCTCCAGCGCAGTCCCGTTGCTGTCATAGGCGATTAGCTTGCTTGCTTGATCGCTTACCGTGTCGGCGTAAGGGAAGAACAGCGGCCCGCTTGTGCCGGTGCCGCTTGTCGTGCGGTTCACCGTGCTGGCTAGCTGGACATTACGGGAGAGCAACGTCTCGATTTGCTGGTCGTTAATCGTAAGGCGATCTAGCGCGTCGTTAATTGATGCCGCAGTAAAGTCGCCGCCCGTCGAGTAATCAGTCGTGCGCTCTATCGCTTGGTCAGATTCAATCGTGATGATTGCGTTGTTTGCTGGCGCGTTGCCGCTGGTAAACGTCACGCTGCCGGTGCCATCTGCATTCAATGATGTCGTGTAATGCGTTGTGACTGTCTTCACAGTCGTCGCCACGCTCACCTTGATGTCGGTCGCGGCTAGCACTTTAAACGAAAACGAGAACGCCCCAAGGTTGCTGCCGTTGCCGACATACTGAACCCGGCGATGGACGGCGTTGACGGTTATACTCATGTCACTATTCCCGTGGGGTTGTTACAATTAGTTACAGTGCAGTTAAATAAAAACATCAGTCAATCGAGCCATAGAAACCTTCTTGCGGTAGCTTCTTCCCACTCATTTCTCGATAGGCATCGAGCATGCGCTTGTGTTGTGATAGCACACTGCTGGCATCGTCACTGACCACTTTCTTTCCGCTGCCAGACGGATCATCGACCATCTCAAACATATCGTCGAGTACGAGACCCAACCGCTCCGACATGACACTGCGGAGATAGTTAAGTTTTCCACCCTTCTCGCTGTCTTGATACGCCTCGGTGCCAATCATTTCGTAAAGCTCTCCGACGAATGTGAGTTCGTCGTTTTTGTTTACCCCACGATTTTCCATAGGCGCGTTCAATGAAGTGATCATTTCGTTGTATTGCTCGGCAGACAATATGACACCGCGCTGCGGGTCGCCTTCGCGGGGCGCTCGAATTGCCAAGCCAAGTTTGAGCATCTCGCTGTCAACCGCTGCCGCCTCGCCGCGCACTGCTCCAGTGGTCTCGCTGAAGTCCCAGCGGATAGGTGATATGCCACACCACACGCCGTTTTCGCACTGCTTCATCACTTGCCCGTACATATTCAATTTGGGGATCGCGTCACTGCCAATAATAGGTGTGCGCGATTTCGCTCGGTTGAGTGATTCCATCCATGCCCGCGAGGCACTGCTATTATAGAAACGCCCACCCAATTGCTCGTCGGTCGGCTTGACGTTGCTCGCATCGGGATTGGTGACTCTCTCAATCGTGCCCAGTGCTGACGAGTACGGTGTCGCCGCCGACATAAGAGCGCCGCTGTATTTTTTAACGAGTAGCTTTTGCGCGTCTGCTATTCGTTGATCGTAGCTTTCGTATTGTTCGCCCAAGACCTCCATGATGTCAGCAAACCCTTGCATCATCGGCATCGCACCGAGTTGGTTGCCAACACTTTTGCCGGTGTTCATTAATAAATTATCTTCCGCAACGACGATCCCGGCTTGGGCCATGTAGGCAACCGTGTCCTCTTCCGTTCCGTATTGAGAAAAATAAGCGTAGTCGCCAGCCATCGCGAGCAACGATGATACCGGCTGGAATCTGTCGATGGAAATTTGGAACCACTCACCGTCATCTTGCCGGATGCCAACGCTGTACGGCATGATTTTTGAGCGCTTCCACACATCGCGCATCGCCGGGTCTTCCGGGTAATCTCCGGTGATCCGCACGCCATCCATCATCTCTCCGCTGGCGAGGTAGCTTAAACTCATAATGAGACCGGAGCCCATCACTGCACGGGACAATGCTAGATCGGCCTTTGCGCCACCCGCTGCCATGTCACGCAAAAATCGCGGCGTGGCAATTGCCAACGGGCTGCGCGCGGCGACCTCGTTCACGATCCACTGCGGCGTTTTGTAAAATGCGTTGACCGGCTTAACCAATGGGTGCGCCATCAGCTTGCCGACTTTTTGCTGGAACCCGGTAAGGTCGGCTTGGAATGTCGTGCTTAATGCGTAGTTAGTGGCGGCATCATTAACCTCGTCGTCGAGACCGGCAAGCATTCGGCGCGCTTCAAGATGTAGACCATCGTCATCCATGCCCTCTCGCCGCAAACGCTCCAGCTTGCGATATATCTGCGCTTCCATTTCCATCGTATACGCAATGCCCTTGGCAAGCTCATCTTCAACCAAGAGCATGCGCGGACCCATCGCGCGGATGGCGATTCCCGAATAATCGACAAACCGACCCAGAGCAGTAAGCGCACCGTCTTTGGTGAACAGCTCTGCGCCTTCGACTTTGGGGATGCCAAGATAATCCGCACTGATCGCTTTGTCTTGTGAGGTGTCGACCTTTGATGCGCCCTCGATTGCACCGCCCGGACCACGCCGACCGAATTGCGCCTCTTCTGTTTTGAACGCTTTCCCCGCCGCGCGAGCGCCGTTGATGACGCCTCGCATGGTCGACTGCGCCATGACTAGCGCCTCGGTGGCATACGCACGATCTGCGTCCGACAGCCCGGCAAACAAATTAGTCTTCACACGACCGACACCGATGCCGCCTTTCCAGCCGGTCATTTTAACGATTGACGTGCGGGCTTTTCCGATAGCCCCCGCCATTGCGCGCTCTGGCACTTGGTACGCCATAAACGCGCCATTCGCCACCATGTTGACCGCGTGCGTCACTGGTCCCGACAAGATCGACGAGATGAACGCCTCGGAGATCATGTTGAGCCCCTTGTTGGTGCCGGTCAAAATACCCGACACGAATTTAGTTTGTTTTGCTGCGTCCGGCAGCGCGTTCATTAGAATGCGGATATGCTCAACATCACCATCATCAATGCCGCTATTGTCAAAGCGCTTTAACACTTCGCTGATCTGCGTGAGGTCGCCGCCCATCTCGGTCGTGCGTGCTACGTGGGATCGCACGGCTAGCCCGGCAGCGCCCTCGGCAATGCCCGCTTCAATTCGCGGTGCAAGGTGACCAGCCAGCGCCAGCGCATTGCGGAGTTCATCGGTCGTACCGTTTTCGCTGGCATCGCGCAGCGTGCTAATCAGATTGAACTTAACCCATTCGGCTTGAACTACTTCTTTCTTATTGAACGCTTGACCCGGCTTGACCTTCATCAGCTCCAGCAACGTGGCGTCCATGCCAAGCTCCTGCACGTCGGTGATCAATTCTTTGATGGTCTTCTTCTCAACGACGCCGCCAAATTTCTCGTCGAATGTTTGGTATAGGGCGGTGAGATAATCCTTACTGACCTCATCCATCAAATCTTTGTTTTCAAGATTGGGGCGTATGATTTCCTTTAGATCAGTGTTGCGCGTGCCGAGTAGCCGCTTGAAGCTATCGACATCTTCTTGGCGCGGAGTGTCGATGACAAGCGTGGACCCCATGTTGCCGGGCTCCACTCGCACCATCGATGACAAGTCTTCCGGTTCCGCTTCCGGCAGCGGGGCGGCATCATCACTTAAAAATTCTTTCTTTGCAGCTTTAAATATATCCCGCACCGGGCCAGCAACTTGGATTTCCTCCGGGGCTGGCTCTTCAATAAAGCCTAGCTCTTCTTGTACGGCCTCTTGCGGGATCGCGTCCGGGGCGACAAGCGGCGGCTCTGCCTCGGCTGGCATTAGCGGATCAGCGGCGGGCATCATCGTATCAGTTGCCATTTTGATCCCTCTCAACTTGTGACAATGCAACCGCACCGCCGACCGCAAACGTGGGTATGCCTTTGGACATTATACTATCGCGCATTTTCTTTGTGACGGGCAGGGTCCATACCTTTTCACCACCTTCTAATTTTGTCGCGGGTTTCGGAATGTTTAATAAATTAAGTTCCTCATCCGACAGCAATAGTGCATCGTCAATAATTGATAATCGATCCTCACCCGACAAGTTCTCCCACACTTTGCCACGTTTCTCTGCCAAAGCCTTTGCGACGTCTACCATGTTTTCGTCGCTTACACGCGGCACTATTGATTCCGCAAATTTTGTTTCTGTATTTATTCCCGACACCCCAACTTTAGCGCCAAATTTCTTGCCCCACTTCGCCGCGTAGGTCTTTAGCATTTGGTCGTAGAATCCCTTCATGCCTTCGCCGCCGACTTGCAGATCGATACCTTTAAGCAAATAGCGGAAGTCGGTTGCTCTCTCTCTTCCTAGTAATTTTTTACCTTCGCCACTCACAATTTTATCGGCAATTTCCTTCCCAACATAATTCGCCAAATCAGATGCCTCGAAAATTCCATCATTCGGTAAAGTTACTTCAGCTAAATCGCTATCTGTAATTTCAATTTTATACTGCCCGTTTTCTAGTGGTGTGTATTCTAGTGCGTCAACTTGCTTGCTTAGATTATACCGCTCGGCTTGCATCTTGCCCGGTGTCCACGCGATAGCGTCGTAGCCCTCTTCCGCTGCCATGCGAGCCACGCGGCGGAATGACATCTCATGCCACGTCTTTTTCAATGGAGCGTCTGGGACGCCATCCTTTAACCTAGCAAGGTCTGCAACAATTTCGCTACGCCTATCCGAAAGTATTTCGATATCGTGCCCGATGTTTGGATATGGCAGTTGAGAACGATCACCACCGGAATTTACATAATCGAAGTTTGCCCTTGATTTTGGTGCCAGCTCATCGAGTTGGTTTTCAACAGAAATTAATTCTTCATCAAGTTTAGAGGGCCCTTGTTGATACCCCTTATCGCGCCCCTTCTGATGCCAGTCGCTTTGTATCTCTTCGATAAACAAGATGCGCTCACCGTTGGGACCGGTGCGGTCGTTGAGGCGCATGTGAGCTAGGACGTTGGACTCTTCAAAGTGACCGCCCGTAAATTTATTTTTACGCGCATCCTTTGCGGCATCTGCTAATCGATAAAATTCAGCAACCTCATCCGGATCATTAAGTTTTCCGTCGAAATCTTTCCGTTGCAATTCAAGATACCGTTCACCGTCATAGGCCCGCGTTTCGGGCAGCGTTAGCAGCACCTCTCGATAGTTCTCGCCGCCGGGTAAGGTGTAGCTCGCAAATTTCGGACGCCCCACAACTCTATCGGCTTCCATAGCTTCAATGTTATCTAACATTACCGAAGCTCTTTCTTCTCGCAATGATGGAGGCATTTGAGCGTAATCGCCTTCACCGTTTACCATCATTTCATACCTACGTTTTAAATAACTTATCTCCTGCTCAACACCCTCGTCGGCTCTTACAACCTCCTCAAGCTGCACTTGATTGGCTTGCACATACTCTTGCACCTCGGCTTTCGTCACCGACTTCTTGCCCTTCAAGAAATCATCGAGGCCGATCCACGCCATTTCCTCCGGTTTAACACCCGGCGTCTTCGCAATCATCGCACGCATTTGCGAGGCACTGCCCTTATCCATAGGCAAGGCATCAACTGCGCGGCTGACCTCGCTATAGAAACCAATGTCGCTAACGTCATCGGCTGTTTGCGCGCCCGTCGTTGCGCCCGGTACGATCCCGCTGCCCAGCGTGTTGGGGTCTGGTGCGCCGCCCTTTATCAACTGCGCGGCTGCGCGTGTGCCCACGCCCACGCCCTCCAGCGGGTCGAGCATGCTGTCCATCAGCATACGACCGTAGTTGATCATCATGTTGTCTTGAGACAAATCGACTTGATTGCCTTCGGCGTCTGTGGTCACGCGCGGATATAGCTGACCTTGATGCAATATGTAATCGTCGCTTGGGACGTTGCTAAACGTGTTTGTCGATGCGTCGTAATAATCCCCGAGAGGCACGTCGGGATTCTCGACGACAGCTTGAATATGATCGAGAGGCGTTAGCGTTTTATCCGCAATGCGTTTCTCGACTTCATTAAGCTCGTATTGCTGGATGCCCGCGCCGAATCCCTCCGATAACATTTGCATCGAGCCGACTAGACCATCAGACGGGTTAAACTCCATCGTCCGCTCGGCGGTGTCTGCTTCCTCTGCCGGATAGCCTTGTATCTCGTTACCGCCAAGGATCGGCAAATTCTCCGGGACCGGAGACACCGGTTCATAGCCCGTTTGTGTCGGGCGATAGTTCGACATGTCTGCGCCAATCTCTCGTAGCGTCGCCCTCTCCATGAATATGCGCTCAATGGGGTCTTCGCTCATCGCGTACCCCCCCGTTGTAATTGCTCAACTTGAATGAGCCGTTTTAGCAAACGGTCGATTGGAGGTTGCAGAGCTTTACCGGTTCTCTCTCGCAGCCCTAGCAAGTGTTTCTTCAACGCCTTCACGTTATTTTTATCTTCTAAATTGTCGTCGGTGATGCCTTCAAACACCGACATATCATATATAGGCTTACCTTGTTTTTTGCGGCGGTTTTGGTGATTGGTCAAAGGTTCCAAACTGCGTTCAAGACCGCTCACAACTTTACCAATTTCCTCGGGCAATTTTATTGCAGTGATTTCTTTGACGACTATACCCTGCGCCTCTTCCATATGTTCTGCGGGGTTGAATCGTTTAACCTCTGCGAGCTTTCCCGACTCTGTTGCTGTGGCTAGAGCATCCTCATGCTCGTCCCTTTTTTGAACCAAGTGTTCCATCGCAAGATTATATTGTTGATTTGCAAGTCGCTTTTCTCTGCCTAACTCAACACTCGACGTTGTAAAATCGGGCTGGTAAATTCTGTTTAAATGATCCTCTGCTCTTTGCATTAGTTTGTCGCGCTGGCCTACCAAATCTTTCATCAATTTTCGCCGGTCTCCACTTGTGAGTTTATCAAATTGATAAATTCGCTGCGGTGACAATCGTCTTGCGTTTAGCAAGTTTTGCGCTCGCTCCATCTGCGATGGGTCTGATCTTAATAAAAATTGATCCTTGTCCGCGTTCTCGGTCATCGTGCGAGTATTGTGACCGAGAGCAGTAAGGACTCCGATAGCGCGGCGAGCCGCAACGGCGTCGTTATCTGCGTTCGCTTCCGAATAAGCGATGAGCGCATTTTCAACGTCAATTTTGCGACGGTTATCCTCTAATTTTAACTCGGTCTCTTCAACCTTTAGTCTCTGTGTGATTTGCGTGTTGGCTTGCTTATAAAATTCACTCTTGTCGGTTGCCGATAAGCTATTCCAGATTTCTTTCTCGGCACCGGTCAGCCCCTTCCCGTTATTTTCAACTAAACGGGACAGACGTGTAAGACCGCCTTGACTGCGCCCAAACTCCATGAGCCGCGCAATCTTGGCGCTTTGCATCGCAGTGTCGAAGGCGTTTAGCCGTGTGTTAATTTGCGCGCTCGGGACGCTGTTCATAGTTAAGTCGTTTAAAATCTTTTGACGCTGGGCAATGATCGTATCATTTAAACTTGCGGCGTTAGCTTGCGAAACGACCGGGACCTCGTAGCCATTGACAAGACCTATCGCGTCGGTGGTGAGAGAGCTTGCACGACTGATTGCGTCCGCTTTGTTCTGCTTCGTCATTCTCGTCATGTAATTGCGCGAGAATGTTTGCAGATTGCTGTTTGCCACCAGCGATAAAGACTTTTGCATCTTCGCGCCTTCGACAGAGCTGACCGATGACAGCGCAGCCGAGTAATTGCGCGTGATCGAATCCATTTCCTCTCGGAAATCTATAGGGGTCATGCTTGGGTCTTCGGCGGCGGCAGCCATCGCCTCGGATAGTTTACGACGCCCAGCGACTTCATATCGCGCTGACGTGACAGCGAGCGAGCCTTTATATGCCGCTTGCTGCCAAGTCTGTAGGCTATTCGGATCGCCCACCAACTCGACCGGCTTGCCCGTTTCCGCAGCTTCCGCCATGTCTTCCTGCGTCGGCGCATTCCTTGCACCGTAAAGCAAGCCCGACGCCTCGGCTTGTTGGTGCCCCATTTTAGCGGCGAGGTCTTTGAACGCACCAATGCGCTTGGACATATCACCATAAGTTTGCTGGGCGACTGCCAGCTCTGGGTCGGCGCCGGTCGGGACACGCACCGACGCGCCGGTCGGTGCTACGAAACCGGATAAAAGTGATGCTCGGCTAAATCTTTGGGCCATTAGTATGCAATTGTCCCGTATGTTCCCGATTTACCCATGGGGTAATAACTATTCCCTGTGCTATAACCGCCGCCAAGGCTTGTTCCACCACTCGGCATGCCACCTTGCGGATTGCCCCCACTCGGCGCGCCGCCCATCGTGGCGGCAGAGAATCCAGCTTGCGCCATCGTCATTATTGCTTGCATCTGCGCGGCTTTCCGCGCCGCCTTCCCGGCAGATCGCGCACGCTGCGCTTGATATAATTGCATCTGGGCTTGCTGCTCACCGACCAGCACGGTGATCGCTCTATTGTTGTCTGCCATTGCGTAGTTTGTCCCGCCGACATCCAGCGCTCGGTTTGTGAGACCAAACGGGTTGCCGCTGTTGGGATCGATGTTTCCAGCACCCGCCGCCGCATTGATCTGGGCTTGTCTAACGAGTGTTTTCTCCAGCTCTTGCACCGCTTGCGCTTTGTGCTTGAGACTTTCTTGCTTGGCACCGAATCGCGTAAACTCCGCTTGAACCTCAAGCGCTTGAGCTTGACCCTTTAAGCTAGCCTCTTGTGCTTGCCCTTGTCGGATTTGACTCATCGCTTGCAACGCGGCGAGACCGATTACCGCAGCTTGTGCCATTTCTAATCTCCCACGCTAACGCTAACGCGATAATCGAGTGCCAACAGCGTCATAAACAACGGCGAGTTTTGGGTCACCTCAACTTGCCCTTTAAAATCGTACCCAAGAAACGGGCCTATTTGCTTTGTGCCCGTGAATTTTGTCACGCCCGCATCTAGCAATCCGCTGCCCAACGCGCGGAATGGCACATCGACCGAGTTGATCGTCATGCTCTGCGTGTTGTCGAGGATCGCGGTTACCTTAACCACGCGCTTTTTGTTGCCGAGAATTGGGCCATTCGGGAGTCGCGTTTCGACTGGCATCGTGCGAGCGAGTGGTGTGGTCTTGGTTGCTCCGGCTAGGGTGTCCGTGAATGATGGAAACTCTTGCCCGACCTCGATGTAGGTCGTCGCCGTTCTCGCGGAGGTGACCTCACCGCTGGAGCTTACAACGGCATCGGCCAGCACGGCGTCATCTGCGATCACCTTAACGGTTGCGTTTTTGAGATGCGTCAACCCGGTTACCGTCGTACTGCCCGGCAAGTTCGCGGCCAGTGCTGTATATTGTATGCTCGAATCTGTGGTGTGATCCGCATCGAATATTTCCACGTAATATTCCGCGCCAGAAAAATTAGTTGCGGTCAACCGGGTGTTATCCGACGAGGTCACGGTCGTGTTTTGATCACCTTGCAGATCGCGGGAAACAGTCAGCACATTTGCGCCGGGGTTTGCCGCCGTGAAGCCACTGACCGCATTGATCTTCGCTTGGATGTTGTCAGCTACCGTGTCTGCATTGACTGATGCACCGACAAGAAACTGCGCCGATGATGGTGTGCCAGACGTGACGCTTGTGAGCGTGGTTGAGACGCCCGCATTTGTCGTCCATGTGATCGTTGAACCGGCTGCGATATTTGCGGCATCGCTCACCGTTATCGTCTGCGTATGCGTCGCGGGCGTCGTGCGTTTAACTACCGTGTAGACGGCGGGCGTGTCTGCGTCTTCGACACCGACATCCAGAAAATCGCCATCAGTTGTGAGCAGAGACGGCGCGATTACATTCTGCGATCTCAAAATTGAGAACGCTGCCATGCTCCCATCGCCCGCGTTTACGATGTGCAACAGATCGCCCTCGTCGACATTGGTTCCGCGACGCATCGCCATGCGCGAGGGGGATTGCAACAGATGTGACGACAGCATTGATATGTCGTTGCTGATGTAGCTGCCTTCAATGTCCGAGAATAAAAACTCGCGGATCGCCTTGCCGCCACGCTGCAAGTACAAAGTGCCGCCTTCCGTTGACACCGGTCGGGTGCCCGCCGATGAGCCCCGGCGCGTTGATGGCTTAAATATAAAGTTGAGTGGCGTCAGCGGCTCCCCGTTCAATTGCGGGACAACGAACTCGGTGCCAGTCGTGAACACTTGGAAGTCACGACCGGAGAAAACGCCGACAATCGCATTGACTTGGTCGGTGTCAATCGTCGCTTCCAGCCCCTCGTCGTCGAGCGACTGCCCCGGATCAAAATCAAAGAATTGCCCGACCCGTGAGCCCCAGATTGTCGTCGGTAGATTCTGCGCGCCACCAACAAGCAATCTGCCCTCATGGAATGTTGCAGATCGCGGCCATCCGCGCGTGCTTGACCATGCGTCTTCATACCCCGTTTCTAAAATCCAGTTGCCCGACGAGATCGCGTCGGTGTTAAAGAATGGAATATCAACCGTCGCCTCGACGACTGTCGACGACGTGAACGACACAATGCGCGCTCGTCCAAAATTGTTAGTGTTCTCCACAAACTGCTCGACGACACTGCTCACCGTGTAGGTCGACGTATTGTCTGGCGTAATCGACCACGCGCTTGCCACCGTCGCAACTTTACTTGACCCAACGTAATCGGAAATAACACGGCTCTGACCGCTGCCAGTGCCGCCAGTAATCCGCACAGTCGCACCGATGTAGATGTCGTCTGTCGCCAGCGCACCCGATCTTAGCGTGATCGTTGTCGACGCACCGGCTTGCGCTGTACCGCTGTCGCCGTCGTGCCAAGTCGCGGCGCTTGCTGTCAAAGTGATTGACCCATCCACCGCGCTCGGTGTTAAGGTCGAAGCTGGCGAGGTCTCTGTCAGCGTGAATGCAAACTTGGGCACAAACCCAAAAGCCAAATCCGACACCGTCCACAGATTGTGATCACTACCGCGCACGATCTTGAGCGGCGTCATCGT
>Ga0075466_1000483_pt1 | contig 14764 bp, 20 predicted proteins | sample DEB08_DNA_16_FD_71486 | JGI IMG/M metagenome (GOLD analysis project Ga0075466, IMG submission 71486) | Aqueous microbial communities from the Delaware River and Bay under freshwater to marine salinity gradient to study organic matter... | ecosystem: Environmental > Aquatic > Marine > Coastal ... | reverse complement strand
TTTTTTACTGGCAGAGGTTTCTTTGATATGTATACCTACAGTTTTGTCTGCGAAGAAATCATGCAAAAAGTTGGAGTAAATTGTGATGGACTGGTTCCACTCAAAAATAGTCTCAGCGAAGATGCGACACATATGAAAGGATCATTGATCCCTAATCTGATGCTTTCGCTTGAGAAAAATATCAGAGAAGTATCTGATATGAAGCTCTTTGAAATTGAAAAAGTATATTTTGCTGATGGTTCGCAAATAATAGAAAATTATAATATCTCATCTGTTATGACTTCGAGTAGTGATATAGTGTATTATGATATACAATCCCACCTTTCAGATTTTCTCAGCTCTATAGGTATCTATAAATATAGCTATAATAGTGTTGAGCTCGCTCCAGAATACGCGCATTCAGGTAGGGTAGCGTCTTTAGTTGTACGAGGTAAGGTTATTGGATATGTATGAGAGATTCATCCTAAGGTAGCTAAAAGCTTTGATGTAGCCTCAAGAGTATGATTCTTTGAAATAAACGCTGATGCTTTCGCTCAAGCTATGCATACTATACTCAAATCAAAAGATATATCAGAATTTCAAGAAAATAAATTTGATCTAAACTTTGTAGTAGATAAAAATACTCCAGGAGCAAAAATAAAAGCCGCTATTGCTGGTACGGACTCAAAGATTATTACCAAAGTAGATCTCATAGATATCTATGAGTCTGAGGAAAAGCTTCCAGGAAAACGATCCCTTACCTTTAAGATTTTTATTCAATCTATGGAGGGAACCCTTGATGATAAGGTGAAAAATAACTTGATAGAAGAGATAGTGAGCAAAGTAAATAAAGTCGGAGGTGAATTAAGATAGAGTAATATGAAATAATAGATACTAAAATTTACTGTTTGGTCTGTAGATTTTAGTATCTATTGTGAGTTTTAGTACAACTTGAAAAAAACTTTTGACTAATAGGGAGAAAATTATATAATCCCTCCACTTATTATGTAAAATACCTAAGTTTATGCCAATAATTAAGTCTGCTAAAAAGCAATTACGACAAAACAAGAAAAAGAAAGCCAGAAATGACTTCTTTAAATCTGCTTATAGAGATGCAAGAAAAGCATTTGAACTCGCTATAAAAAACAGTGATAAAAAAGCTGCTGCAGAGGTATTCTTCAATAAAAAAGACAAAGACGGAAAAAATATTAAGTCTGGTCTTCAATCTGTTATTGATAAATTAGTAAAAAAGAATATAATTCATAAAAATAACGGATCTAGAAAAAAAGCTAAATTCGCTAGAGCATTGAAAGCTATATCTTAATACTAACTACTAGCAGTGAGTAAAAAACAAAGAAATCTCAATAATGACATTCGGGCTAATAAAGTACAACTCATAACAGATGACGGTGAAAACCTTGGAGAAATGACTCTTGCGGAAGCAAAAGAAGTTTGAAGAGAACAAAGCCTTGATCTTATGGAGATGTGAAAAACCCCAGATCTTACTATTGTAAAAATTCTTGACTACGGTAAATTTCTTTACCGAGAAAAAAAACAGAAGCAAAAGCAAAAGCAACAAACAAAGTCTCCAGACATGAAAACACTTAGAATTACTTTTAAGATTTGAGATCATGATCTAGACATTAGACGACGACAAGCTGAAAAATTTGCAGCTGGTGGTCATGCTCTAAAAGTTTCGCTGATGCTACGAGGACGAGAAAATCATTACAGAGAACTCGCACTTGCTAAAATAAACGCTTTTGTAGACTCGCTAGAAGATATATACAAGAAAGAAGGATTTGTAAAGTGAAGCTGAAACATATTCACTTGTATCATGAAACCTAAACAATAATTTATTAAAAATCCCCCTATGACTTTAAAAACAAGAAGTGGTGTGAAAAAACGAGTAAAAGTTACCGGATCAGGTAAATTTAAACTCGCTAAAGCATGTAAAAGACATCTATTGTCTAACAAATCTAGTAAAGCAAAAGGTAGAAGTAAGTATGGTAGAATTGTTTCACAAGCTGAAAACAAGAAAATCGCACGACAACTTCCACACGCATAATTAAAAATAATAACTTAAACAAGTAAAAATGGTACGAGTAAAACGAGGTCTTATGACCAGAAAGAGACATAAAAATCTACTAAAACACACAAAAGGTTTTAGACTATTAAATTCACGAGTTTTCTCACGAGCAAAAAATGCTTGGATGAAAGCTGGTCTGAATTCATATATTGGTAGAAAACAAAAGAAACGAAATTTCCGAAGACTTTGGAATGTTCGAATCAATATTGCTTCAAGACTTAATGGTCTTTCATACTCAAAGCTTATTCATGGTCTCTATAAAACGAAATCAACACTCAACAGAAAAGTACTTTCAAACTTAGCTATCACTAATCCAAAAGTATTCTCAAACGTTGTTAAGTCAGCTAAATAATTAAATCAGGACTCGAGAGAGTTCTTTTTTATTACAAAAAACTTGCATAACTTGCATAATTAATTATTATATTTATAGCTTATACATATATGATACAGATGCAAAACACGAAAAGATACATAAGCCGACAAAATAATACCCAAAAATAGCTGATTTATCAGTTATTTTTTTAGCTTAATTTTTAAATTTAAACTATTATGGCAGGATGATGAAATTTAGGGACATTATGAAAAATAGATGCTTACTTATGAATTGATGTAGATGGAGATCAGATTAGTGTAGTACACGATTCTTCATGATTTGCGCCTTACAATCCAGAAGAAATACATCAAATCAATGATACTGCAGTAGCTGTATTTATTTGAGATATAGATGAACAAAGAAGTTTAGTAGAGAAATTATTAAGTATATATACTTCGAATGATATTCGTGCATCAGCAAAACAACAAATAAGAAGACTGTTATGTTCTAAAAATAATATTGATGGAATCATGGCATAAAAACTTTACAAATAAGGCATTCTTTATATAATCCCTGAGCCTCACAAGGAAGTGTGAATTAAAAGCACGTTATACCTTTATTTTTTAAATCAATATACTATGGCTGGAAAAAAATATAATAAAGCTAAAGAGCTGGTTAACCCAGAAATGAGCTATAATGTAGCAGATGCTATTGAACTACTCGAAAAAACAAATACGGTTACTTTTGATCCTACTGTTGAAATACATTTCAACTTAGATATCGACCCAAAACATGCTGATCAAATGGTTCGATCAACTATATCTTTACCAAACGGTTCAGGTAAAACACCTAAAGTTTGTGCTTTCACTGATGGAAACGCAGATGAGCTTAAAAAAGCTGGTGCTGAAATTGCTGGTGGTGAAGAACTTATCGATGATATTGCTCAAGGAAATGTTCCACTTAACTTTGATGTTTGTGTAGCTACTCCAACTATGATGAGACATCTTGGTAAAATCGCTCGAGTACTCGGACCTAAAGGTCTTATGCCAAATCCTAAAGCAGGTACGGTTTCTCCAGATCTTGTTGCTACTGTTAAAGAAATTGCTGGTGGTAAATTTGAATTCAAAAATGATAAACAAGGAAATCTTCATTCTATCTTTGGTAAACTATCATTTGGTAAGGAAAAACTTATTACAAACCTAGAACACTTTTTACAAGTTGTTCAAGATATTCGACCTTCAGGTGCTAAAGGGAAATATATTATTGGTGCATACGTTTGTAACGCTATGGGGCCTTCTATTAAATTAGACCTCACAAAAGACGAAGAAAAATAATCTTGTCACCTAGAAACAAAAATAATTAAAAAAATCATCGACCAAACGATGATTTTTTTAATTATTTTTGTTTCTTTATAATTTTATCAAGAGTATGCATCTTGAGTAAGGCATTAAATCCTTTTTGGAGGTTTCATAAAACATCTGTTGTATAACAGTCATGTTTTTTATCGCAGTAGATGTCTTTGGTGCAGTCTGTTATACCGAGCTCTTCTCACACAGCCTTGAGTATATCAAATACCGATATAGTCGCAGGGTCTTTGATCAGCTGTGCTCATCCATATCTTCATCGTACTGTCTTGAGAATTCCTGAAGTATTGAGATCAGCAATAACGAGTCGTAGATGAGACTCACTTATATCTTGGCTCGCTGCAATATCTTTTATCTGAACGAGCTCAGGAGATTTATCTGCTATGTAACAGATAGCCTTGAGAGCATAGTCTCATGTTTTTGATAGTTTAATCATCGTTTAGTAGGTCATCAAATACATCACGTTTTCCATCTTTTATATATTCATGTAGAGCATTCCTGGTTGTGAGCAGTCCGAGTATCGAAGCATTTCGTCGTCGGGTAGATACTTCCATCTCAATGAGTTCGACTATATAGTCATAATCAAAATCAAATATATCCTCTGCTTCCATTCCAATAATAGATTCACCAAACACACTCGCGCAAGCCGTCGTGATAATAGCGGTATCACCAGTAAATGACCAATCAGTAATTGTATTTCAATCCAGCTTTATAAACACCTTCAAATCATCCCCACAGGTCCGATTTTCTTCCCAGAATGAAATATCATAAGAATCTAGCTCTCACTTATTTGGTGGATTCTTGCTATAAAATGTTATTGTTTCGTTATACATTAATATAGGTTAGTTATATTAGAAAATTATTCCCATTATTTTGATAATGAGAGCTGCAAATATAAGTATTCAGATCACGGATAAGGTACTTAATTTTTCTTCCTTTAAGATGTTTTTTGAAGTAAAAAATTTTATTCATATTGATAATACAATTGCTCATATCGCTATATAAAGAAAAAATACTATTGCTAAACCTGGTCACATCGTTTTAGTATTTAAGTTCTAAAATTGCTTGCTCTAATATTTCGAAAAATCTATCTATATCTTCAGTTGTATTGTAAATATGAAGACTCATTCGGCATGTGTGGACATGTCAGGCATGATTCATGAGTGGTTCGGCGCAGTGTTGTCAGGCTCGGATGCAGATGTTATGTTCTGCTAAGTAGTCTGAGATATCAAAACTATGGACTCCCTTTACTACAAAGGTAAATACTCATACTCTGTTGTCTGATGAATTAGATCAGATGATTTTAATTCCATCTAGTTTACTAAATTTTTCAGAAGCATATACAGTAAGTTCTGCTTCAGTTTTTTCGAGAGTTTTATATCCTCAGATAGAATCTATATATTCAAATGCTTTAAGTAAACTCACAGCTCAATTTAGATTGGGAGTTCCTGGTTCAAATTTGTCTGGGAGGGCAGTTGAATGAGTGAATCAATCCTGACTGACATGTCATATAGCTCATCATCCTGAAAATATTGGTTTGAGCGTATTTAAGAGCTCTTCTTTTGCCCAGAGGACTCATATACCAGATTCGGCAAAGATCTTGTGTCAGGTAAAGAATAGGGCATCACAACCTATAGATTTTATATCTATCTTAAAGTGAGGAACACTCTGAGAAGCATCTACTATAAATAGAGGTCTACTATTTTTCTCCCCTTTAACAAAGGGGTCGGGGGAATTTATGTATTTCTCGTCTAATAGTTCAGATACTTTGTTAAGTTCAAAGATTTGCCCAGTAACATTACTCACATGCGTGAGAGATACTATTTTAACTGAATCATCGAGTTTAGATTCTAGGTCATCCAGATCTAGAGAATAGTCATCGTTTATTCAAACAAACTCTACTTGTATTCCGTAGTCTTCTTTGAGAATGAGCCATGGAACTATGTTGGCATGATGTTCTACTACACTTACCAACACTTTGTCTCCTGATTTTAATAATCCTGTTCTCCAGATACTTTGCGATAATAGATTGAGAGCATAGGTAGAATTAGCTGTATAGATAATTTCTTTCCAGTTACTCGCTCAGATATTATCAGCGATAGCTTGTTTGCTGGCTTGATAGAGTCGTTCTGATTCAGTAGATATATCATAACTTCACCGGTGGATATTTGCGTAGCTACTCGATAGGTAGTCTTTCACTCCATTGAGTACATGACTTGGTTTTTGACTCGTAGCAGTACTATCGAGATATACGAGATCTGGATGAGTAGTAAATATAGGGAAGTCTTTTCTGAAATTCATGTGTTATTAATACATTAGTAAATTTTTAATGTATTATAGCAAAAAAGTGAAATATAGGAAATTTTGCTGTGTATTATCTTATATGGTATAATGAAGTAAATATTTACCAGAGAGATATATGACTTTAAAATTAACACAGGCCGATAAAAAGAGGATGACTTTAGAGCATTCAGGGCATTCAAGGTTTCTTTCTCTATCTCAAGAGATAGAGGATACAACGAGTGATGAAGTTAAAATGATTGTGGATACTGAGAGCCCAATGAACTTGGCTGTTCTAGACGAGTCAACATGAGACACTATATGATACATATCTGCTCATGATGCTGTCAATACAGAAAAAACCAAAGATGTACTTATAAGGTGTATTTGTTCCGATAAGGCTAAAATGTCTTATTTCATTGATCAAATATGAAGCCTGATTGAAACAATAAAAGAGAAAGGCTATCAGCATATTGTCTGTATAAAAACGGATGATGTACTGACTAAGAGAATGAAAAATGAACTTAATTTTAAAGAGCACAGTGGGCAATATATACTCGATATTAGTCCAAGACTTGATTGCTTCGAGGACGATACAAATATAGAAAGTAGATGGGATAACCCATCAAAACAAGAGCTTGATGAACTTTGTTCTATTCCTGGTATTACTATCGATACTACGAATCTACCACAAGAGCTTAAGGACGGAATTACTCATGTTGAATGAACTCTTGAGGATAGATCTCAATACGTTTCATTTCCAGAGCTTGAGAGTATTGGTGGATGATTTTGTGCAATAAAGGCAAAGAAAGTGTCACTTCCTAATCTTCAAAGTAATGATTGAAATTTTTATGCAAATCTAGCAACAGAGATTCTATTACCCAAACTTGAGTACAATTTGGGTGAATTTTATGCTCTAAATTTAGATGATGCAGCGTTCCCTATGCTTCAAAGTAATGGGTGAGACTTTTACATAAATCTAGCGCGCCTTGTTTTTCTTCCTGCATTTAAATATAACGGTTGAGATTTCTATACGAGAAGGGCTAAGGGGATTTTTGTTCCGGGATTGCGAATAAATCAATGAGACTTTTATAGTGAAGATGCAACAGTATTATATGCACCAACTCTCGAGCGTGTTAATAATAAGGAACTACAAGAGTATAGTAGAGAACTTTATGGTTTAATACAAAGAAGTATTGATGCTTGGCTACAGGGAGGCTCATATAATAGAAAAACATAAATTCTTTTGTCTAAAAACAGACTTTGTTTATACTTTGGGTATTGCTAATTAATACCCTATATGAAGACACTCAAACAAGAATTAGAGAGCCGAGGACTCTTGTACCAAACCTCTAGCGAAGATCTCTTTGAAAAATTTGAAAAAGGATGAGAGAAATTTTATTGTGGATTTGATCCTACGGCAGATTCTCTCCATCTTGGGAACTTCATTGGTTTTATGGTGGCCATTCACGTAATGCGGCGAGGAAATAGCTATACAGCTCTTACAGGTTGAGCTACGGGTATGATTGGTGACCCGGGTTGAAAAGATACTGAGAGAAATTTTCTTTCTCCTGAAGCCTTGGACGATAACCAAAAAGCTATCGAATCTCAGATGACCAATATGCTGGCGAACCTTCAATCTTTCACCTGAGAAGATTTTCAGTATGACTTTGTAAACAATAAAGATTTTTATGAAGACATGAGTTATCTAGATTTCCTTCGAGAAGTGGGGAAGTTTATTACGGTAAATAATATGATCAGCAAAGATACGGTTAAAAAGAGAATCGAAGACCCAAAACAATCAATCAGCTATACAGAATTTTCATATATGCTCCTGCAAGGGTACGACTTTGCTCATATGTATGAAACACGAGGCATGCTTATGCAAATTGGTGGACAAGACCAATGGGGGAACCTAGTAACATGAAGTGAAATTATTAGAAAAAAACATGACGGTGAATCATACGTACTTACCTGGCCACTTATCACAGATGCAGCTGGAAAGAAATTTGGTAAATCAGAAGGAAATGCACTCTGGTTAGATAAAACCAAGACGACACCATACTCACTCTATCAGTATTTTATGAATACATCTGACGATGATATAGAAAAGTATTTAAAAATGCTCACACTTATCGAAGTAGAAGATATAGAACAAAAAGTAGCGGATCATAGCAAAGCCCCAGAAGATAGAGCATGACAAAAACTTCTCGCTTATAGTGTAGTTGAAATTATTCATGGAAGCAAAGAGGCAGAGTTTGCAAAGAACATGACGCAGTTTATGTTTAGTAAGACAAAAGTAGATACCATAAAAGAGCTATCTGCTAAAGATCTGGTTAAATTTCAAGCTGCCATGGGAGGATTTAGCTATAATTCTCAAAATTTATTTGAAACTATCGTAGAGTCTGGTTTAGCTGCTTCAAATTCAGAAGCGCGAAATGCAGTAAAATCAGGAGCTATCTCGATTAATGAGGTAAAAATAGATGATTTTAATCATGATATTGCTAATGATTTTTTAAGTAACGGGGCACTACTTATCCAAAAAGGAAAGAAGAATTTGAAACTTATCTTGAAATAATGCCCTCGGCTCTTATATTTAAGAATAATATTTGTTAATTATAAGAGCTATGTGAATGCTTGATGGGCTCAAAATGCTCGATGATTTATCTGATGAACAAAAATCAAGTTTAGAGATTTTTTGTCAGTCTAGAATGCTGAGCGCAGGAGAAGAGCTCTTTGCTGAATGAGATGAAGCTAATGCTATGTATTTCCTCAAAACAGGTTCACTCTCAGTAGATAAGATGATAGATGGTGAACAGTTTCACCTCAACGAAGTACATGCAGAAGAGGTTATTTGAGAAATGGCTCTATTTGGATGAAACCATAAACGAATGGCCGGTGCTACTGCACTCGAAGATTCTCAACTTATTACTATTTTATCATTTTCAGTAGAACAACTTACTCAACAGCATCCAGAATTACTTGATAGAATTAAGGGGCTTATAGAAATAAGAAATATTCAAAATAAGTCAAAAGGGATCTCTTAGCTTTATATTTGAATTTTCATATAAAAAATATATCATGTATGTATTAATATATTTTTTTGTACATAAATTTATGAAGCAATATACAAAAAAAGCTTTCACACTTGTAGAGCTGATAGTAGTTGTTACTATTCTAGCTATTTTATGAACCATAGGTTTTGTAAGTTATTCTAGCTATCTTGGAGGTGTACGAGATTCCAATAGGATTTCTCAACTCACGGCTCTATCAGATTGACTTAATTTATATACCACACGATGATCTCTCCCTCTCCCAGATAGTTCAGTGGCTATTCAGGCAAATGGTTCGGTTCTATCATACCAATGAGATGCTGGAACAACCGTTATAGAGACTATTGATTATTCAAAATGATGAACAGACCCTCTCGACAACAACTTTTTTACATATTATGTTACTGCAGACCGTAGGTATCATCAACTTATGGGTTTTTTAGAAGAATCTGAAAATCTACAATGATTTATTACACAGTCCTATGCTGCTATAGATCTCAGTAATAGATACCCCAATGCACACGGAAGTAAGTTAGGTATTCTCTTAGAACCAGTTACTAATACACCGATTCAGAATCTATTACTTGCTGGGAGTGAGCTTGATATAGTTACTACTCCAGATCGCTACACAGCATATCTAGATAACGAGAATTTTATATTTAATAAGACTTCTTGAAGATTGTATGCCCTAGAGGATGCTATAAAAAAATGATGAAGATGATGTTATATTTCTGGAAATACGCATGTAACCTGCTATGATCCTAGTCAAGATATTCCTAGAAATGACCTTGTTTTAGAGCACCACTATGAAAGCAACTCTGCTGATAGTTCTGGAAATGGCCATAATGGTTTTGGCGCTGGTACAGCTGCTGGACATATTGATGGTCAAATATGACAGGCTATTAGCTCTATCTCATCAGCGAGTATTTCTGTGAATCAAACTAGCTTGACTGATATAGCGACAAACCAATATAGTATATCACTCTGGTTTAAGTCTGATTCTCTTGCATGAGACCTTGTTAATAATCTTTCTGGTACTACAGGTTGATACGCTCTCTTTTTAGATTCAGGCGATATAGTTATGCGGCATTGTGGAGGATGAAGTTGTGATGAGCTGCGATATGACATATCGAGCAATTTTAATACATCGACATATTATAACTATAGCGGAGTCTTTGATGGAGATACTTTTTATGTATATTGGAACGGAAAATTAGTCACTCAGGCAGCTGCATCTAGTTCACTTAATCTCTCGGGATTAAGTGAACTTAGTATCGGGGGTAATAGCTTTGTTGGTTGAATTGATGCACTACGAATATATAGTAGGGCACTCAATACTGGAGAAATTTCGAATATATATAATGAAGGAAAATAAACTTTTTAACACTAAAACAGAAGAAAGTACTAAAAAAGATTTGCATTTATCTGTATATGTATATAATCCCACTACTTTTTGTACTGAAATAACTAAAATTCATGTCTAAAAAAGAAGACAAAATTGAGGTAGAGTGAACTATAACTAAAGCTCTTCCTGGTCTGGTATTTGATGTTCAATTACCAGAGGCATTTTGATGAGGTATAATTCAGGGTTACCTAAGTGGTAAAATGAAGAAAAACTTTATTAAATTGATCGAAGGAGACAAGGTTACCGTAGAGCTTTCACCCTATGATCTTCAGAAATGAAGAATTACCTTCAGAGGTACGAAGAAAACAAAGGAGGAACTAGAATTAAAAAAACAACAACAATAATTATTAAGATAATATTACGATGAAAGTTAGAGCATCAGTAAAGAAAATTTGTGATAACTGTAAAGTTATTCGAAGAAAAGGAATTGTACGAGTTATCTGTCAAACTCCAAAGCACAAACAACGACAAGGGTAATACGCTTGTTTAAAACTATTTTTTATTATTAAGATTAAAGCACAATGGCACGAATCTCTTGAGTAAATTTACCAAATGGTAAACATGTAGAAATCGCACTCACCTATATATATGGTATCGGTCGAACTACTTCTGGACAAATTTTAGATAAAGTTGGAATCGCAAGAAACCTAAAAATCGAAACTATCTCAGAAACAGATCTCGATAAAATCCGAGACGAAATTAAAGAACGTATTGTAGAAGGTGATCTACGAAGACTGGTGAATGGAAACATTAAAAGACTTCAAGAAATTAGATGTTACCGAGGAGTACGACATCAAAAGAGACTTCCAGTACGAGGTCAGTCTACTAAGACAAATGCTCGAACTAGAAAAGGGAAATCAGTTGCAATCGCTGGTAAGAAAAAATAATATAATTTTTATTAAAATTTAAGTCTAAATCATGGCAACAACAGATAAAACAGTAAAAAAATCTAAAAAAACTCGAACGATTATCCAAAAAGGACAAGCTCATATAAAAGCATCGTTTAATAATACTATTGTGAGTATTACTGATGAAAAGGGAAATGTACTTACTTGGGGAAGTGGTGGATCAGCTGGATTTAAAGGAGCGAGAGAATCAACTCCATATGCAGCTCAGGTCATTGCTGAACAAGCAGCTGGAAAAGCAAAAACACTTCATTCACTAGAAAGTGTTGATGTATACGTGAAAGGAATCGGTATTGGACGAGAACAAGCTATTAGAGGGCTTATCTCAGGAGGTCTTGATATCAGTGCTATCTATGACATTACTCCAATCCCACATAATGGAGTAAAAAAGAAAAAGATACGAAAATTATAGTCCTACCGGCTACTAATGTTAGAATTCAAATAATAATAAATATTACACTAATTAATTACGTTACAAATGAGATATACTTGACCTAAGAAAAAACTTTGTCGAAGAGAAGGAATTAACCTTTTCGGAACTGAGAAATACGATCTAGAAAAATCAAAAACAGGACCACTTCGATCACGAAAAACATCTGAATACGGAGCTCAACTCAGAAAGAAACAGCTGGCTAAAAGAATGTTTGGTCTGAGTGAAAAACAATTCCTTGGGTACTTTAAAAAAGCTCAAAAATCAAAACACGAAGGAACAACATGAGATAAAATGTTACAACTTCTTGAGCTTCGACTCGATAACGTAATCTACCGAGCTGGTTTTGCGCGAACACGAATGCAATCAAGACAATTTAGTTCACATGCTCACTATACAGTGAATGGAGTAAAAGTTACGATTCCTTCTATATCGGCAAAAGTTGGTGATGTAATCGCTCTACGACCAAAGCTAAAAGAAAGTCCTCTCTATAAATCACTTCTTGAAGAATTTGAAGCATTTGCAAAAGATAATAAAGGAAAAGTAAGTAATTGTAGTTGGGTTGATGTAGACAGTAAGGCTCTTACTATCACTATCACAGCTCTTCCAACAAAAGATGATTATGAACAAGTCATTGATATTCAAAAAATTGTTGAGTTTTACTCAAAATAATAGGTTTCTGCAATATTTGGTTTTATTTATTAAGAAACATGCACGATGCACATTATACATAAAGAAATAGGAGCACCGAAAGTTGCTCAAAAAAAATTATCAGAAAATACTTACATGTTTACTATCTCACCACTTCCAAAAGGATACGGTGTAACACTCGCTAACTCACTTCGAAGAGTACTCCTCTCATCTATTCCAGGAACTCGAGTTACAGGAATAAAGGTAAAAGGAGTCAGTCACGAATATTCATCTCTTCCAGGTATCAAAAACACGGTTCTTGATATTATGCTCAATCTCAAAGGTCTCGTACTTACGAAATCTGATTCAGGAGTAGAATGGCTGAAACTTACAAAGAAAAAAGCATGAAAGGTTACTGCAGCAGATATTAAAGCCTCAGCAGGTATCGAAATTAACAATCCAGATCTCTACATTACAGAAATTGATAAAGACGGATTAGAAATAGATATTGAAATCAGAGTAGAAAAATCAGTTGGGTACCGATCGATTGAAGAACTTAAAAAAGAAGAAGAAGACGTAGATGTATTACTTATCGATGCTAACTTCTCTCCAGTAGAAGTAGTAAAATATGAAATACAAGCCACTCGATCAGGAGATGTTACTAATCTCGATCAAGTAGAAATTGAAGTAACAACAAACGGAGCTATTTCTCCTGTAAACGCACTTAAGTTTACTGGTGACATGCTCACTTCATACTTTACGATCTTCAATGAAGATTCTATGCAAATAGATGGTGAATTCATCTCTGATGTAAAAGATCTTATTAAAAAAGAAAAAGAAGAAGTAAAAGAAGAACTCGAAAAAGAGACCTACACTCCAATCGAAATTATGGGTCTTTCTCCAAGAACACTCAATGCACTGATCAATGGAAATATTCTTTCTATCGAACAACTCACTAAGTGTACTGAAACAAAACTATCTTCTATAAAAGGGTTTGGTAAAAAAGCCATGACAGAAATTAGAGCTAGTCTTGCAGAACGAGATCTCAAACTGCTCGGAGACGACTAATAAATATTTATATATAATTTAAAACAGAACTATGAGACATAGAGTTAGAAAAAATCTTAAGTTTAACAATAAAACTTTCCAACATAGAAAAGCTATGCTTCGAAATCTTGTTACGAGTTTAGTTACTCACAAGAGTATCAAAACAACTGAAAAGAGAGCTAAAGCGCTCATTCCTATGATGGATAAGCTTATCAATGTTGCCAACACAAAGGATGAAATGAACGCCATCCGACAAGTTATGCAATATTTGTATACAAAAGAAGCTTCTCGAGAACTCTTTACCAACATTGCTCCAAAGTATAAATGAGAGAAAACATCTGGTTTCACTCGAATTGTACCTATAAAGCTCAGAGATGGTGATAGCGCAAAACTCGTTCAAATAGAACTGATATAATTATTTAATTTGTACTAATAAGTAAACAATGAAAACAATAACTCCTATACAACTAAAAGGAAACGAACGAAAGTGGTATATAATTGACGCTACAGGTATGACACTTGGTCGATTAGCTACTACACTCGCTGTTATCCTAAAAGGTAAGAATAAACCAAGTTTTTCTCCTCATATGGATAATGGTGACTACGTAGTCGTAACTAACTGTGATAAATTTGCTGTAACCGGTAAAAAGATGACAGACAAGATTTACTACCGACATACTGGCTTTCTTGGTGGTCTGAAAGAAATTTCTCTTGAAAATCTTCTTGAAAAGAAACCAACTCGAGCTCTAGAGCTTGCTGTAACGGGTATGTTACCAAAAAACAAACTACGGTCAGATATGCTAGCAAGACTAAAACTTTTCACATGAGATGAACATAGTTTTATAGCTCAAAAACCAGAACTTATTAAATAATATTAAAAATAGAATATGGCATCTAAATATACATATACAATCGGAAGACGAAAAACTGCTTCAGCTCAGATAAAACTTTTTGAAGGAAAAGGAACTGATACTGTAAACGGTATGAAGGCATCAGAATATATCACTCGAACAGATTTATTCGATGGTGTTTATGCTCCTATTAAACTTTGTAAACTTAAAGATAGTGTTTACTTTGAAGTTAAGGTAATGGGTTCAGGTGAATCAGCTCAAGTTGGTGCTATTGCACATGGTCTTGCGAGAGCTTTGGCTGAGAAAGATGATAGCCTACGAGCAGTATTAAAAGCTGAAGGTATGCTCACTCGAGATGCTAGAAAAGTCGAACGAAAAAAACCAGGACGACACAAAGCCAGAAAAGGAATGCAATGGTCAA
>Ga0075466_1000474_pt1 | contig 14892 bp, 17 predicted proteins | sample DEB08_DNA_16_FD_71486 | JGI IMG/M metagenome (GOLD analysis project Ga0075466, IMG submission 71486) | Aqueous microbial communities from the Delaware River and Bay under freshwater to marine salinity gradient to study organic matter... | ecosystem: Environmental > Aquatic > Marine > Coastal ... | reverse complement strand
TGGGATGACTTACCTTATCCAATGTGGAACGAACCTTATTATGAGAGTTGTGATTTGATTATGAATATTTCAAAGCAAACACATAATATTGTTCAAAATGTATGTCAGAACAAACCAAGAACAGATTGGGATTCTACTTATATCCCACACGGAATTAATGAAAAATTCTTCTATCCAGTCAAAGATGAAAAAGAAGTATTAGAAATGAACAAGATGAAATCCGAACTATTTGACAAAAAAGATATTGATTTTTCTATACTATATCTTAATAGAAACATTAGAAGAAAGATGACTTCAGACACTATTCTGGCATTTAAAGAATTTGCTGATAAACTACCAAAAGAAAAACGAGATAAAACTGCATTCATACTACATACTCAACCAGTTGACCCAAATGGAACAGATTTACCAGCAGTGTGTGAAGAATTATGCCCTGACTTGAACATTATATTTTCAACAGAAAAATTAGATAATAAACATATGAACTATCTCTATAATATTTGTGATGTCACAATCAATATAGCATCCAACGAGGGATTCGGATTGGGAACTTGTGAATCATTGATGGCAGGAACACCAATCATTGTTAATGTTACGGGTGGTATGCAAGACCAATGTGGATTTAGATTAAAAGATAAATTCATTACTTATAAAGATTATGCAGATATTCACTCACTACACGATTGGAGAAAGTGGCAAGACAATGAAGATTTAACTCACGGAGAGTGGGTAAAACCAGTATGGCCTAAGACTCGTTCATTACAAGGTTCACCACCAACACCATATATCTTTGACGATAGAGCAGATTGGGTAGAAGTAGCAGACAAAATCCAAGAATGGTATGAAATGTCAAAAGAAGATAGAGATGAGTGTGGGTTCAAAGGACACGAGTGGGTTTGTAGTGATGAGGCAATGATGTCAGCCAGACATATGGGACAACTATTTACAGAACATATGAATACTGCATTTGATAAATGGACACCAAGAGAAAGATACGAGGTAATCAAAGTATGAAACCAATGATATTAGTGACAGCACCAGTTGGAACAAGAAGTGGATATGGAAACCACTCACGAGATATTTGTAGAACATTAATTGAAAGTGGAAAGTATGATGTAAGAATACAATCAGTTCGTTGGGGTAATACACCACCAAATGCATTAGAACAAGATAATCCTATCCACCACGAAATAAAAGCTAGAATTTTAACAAAACCAGAACTTGAAAAACAACCAGATTTACATTTACATATTGTAATTCCAAATGAATTTCAACCGATAGGTAAAAAGAATATAGGTATTACGGCAGGTATAGAGGCATCAATACCACCAGCAGATTGGGTAGAGGGTTGTAATCGTATGGATATGACAATATTTACATCAGAGTTCTCACAAAAAGGATTTGTAGATGTAACTTATGATAAAACAAATAACAAAACCAATGAGATTATTTCACAACTAAAATTAGAAAAACCAAGTGATGTATTGTTTGAAGGTGCAGACCCGGAGATATACAAAGAAACAAAATTGATGTCAACTAATTTGAAAAAACAATTTTCAAAAATTAAAGAAGACTTTTGTTATTTATTTGTAGGGCATTGGTTACAAGGTAATATGGGTGAGGATAGAAAAGACACCGGAATGATGGTCAAAGTGTTTTTAGAAACATTTAAGAATACGAAAAACCCACCAGCTTTAATTATGAAAACAAGTAGTGCTGGATTCTCTATTTTGGATAGGAATGACTTGAAGAAAAAAATAGATATGGTTAAAAAATCCATTGATTGTGAAACACTACCAAATATATATTTACTACACGGAGATTTATCAGACGAAGAAATGAATCAAATGTACAATCACCCGAAAGTAAAAGCACATTTAACATTTACACACGGAGAGGGATTTGGAAGACCAATGTTAGAGGCAACATTTAGTGGTAAACCTATGATAGCACCTATTTCAACAGGTCAAGCGGACTTTTTGGATAAGGATTACACCGTCGAATTACCACATATGATGACAAAGATACCACAATCTGCATTTCCAAAGGAATATTTTAACGAGGAATCAGTTTGGTCCACTGTAAATTATGGAGTATCATCTCAAATTATTAAAGATGTTCATAAGAACTATCACAAATATGAAATTCGTGGTAAAAAACAAATGTTAATAAATAGAGAGCATTTTACACACGAAAAGATGTCAGAAAAACTAATTACTATTGTAGACAATCATTTAAAAGATATTCCACAAGAAGTATCACTAAAATTACCAAAATTAGTGAAAAAGAGTGATGTTAAAATACCAAAACTAAAAAAGGGATAATATGGCAGAAGTAAAAATAACTTGTCCAAATTGTTTCAATGATAAACAATGTTTTGAAGAAACCGCAATGGACTTCAAATCTTATATTTGTTTTAATTGTGGCTTTACAAGTAATTCATCATATACAAACGAATCAGAAGCATTGAAACTCGCCCAAGAAAAATCAACACAATTAATGAAAGATGTTAGTATGTATGATTATGATAGAAAAATACATTGGTTTCCATCAGTATTGAATATGGGTAAGTTCGGAGTTATATTTCCAGAAGGAATAAAAAATAATTGGATTTGGAAGTGGGCACAAGTTAGAAAACTAACAGAAGAAGAACAACAAGACCCACAATATGAGGGTCACGAACACACATTAGATATTGACAATGCCAAAGAATATGGACAACACGAATTTATGGATGCGTGTAGAGATATGGGGATTGTTAAAGACTTATGAAGAACACCTATTGGGATGCAATAGAACCAGGTGATGTAGTTTCTTTTATATACAAAGGACAAGGAAATGATGCAAAATCAGCAAGAAGAGTTGTAATTTGTCTTAACCCGAGATACGAACACAGAAAAAAATCTACAAATAGAATTGTAGATTATTTCGTAGGGTTAGAAATATTTAATTCACAAAAATCTAATGTTAGTCCGACCGTTATAAAACAAACATTTGAACTATTATCTGAAAATGCAGATTTAGTTTTATCAGGCCCACAAAAGGGTGGCAGAAATAGAATGGAAAAAATCTATACGGAATTTAAAGATTTATTGAAAAGAAATCCTGATTTGTTTAGAACTTATTTTTTCAGAGAGGCCAGAAAAAGAAGAGTTTTTCTTGAAGATAAATATGATAGACTTAATAGTATGCAGATTAAACAAGTTACTGAAAAGTTAATACAAGAGGGACAAGACTCAATAATCATAGGAGATGACATAGACTTATGAAGATTAGTTATGGAATTACAGTTTATAATGAACACAAAGAATTAGACGACTTACTACACCATTTATCTAACCATATTAGAGATGAAGATGAAGTGGTGGTTACACGAGATATATCAAAGGTTGGTAGCAAAATTATTCAACAAGATGACTTTTATGCATTAGAAAAGGTATTGGAAAAATATGAGTATCACGATTACTTTAAACCAAACCAATTAAAAGTAACAACATTTGAATTTAATAAAGATTTCTCTGCATTAAAAAACTATACAAAAGAAAATTGTTCAGGTGATTATATATTTCATATTGACGCCGATGAAATACCAAATGAAATATTATTAAAACAATTACCTGAAATATTGGAAATCAATGATACTGATTTAGTATGGGTTCCAAGAGTTAATATCGTTAATGGTATTACTGATTGGCATTTAAATCATTGGAAATGGAGACAAACTGAACAAGGGTGGATAAACTTTCCAGATTATCAAGCTAGAATTTTTAGAAATACAGATGATATCAAATGGATTAGAGAGGTTCACGAGGTAATAGATGGAGCAAAGACTTTCTCACATTTACCACCACACGAAGAATTGACTTTAAAACACGAGAAAGAAATTGCAAGACAAGAAGAACAAAACAGATTATACGATACAATTATATAGGAGATAGTGATGAATATATTAGTAACAGGTGGAGCAGGATTTGTAGGAACAAATTTAATTAAAAGATTAGTTAAAGACGGACATAATGTTGTTAGTATTGATAATTACTCAACAGGAAAAGAAGAAAATCACCAAGAGGGTTGTCAATATGTAAAGGCAGATGTTAGAGACATTATTAATTATGATACTTTTATGGAAAATCCAGATGTGATTTACCATTTAGCGGCACTTCCAAGAATACAACCATCATTTGAATATCCAGCACTAACATTAGAGGTTGGTATTATGTCTACAATGAGTATTTTAGAGTGGGCAAGAGAAAAGAAATGTAAAGTTATTTACTCGGGTTCATCATCAGTTCATAGTGGACATTACAAAAATCCATATACTTTTTCAAAGGTAATGGGTGACGAACTTTGTATGATGTATAAAAAGATTTATGATGTTGATGTGAGTGTTTGTAGATTTTATAATGTGTATGGTCCATATCAATTAACTGAGGGTGAGTATTGCACTGTAATAGGTATATTTGAAAGACAACACAAAAATAAAGAAACATTAACGATTACAGGTGATGGAGAACAGAGAAGAGATTTTACTCACGTTGATGATATAGTTGAAGGATTAATTCTAACTGCAAATAGTAAAACTTCTCACGATTTTATAGAATTGGGTAGAGGAAATAATCACTCAATCAATGAGTTAGCAAAAATGTTTGGTGGTGAATCTACCTATATAGATGCAAGACCAGGAGAGGCAAGAAATACACTTTGTGATATATCTGAGGCTAAGGACAGAATTGGGTATGAACCAAAAGTAAACTTAGAGGATTATATAAGTGAAGCCTCAAAAGTATAGTATATTTACACTAACTGATTCGAAATACTTTCTATTTACAGAGGTTTTTTTAAAATCACTATTTAGTAAACTAAACTTGGAACTAATTGAAAAAGTTTATGTTTGTGACCAAGGATTAGAACCCCAACAAAGAAAATTCGTAGAGTCTTTTGATAAAGTTGAAATTGTAAACCCAGTTGAAAAAATAGAGGGACAAACAGGTTTAGTTTGGGATAAAGTATGGCTTGAAAAAGTTGGTTCAAAAACTCAAAATCTATTAAAATTGGTTAATGAAAATCCAGAGCCTATTGTGATGATTGATATTGATTCAATGTTTATTAAAGATTTCTATGACTTATTAGACTTTGAAAAAGACATACAAATAGCTCACAGACCACTTCAAGACCCAAGTTATATAGCATCATTTGTTTCCATTAATAAAAAAACTTGTATCGAGTTTATTGAAGATTGGATTAGAAACATATCAAGAATATCTAAAATTCCATATGAAACCAAGGCATTAGCTTTAACTCTTAATGAACTCAATCATAGTAACTTTCAAGTAGGTCAATTGCCGGTAGAACAAATACATTTCTATGACCAGGAACAATATGTGGATACAAATGACACAAGAATTGCACACTTCAAGGGTTGGACTGGTAGTATGTCAAAAGTATTTGGTTCAAAAGAAGACTTTGAAAGTAGAACATTTACAAGAGGTTATCGAGAAAGATTAAAGGAGTATATTGATGTATCAGGTTATATCGGCGAATAGAGGTTCACATAAAGCACCGAAAAATTGGAGAGTTTTTGAACAAGAAAATTTAGAAAAACATTTTGGTAAAGTATTAAATGTAGACGGTGAGGACGGACATAGTGTTTTAGATGCCTATGAAAAATATAAAGATACATTACAATATATTCGTTGGTATCCTTGTCCTGAAACTTGTAATCCACACGAATATAGTGGAGTATTATCACAAGACAATCAATTAGATTTAAAATACATAACAAATTCAGCCAAAGGATTTAAATCAGTTCAATCAAAAGAAGTTTGTTTTGAAACTTGGAAAAATAAAGGCGTTAATTGTCCAGATTTTTTTACCTATTATAGTAAAGATGACTTTCATAAAAAACTATCAGAAAGTTCTATACAATATCCATTTTTAGTCAGAGTAAACAATTCAGTATCAGGAAAAGGAACAAGATTAGTCAATCACGAAAGTGAATTAGATAGTGCACTATCAGAGATAGAAAGAGATAATCAAAATAGAATTGGTATTGATAGACAAATGGTATGTGTTCAATTTATCAACACAATAGACCCAGACAAAAATGTAAATGTGTCTTACAGAATACACGTTTCAGGAGATAAAGTTATATCAGGATATGGTAGAGTAGTTTCACCAGACAACTGGTTGGCCATTACGGCCGGTAGTTTCTCAATATCTCAAATAGATAATTGGTTGTATTACAATGAGTTATGTCAAAAGATTATGGTGGAAAAAGAAGAGGAAATAGTTAAATCAGTTCAATCATTGGATTTAAATCATCAAGGGGTAGATTTAGTAATTGATGAGGACACAAAAGAATTATGTTTTCTTGAAGTTCAACCAACATATGCGACTGGTTATCCAGGTGGTATGGGAAGTTATACGCCACCATTTTATAATCCATATGACCCAGAGTTAGTAAAATATTTAATACAAAACAAATCAGAACTTGAACAGAAAATACCATTGTATTATTTTAATTGGTTGGATAAAGATAAACATTTTGATTTAGTATTCAAGGAGTTAAAACGATATGTTTGGTCCTAACACTTATACTGAATTTCCAAGTCAAATATCATACTCACATAGAGATAAACAATTTATAGAAACATATAAAAGTGTAAAAGAATCATTCATACACAAATTTAATTTACAAAAATATGATATTATGTTTATCGGTGGAAGTGGAACTACGGCCATAGAGTCAGTTGTTTGGTCTTTATTAAATAATATAGAAGTTGTTGGTAATAATGGTGTATTTAGAAATAAATGGGAAGAACTCATACAAACACACAAAAAAACAGGTTCATCAAAATTTTATAGAGAGAAGTTATATTGTCAATTAGAAACATCAAATAGTTCATATTATGATGAAGAGGGTTGTGTAGTTGATGCAATCAGTTCATTTCCATACTATGACTTACCAAAAAACACTAATATATTTATCACTTGTGTTAATAAACAATTGGGTGGTTTTCCAGGACTAGCAATCGTGGGTGTAAAAAAGTCATATTGGACCAGAATAAAAGATTCAAGTGAGTTCACATACTTAAATCTTAGGAGATATTATGAGTATGGGAAGATAAACCAAACACCAACAACTACACCTACACAAATCTATGACCAATTTAATACGATTCTTAATGACTTTAACTTAGATAAATTAAGAAAAAGGATTAATCGTAATTCTGATGTGATTGTTGATGCAATTGGTAAGGATAATATCATAGGTAAGTCAGTTTGTCCAGTCATTACTATACCAAAAACATTGATATCAGATAAATTGGCAAAAAAGTGGAATTTATATGGATTACAAACCAAGAGTAGTAATTACCAAATATTCACATATAGTTGTGATGATAAATCATATGATGATTTCGCAAAGGATTTGAGAAATGAAAACACTATTTTGTGATATTGATAGCACGATAAATAATCATTGGGTTAGGATACAAAAGTGGGCTACACCAAGTTTTCCAGGAAACTCTATCCACCAAAATGCATTCACCAGAGAAGAAATAATGAAAGACTTACCCATAGAAAATGCTGTGGAATCAATTGATAAGTTTTCAAAGGAATATGAAATACATTTTCTATCAGCCAGAAATTTTCCAGAGGCTTGGGATATTACAAAACAATGGTTAGACAAATGGGGATTCACTTATAAATCAATAAACATTGTTAGAAGTTCAATAGACAAAGTTCAGTTTGTTAAACAATATCCGTGTGATTTGTTCATAGATGACTTTTCAAAGGGTCAAGAGTATGGAAACTCTTATGAAGTTCTTTATATTGATACTATCAATCAATTAAATGATATGGGAATAAACTTAGAAGTTTTTAAAGGAGATTGGAATGAAGTTGTCAAAAAATATCTTGGCTGATTATTGGAAAACGAATGAGAAGAAGTTTCAGAGAATAGTCGATGAAATGGATTTTAGACCTTGTGGTGTTTGGTATACTGATGCATTCTTATTTTTATCTATATGTGATTTATTAGAGGTGGATATGATAATAGAGTCCGGTAGAGCTTGGGGTGTATCAACAGAATTATTTGCAAAATATTTTGATTTTGAAATACATAGTGTCGAAAGAGTGCCCGATAGAGCTGATGATATTGCCAGACCAGTATTAGAAAAGTATGATAATGTGAAGTTATATGAAAATTGTATTTTCAATGTTGGTAGAGATATAATTAGGAATAATTATGATAAAAACATTGGAATATTTATTGATGGTCCAAAGGGGAAAATGGCACAAGATAATGCAGAGGAACACTTGGATTACTCAAATGTAAAGGTTATGGGTTTTCACGACAGGGAAGATGTAGAAGAATGTGATTTTCATACTTTTACTCTTGACTTTTTGCCAAGTTATATGTATCTTAATAACAAAATATTTGAAAAGGACCCAGAACAACGTGATAATGGAAAGTTAGGTTGGGGTTGTTTAGTAAAAATAAAATGAAGATTTGAAAATTAAAACACTATTTATTACTGAGGTTATATGTTTAGAAAAAATCCAGACGAAGTTTATATCATAGCAGAAATAGGACAAAATCACAATGGTGATATTAATATTTGTAAAAAGTTAATAGACCAGTTGATTGTTTATTCTTATGATGAAATCACAGGCGATAGATTAAACACTATCAATGCCATTAAATTAACCAAAAGAGATATGTCAGAAGAGTTGACAACAGAACAAATGAATCGTCCTTATGATTCAAATCACTCTTTCGGAAAAACCTACGGGGAACATAGAGAATTTGTTGAGTTAACCTATGAAGAACATTGTGAAATATCAGATTATGTTCGTAGTAGAGGTATTGATTTCATTGATACATTGTGTTCACCTAAATGTGTAGATTTGGTTGATATGACCACGATAGATAAAATTAAAATTGCATCAAGAGACTTAACTAATATTCCATTACTGGAAAGAGTGGCGGATACAGGATTAGATGTTATAATTTCAACGGGTATGAGTGGTTTAGATGAATTAGTAGAGGCACTCAACATATTAGATACGGGTGAAAACGAAATATCAATACTACATTGTCTATCTCAATATCCGGCACAATATGATAAGATAAATCTACTATCAATACAAGATTTAAAAAATAGATTTGGTGGACTACACAAGATAGGATACTCGGACCACTCAATAGGAAATCATATTCCATTAGCAGCAGTCGCAATGGGTGCAGAAATAATTGAAAAACACGTCACACTTGATAGAAATATGAAAGGAACAGACCAAGCAGGTTCATCAGAACCACAAGAAATGAAAGAGTTAGTTCACAACATTAGAACTTTTGAAATGTCAAGAGGAACTTTCGGAACATTTAAAGATGAGTCAACAAACTTGGCATCAGAAAAATTAGAAAGGTCTTTGGCGACCAATCAAGAATTATTTGAGGGTAATATAATTACTGCAGATGAAATTCATATGTTAAGTCCTGGTGATGGACTGAAATGGAGTGATTTAGATAAGGTGATAGGTAAAACATTAAGAAAAGATTTACTAAAAAACACACTAATAAAATTAGAGGATTTGACTGATGAAATTATATACTAATGGTTGTAGTTTTACTTGGGGTGCAGAGTTATCTGATAGAAATTCAAGGTTCGCTGGACTACTCGCAAATAAATTTGGGTGTGAATTAGTTGATGATTCTCTGAATGGTGCATCTAACGAAAGAATATTGAGAACCACACTTGACTACTTACAAAACCCAAACACAGACTTAGAAAACTTAATGGTTGTAATTGGTTGGAGTGGTATATCAAGGAAAGAAATATATAATGGTGGTTGGGTTAAATTAACACCTACTATGGTTAATACAATAGGAAACGAAACCGCGACGGAATATTATTCACGAATACAATCAGTCCAACAAGATAATTTAAATTTCTACTACCAAACATTATTACTACAAATGTGGTTAGAAAAGAAAAATGTAAAATATTTTATGTTTAGAATTGATGACGGACAAACAAAAATGATGATTAAGGACGGAAGTAAAAAAGAAGTTACGGACGGATATGATACTTCATACTTAACCAAGGAACAGGCAAAAGATATTAATATCAATACATTTCCAAGTTATTTATCTAATGGTATGACATTTAGAGAATACGCATTAAGAAATGGTGGTGGACTAAAACCAGGTAGACACCCAGATGAAAAATCACACGAACTATTTACGGAGCACATTTATGAAAATTTATGTTGATATAGATAATACTATATGTACACAAGAAAAAGAGGACTATGGTCAGGCAACACCTTGGTTAGAAAATATATTAAAAGTAAATAAATTGTATGACAAAGGACACGAGATTACATATTATACTGCCCGTGGTAGTGTAACTGGTATTGATTGGTATGACATTACTAAAAAACAATTAGATGAATGGGGTTGTAAATATCACGAGTTGAGTGTGGGGGAAAAGCCACATTATGATTTACTAATATGTGATAAGACAATGAGAATAGAGGAGATAGTAGTAGAAGATGAAATCTTTGAATGAAATAGCAGTCGTCGTTCAGGCGAGAAATAACTCGGAGAGAGTTCCACAAAAAATGTCACAGGGTATAAATGATTATCCATTTGCATCAACAAGTTTATTAGATATTGTATTGGGAAAATTAACAGAAAGTAAAGTGATTAAAAATGAACACATTTATTTATCAGTTCACGAAGAGAGTCTAATCAACATAGGTGAAAAATATCCAATCAACATTCACAAAAGAAGTTGGGAAAGTGCCAATGTAGATAGTGGTATTGATGTATTGTTTGATTGGTGGGATAAACTTCCATACAAATATGTCGTAATGGTTAGTGGGTGTAATCCATTTCTAAAATTAGAAACTATTGAATCCTTTTTCAATAAATATATGTTTTCAAAACACGACGGAATGTTTAGTGTGGTTGAAAAAAAGAATTACTTCTGGAATACAGAAGGTGAGATGTTAAACAAATGGCCTGAGGGTCAAGACCTACTAAATACAAAGGCAGTTGAAACTACATATGAGGCAGGACATTGTTTATATGGTAGTAAGATGTCAGATATTGGTCAAGGTAAATGGGTTGGTAGTTGGACTAAAAAAGATGACCCAGTATTATTTCCGGTGAGTGAATTTGAATCATTTGACATTGATGAACAATGGCAGTTTGATTTGGTAAAAAGTTATTATGAGAAACAGAACTAAAAAATTAGTAAAACAAATAAGAGAATTAGAATATGTAGAGGATAGGCTGGCACTACTTCACGAAACATATTCAGATTGTAAAGCAGTCATACTGGCACCAGGTCCAAGTTTAAATGATTATGAAAATATAAAAAAGGACTTAGAGTTAAGAGATGACTTGGTTGTATTATCAATCAAACAGGCCTATGATAAGGTGGGTAGTTTAACAGACTTTCATATCGTAAACACATATAACTTCGATAAATATAATGGATATGAATATGAGAGTGAAAATTCTATCGTTTTCTATGGACTATCAGAGTCTTTCGCAAATGAACAAATGGAAAAGATACTTGTTAAACCAAGTCTTTGTGATTTATTCGTAATGGTAAAAAATCCACCTTATATAGAATATTCAGATTGTATTCACAAATCAGCTAATTTTGATTTGTTTAACTTATTGAAAGATGAGAACAGGTCACAATGGGGAACTTCAATATTGTATGAACAGGCAATTCCAATGGCATTATTATTAGGTTGTAAAGACATAACCACGATAGGTTGGGACTTGACTACCGGAGTTCACTCATACAAAGATGATGAGGTAGAGTTCAAACCTAACAAGGATAATGTTGATGTAGAGAGAACAGATGATTCTATTAAAACTACGAAAGAATTATCTGAATGGTTTGAAAAAGAAAATATAAATTTTAAAATAATATCTGATGTAAATTCGGCTTCTGATAAAATAAAGAGGATAAAAAGTATAAATGAAATTAGAAAATAGATATATTATCGGTTGTCATTGTATGTTTTATGAGATAGATATGGTAGAAGAATATCTAAACTCACTTAAATTGGCAATGGAAGACATAGAAAATAAAGAAAATATCAAAGTAGAGATGATGTGGAATATGTCTGAATACTTTGAACAATGTGAAACTACAAAATCAATATACTCAAAGATTGAAAAACTTGAAAGAAAATATAATTTTGATAGTCTATTCTATGAGGATAATGATAATCCATATACTATGGCAGACTATCGTAGAGATTTAAATAACAAATGTAATGCATTTGATTATGTGATATGGGGTGAATCAGATTGTCTAATGCCAAGACAGACCTTTGGTGTATTAGAACAACTAAAAACCTATGCAAATCAACAAGGTATTCACAGATACATAACTACATTTGGTGTTAGAAAAATGTGGGACGAGAGTTGGAAAGTATTGGAACACCCAAAATTTACAGACAAACCATACTATGAAATGGATACAGAGGAAGAAACAAGATTAGCCACAACTTCACCTTGGAGTATAAGATACACTATGTCACAACAGGAAATGGACGAGGTAAATCAAGATACAGAGGATTTAGATGTTAAAATGATTACTTATCCAAAGTTTGATGGAAGTGGATTGGTGATATCATCAGACTTATTGAGAAGTGGTGCAAATGTTCCACCGGCAGTTTATATGAACGGGGACGATACGAGTTTCTTAGAAAGCTGTAGATTACATATGGGGGAAAATTATAGACAATTCGTAGTTAAAAATATATTGAAAGTTCATAACAGGACACACCCGAAAAAAAGAAGATATGTAAAAAATGAAGATGAAACTCTTACATCACATAAAAAAAGAGGTAAAAAGGCCTGGTATAAAACATTTAATGATATATCAAAGGGTAATTTAAGTAAATTGTTTTATAGTCAAGAAAGATTTTCAAATTACAAAGACTTTCAAAAGGCATTAGGTAAAAACAAATGAAAAATGTAGTATTTATACCGAACATTGATTTAGGAAATGGTAGAAACAAACCATACGAATATTCAATCAAGAGTTGGAAAAAGTTTTGTGATAAATATGATTGTCAGTTATTAGTATTAGAGGATTTATTAGTTCCAGTTGAATCTATGAAAGTAACTTGGCAAAGATTCTATTTGTTTGATATCTTAGAACAGAACGAAATAGACTATGACCAAATACTATTAGTAGATGCAGACACAATAGTTCACCCAGATTGTCCTAATTTCTTTGAGGAAACTAATCACGAATATTCTGCAGTTGTAAATAATGGTAGTTTTGAGTGGGTAAAAAGGTCAGTAGAACAATATTCAGAACTAATGTTTGATAATGAAATACCATTTAATATCTGGGAATATATCAATTGTGGATTTCAAATAGTAAATAAAAAACACAAACCATTTTTTGAATATGTTACAAAATACTATCACGAAAATCAAAAACTAATTCAAGAGAGTATTGATAAGGTAAAGGCAGGAACAGACCAAACCATTATTAACTTTCTACTAAGACAACAAAACATCAAGATAAACTATCTACCAGTATGTTATAATTTACAAGACTTACACTCAAAACAATTATTATACTTGGCAGATGAGTATTGGTGGGACGATAGTAAAATAATATATGATAAGTGTGGTTATATATTTCACTTTAATGCAATACCACCCAACCCATTAAACAGAGATGCAAATTACTGGATAGAGAGAACTTATGACGAATTATATGGTTCTGATGAACCACCACTACAAAGATTGTTAGATAAACAAAAAGATAAATCAACTTACCACAATACCACATCAAATAAGTTTAAACAAGATTTGGTAGATTTCTTTGGTGATAACTTTAAAGATAAAGATATCTACGAGGTTGGTGCAGACGCAGGACTCACTACGAGAGTATTGAGTTTCTTGTTCAATAAAGTTTTTGTAAACAATAATTGGAACCCAAATCAATATGATATTAATAATGATTGGATTGTAAAAAAAGAAATAAAACATAAGAACACACCTTGGTATAAAAAATATTCAGTAGACATACGAAATGAAATTAATCACGAATTTGAAAATGTAACTTATATTGAAATGGATTCATACAATAAAAAAGGTTGGCCTAAAAAACTATTGAAAGATGTTTCAGTAGTATTCATAGATTGTATACACAATTATGAAGCGGTAAGTTTAGATATTAAAAATGCACTTAAATTAAAACCAGAGTATATTGTATTTGATGACTATGGGTTATCAACAATGGGTGGAGTAAAAAGAGCGGTAGATGATTTTATTGATAATGAAAAGCTAGAATTAGTGAAAGAGATAGGTTTACAAAAAGGAACATATGGTGCAACAGATAGAACAAAACCTATGGTATTTAATGATAGTGAGGGTGTTATATGCAAAGTGAAATAGTATTTTTTAGTGAATCTAATCTCAGAGGTAGAGTTCCAAGAGATTTTGAAAATGCCAGAACAGAGTTTGGTTGGTCAATAATGTTAGACGCAGAGTGGTGTCCATTGAATGAACCACCAAATAAAAAATATGACTTAGGGATAGTTATTATACCTAAAAATAATCCTAATGTTAATTTAAAACTGATAAAACAATATTGTAATAATGTTGCAGTAATGCAAGAGGGCCCACATTGGTATTATCAAGATTACTCGGTAGAGAAACAAATACATTATATCAACACATTAAGAAGTGCAGATTGGGTATATTGTCATAATAAATCAGATATAAGATATTACAGAGGATTAGGTTGTGAAGATGTAAGAGTTATGAGGTCAATGATGATTCCAGAAGGTCTGGATTGTCAAGATGGTTCATTATACAAAGAAGGAACATTA